>ENA-UOZX01000020-UOZX01000020.1-food-metagenome-genome-assembly--contig:-NODE-20-length-82594-cov-20.577400_pt1 | contig 82594 bp, 87 predicted proteins | sample MGYA00249884_ERZ772741 | MGnify/ENA primary metagenome ERZ772741 (study PRJEB29005, sample SAMN08379464) | food metagenome | isolation source: cheese - non spiked | study: EMG produced TPA metagenomics...
GGCGCGGAAGATCGTCATCTCCGGTGAGGTGGCTGGACTTCAAATCCAGTTGGGGCCGCCAGCGGTCCCGGGCAGGTTCAACTCCTGTGATCTTCCGCCAAAATTGCTCCGCCGCTATCCGAGAACGTCTAAAAATCCCTTTATTTTCAATACACATAGGTAATCGTTCATCCGTAACCGTCCGACAAGTTCTCCCTGAATCCATGAAAAATATGTATAGTGATGTGTATAGGTTTTTTATACACATTTTTGGCTTATACACATGGCACTGACAGACATACAAATCAAACGAGCAAAGCCCCAAGACAAACCCTACACATTGAACGATGGGCAAGGCCTGTCATTGCTTATCAATCCCGATGGTTCGAAGGGCTGGCGGTTCCGTTTTCGCCTCGCTGGAAAAGCGCGGTTAATGTCATTTGGCAGCTACGACTTGATAAGCCTCGCTGAAGCTCGTGAAAAGCGCGAGGTCGCCCGCAAGCAAGTTGCTAATGGCATTGATCCAGTTGAGGAACGGAAAGCGCAAAAACTGGCGCAGCAGCTTTCAACAGAAAACTCATTCGAAGCCATAAGCCGCGAATGGCATGCAAACAAAGCTGACCGCTGGACAGTGGCATACCGCGACGAAATCATTAAGACCTTCGAGCAAGATGTTTTCCCGTTCATCGGCAAACGTCCTGTCGGTGAGATCAAACCGTTAGAATTACTTGAAGTGCTGCGACGAATAGAGAAACGTGGAGCACTGGAGAAAACACGTAAAGTACGCCAGCGGTGCGGAGAGGTATTTAGATACGCGATTATTACTGGCCGTGCTGAGTATAACCCTGCACCTGATCTAGCTATCGCATTGGCCATACCGAAGCAAAAACATCATCCTTTCTTATCCGCTGAAGAATTGCCCCATTTTATCAGAGATCTTGAAGCCTATACCGGCAGCATCATCACTAAAAATGCGACTAAGATAGTCATGTTAACTGGTGTAAGAACGCAGGAAATGCGCTTTTCTACGTGGGATGAAATTGATTTAGAAAAGGCAATTTGGGAAATTCCAGCAGAACGGATGAAAATGCGCAGGCCGCATGTAGTACCTTTATCTACCCAAGTGATTGAACTCTTTAACCAGCTTAAACCCATCACCGGCCATTACCCTTACATTTTTATTGGAAGGAACAATCGCAGCAAGCCAATCTCGAAAGAAAGTGTGACGCAAGTCATTGAACTACTTGGTTACAAAGGTCGTGCAACAGGTCACGGATTTAGACATACCATGTCGACAATTCTGCATGAACAAGGATTTGATAGTGCTTGGATTGAGATGCAACTAGCACATGTTGATAAAAACAGTATACGAGGCACTTATAATCATGCGCAATATTTTGAAAAACGCAAAGAAATGATGCAATGGTACTCTGACCAAATGATGTATGCTCTGGAGCATTGACGCTCCAGTTTCATTAAGGCAATGCAATAACTTTTTTAATTACCGCATAAAAGAAGCATACTACCACACCCCATATTAATAAATAACCCCAAATACTACACAGATAATATGATAATCTTCCCTTTAGTTCTCTGATGAGATTAAAATGCTCGGTAGTTTTTGCGATATAAAATCTTTTTCTTATTATCTTATGATATTCATAATCCAATGGGCTATGATTAAACACACAGGTGGACTTTATCTTTTCGTACTCTTCACGGAGAGTATCAACTTTATTATAATCCTCTTGAGATAAACCATCAGTTATCTTCGCCTTAAATAGTGTTATTTTCCTTTCATGTTCGTTGAGTAATTCCGCATTGCGAAATAGTGCTTCTGATTTAGCACCTGCGCCAAACCCCCATTCAATCAAACTTATTATTATAAGCAACATACTTAATACAATTGAAAAAGCAGTCACAAGATTGTTAAGGTTTTTCCCGAAGGATTCACCGAAGGAAAACTGTATTAAAGAAAGGGCTATTCCTGATAATCCTATCAAAGCTATGCTTATAGTGGAAAATATTTCCCTTATCTTTAATCTTCGAGATGAATTGTATCTTGCGCATGATGTTTCCCACGCTGATTTACTTAAGCTCTCTAAAAATTCTTTCATTTTCACCCTCTTTAAAAAAGACACAACGCCGGAGATATCAGTCCAATCCTCTTCTCCAGCAGTTTCCCCCGAAGAAGGTTTACAACCATAATCAATGTCGTGAGCACTTCAGCCCACACTAGCTTACCTGTGTGGGGTACGGTACTTATCACAAAGCTAAGTACCGTCGGCGTTGGTCATGCTCAAGATAGCACTACTTAGGATATATTTCACCTTCATCTGCTTGCATTCTGGATAAAATTTTAGCTTTATAACGTTCAAATCGCTCTTCAATTTGATCTCTAGTAAGCCGTTCATCAGGAGCGATTCTTCCCCGACTAACTAAAAAATCTGTTTTTTGTTTGAGTGTTTCTATTTTGTCATAGTTTCTGACATACCCACCTTGTGGATTAAATTTTATTTCGTAATAAGCTCTAGATATTTTTTTAAGGTCTTTTGGTGGCTTGCATTCAAAATCACTCAATCTCGAAAACATTTCTTTCGTAATAAAATCTATCTTATAAAGGAGAGATAGATCATTTATGTTTGAATAGTAAGCAACCCAACCGTATCTTTTATTACCACTGATTGCCCCAGTTATTTTTTCATTTAGCTCCTCTAAGAATATTTCTTTTAGGTCATCAATTGATAAATGAGGATACTTTTTAAGTCTTTTATTTTTGTTATGTGTGAAATCACTAAATCTAGCAGCAATAGATTGCAGGAACGTTTCTTGAGTAGAATCTCTAACAGTTATATCATTTCCTTTAAAAACATACCCAAGAAAACCGAAAGGCATATTAAGATAGCCTAAATGAGTTTTAGGAGACGATGGCGGATGGGTATTTAACCCTCTAAGTTTAAGTTTTCTCCTTATTGACAAGTAAGCTTTTGATACGTTTTCCTCATCACCATAAATGAGTACATCATCAACATATCGATAATATGTAACATTAAATGAGCTCATTGAAGTATCAATATCAGACATGTATATAGAAGCAAGCACATTGGAAATTGAAAGCCCTTGAGGAACGCCCTTCTCTTTATTAAAAGACTCTTTCCTTTGACTTCTCTTAGCTGAGCCATGTGATGTTGGAGTCAATAAAGAGCGAACTATTAGTCCTAATGCTTTTTTTGACTTTATGCGTGATGATAGCTTTTTAATAAGACGTTCTTTAATTATATTATCGTAAAAACCTTCGATATCACAACTGCAAACATAAACTGCATTTGGATTAGCAGAAAGAAAATCTGAAGACAGAGCCCTAATATATGTTGACGCCACACTCTTTGGCACATATTCAGGGAAGATCTTACAAAGAAAAATATTTAACTGCCGTAAAACAACACGATCACGAACGGTTGGAATTGAAATTACCCTTGGATTTTTTCCTCTCCCTTTACTTTTTAACATTTCAAGATATGGACTAAAACGAAAGCTTCCATTCAAACACTTCTCTGAAGTCTTTATCAAATCTCTCTGAGCTCTGAGGGAGTACTGCATTCCATTTAAACGATCAATTCCCTTAGCTCCTGAATTACTAAATTTTTCATTAAATGTTATGAATAGATTTTCTGATGAAAAAAGCTCATTAAATAACTCATCCTGCTCAATTTCACTCATTTTTTGTCTCATAAAATTTGGTTATGTATAACCGTTTTTTCATATTTTATACCTTAAGATATCTTTAGTCGCATAGACGAGCAAGGGGTCACAAAACTAACTTCATAATTGTTAGTGGTATATTTCTTTTCATTCGTAGCGCGCAATGCTCTCCCCGCCTCGTGTACTCCATGCAAGCGAATCGATGGTCACAGGTTGATACAGGCACGAATACGCCAGGGATATAGAACCTCTAGAAGCGATACAATGAACGCCGAAATGACTGATTTCCGCTGTGTCTGGATGGTTTTTTCTTACCCCTCGACTGGCTGCCTCAGAGGCTCACCACGCCCCCGAACAGCACCGCACCACCCACCGACACTCCCGCGAACCCGCGCAGTGCAGTGACGCGCTCAGGCCGCCAAATTAAATATCATTAAATAAATACTTTACCGCTGGCGCGCAGTGCTTTCCCCGCCTCGCCTGCACGCTTCGTGGGTCGGCTTTCATGCAGGTGCATCGGGGGGCTCAGGCCGCGCCGGAACGGGGCTGGGAAGGGAGTGACGGGACGGGAAAACGCATGCAAAACCATGCACCCTGTGGATGCATGGCTTAATTCGGGAAAAATAGCGGTATTTTCGGGGATTTTTTGCGGGGCTACCTGCCGGCCAGTTCCGCGCGCCGGCGGGAATAAATCAGGCTCTGTGCAGGGGTGTATTTTTCCTGGTTATCCACCCGCGAAGCCGCGTCAGGCCTGAATCCGATGGCCGTTAAAATATCGCTGTCTTCTGCGGCATAATGAATTTCTTCACCGGTACTCAGCCACACGGACAGGGCTTCCCTCAGGTAATGCGCCGAACGGTCGAGCGCATGGCCGGTCAGGAGTGCGGGCTGCTGGCTGAGTCCCATCAGCTCCGGGGCAAGCGTGGCGGCCAGCTCTGTCCCGTGCGCCTGCATAAAGTCATTCAGCCGGTTGCGGATACTGATGCGCTGCACCGCTTCATGAGAGCGGATATAGCGTCCGGCGGCCTGATTTATCTCCCATTTTTTGACATCGATAATGTCGCGCAGTGTCTGCATTCTGTCCGGTATACGGTCATCCCCGGCCAGCACCTGTTCCTGATATTCCTGCTCTGCGGCCGCCAGTTCGGCTTTACGGTTCAGCCAGGCGGTTTCGTTCTTCTGACAGGCTTCAAAGGCCTGCTGTAGCGTAAGGGTGGTCATGGTCAGTTCTCCCCTGATTAATGACGGTATGGCGAGCTGTAGCAGCCCTGCACTTTACGGGGTGCCGGGAGTGTGACCGGCTCCGCGACAGGCGGCGTTTTCTCCGCCGGGGGCCGGATAACCTCGTCGATGGCTTCAGTGGTGCGGAACGTCGCGGAGCACTCAATATTGGTGCACTGGTGATAGCGCTGTTTGACGTTCTCCGACAGATAGCGGGAGGTGCGGGCATGCGCCGACTTTTTGCAGAACGGACAGTGCATCATGGCAGCAGCCCCCGCGCTTTCAGGTCAGCCTCGCGCTGACGGATTTTCTCCTGCCAGACTTTACGCTCGCCGGGCGTGCTGGCGGCGTCGTGGTCCATATGCGGGAGGGTGACGGCCGGGAAGCCGGTCAGGGAGAGCACCGGCTCATCCGCTGGCGTGACGGAGAAGTCGCTCACTTTCCTGGTCAGGAAGGTCACCACCTGATGCATGACCTCTTTCTCCGGCTCGATATACCCCTGATGGCCAATGGTGTTGGCGAGCGGGTTTGCCATCACATCCGCTTTCAGCACCATCGCCCGGACCAGTGGCCCGAGGGTGTCGTTCAGCGCGGTCGAGCTCTTCCTTGGCATATTCAGACAGTACGGCATGATGCGCCTGGCGGAATGCCTTTGCGGTGCTGTTGCAGGCGACTTTCAGCAGGTCACGTTCAAAGGCCAGCACTTCGGTCAGGTTGTCACATTCCTGCGCCAGCTCCCGGCGGGCCACGCGTTCGATATGGCCGCTTTTCAGCTCATCGGTCAGCATGGCACCCCCGGCACGGAAAGCAGCGCGCCATGTGCGGGTGTCGCTGCCGTTGTCCTGCTCCAGCTCCGCTTTCTGCTCCTCCGCGCGGGTGATGGCCGTCAGGGTGTCCTCCAACCGGCGGGCCTGTTCAAGATGGGCCGCTCTGGCGGCGGCCAGTCGCTCCAGCGCCGGTTGCAGGTAATCAGGGATAAAGGGGGTGTCGGTCATGGCAGGTTTCCTCGTGATTTCAACATGAGGTGATTCTGCCGGGGCACACACAACAACACGACCTGTTGCGGTTGTGGCAGTTCTGGCACAAACAGGACGTCAAAACCCGGCTTGCCAGAGAAAGGTCTCAGGAAAAGCATACTCACCGTTTGTTTTTTTACATATAACTGTTCACTACTGTTCACTCTAAATAAAAGAATAAGTAATACAGTAAGTTAAGAGGTGAACAGTTGAGATCAGAAGTGTTCACCGACTGTTCACTACTGTTCACTTTTCTTTGTGACAGGACGGGAAGAAAAAAGGTTTATTAAATGTTTCTTCCTGTTAATTACCACGTTATTCATTGATATTAATGATTTTACTTTCTCAGGATGGGCGAGGATGCACCATATTGCATTATATTGCCCTTTATTTACCATGTGGGCATTTTTTGACCTGTGTTGTGTGAGTGACAGGCACATCCCGCCTTGTTGCAATGCCCCGTTTTATGCTGAAAATAGAGCGCTACCTGAAGCCGGACGGACACGACCGGCACTGTATGGACTTTATGAGGTAGCCCGATGCACACCGCTTTTTCTTCTCCGTCTTCTGCCCCTGCTGCGCCGCTGATGCCGGTCTCTGATGCTGTTCACGAGCGCTTTATCCGCCTGCCCGAAGTGATGCATCTGTGCGGGCTGTCCCGCTCCACGATTTACGACCTCATCAGCCGGGAGGCTTTCCCGAAACAAATCTCCCTCGGCGGGAAAAACGTGGCGTGGGCGCAGTCGGAAATCACCACATGGATGGCAGACCGTATCGCCGAACGCAACCGGGGCTATGACGCATGATGATGCCCGTTCCGCAAAAAGCTCCTTTTTCTGGCTTGCTTCCCTTCGCCGTTTCCAGGTATAGTTTTATCGCTGTCGCAAAATCGGCAGCCGGGCGTAGGAACCCGTGTTACTTCAAGGCGACACCAGACGCGCCATGCGTCTTTTTTTACGTCGTTGCTCAGGCGCACCCATTTTTCGGGCTGTGGTGTATATGCACACACCGCAGCTCCGGCAAGATAATGGTGGTCCGGGCGGGGCAGCCTTCGGGCTGGCCGGTTTCCTTGAAGGCCGGTATTCCTACCCCCGTCCGGGTCACCACCCATGAGCGTAGGAACTCCGGTGGTGGCATTTACCGCTACTTCAAGGAGGTTGCCCCTATGGCTACGACCCTCACCCCGTCACACCCGCAGTTTGTCTTTGTGTTTGCCGCCGTTCGTCGCGCAGACCGTCAGCCCCGTATCTGTATGCTCCGCGCCGTCGCCGGGGATGAACACGCCGCACGCCTTTCCCTCGTTCGCGATTACGTCCTCTCATTTGCCGGGCGTCTGCCGGTGGCGGAGGTGCGCGCATGAAACAGCCCGCTATCACCGTCAAAGACCTTGAATGCCTGGAGCACCTGCGTAACGTCGGCCAGTTCGTCGGCGAGCTGATGCAGGTGCAGGACTGTACTTCCCTGCGTCGTGACCCGACTCAGCAGTTACAGCTTACCTCCGTGATTTACCTGATGACCGCCCAGCTCGACGGCGTGGTCGAGCGCTGCAACCACCGCTGGTTCACCGGGGAGGGTAACGTATGAAAACGCCTCTGCCGCCTGTATTGCGTGCCGCCCTGTATCGCCGTGCTGTCGCCTGTGCCTAGCTGACCCTGTGCGAACGTCAGCACCGCTATCCTCACCTCACCCTCGACGCGCTGGAAAGCGCCATCGCCGCCGAGCTGGAGGGCTTCTATCTGCGCCAGCACGGCGAGGAAAAAGGCCGCCTGATTGCCTGTGCATTACTGGAAGATTTGATGCAGGCCGGGCCGCTGAAAGCCGCCCCGTCGCTGTCCTTCCTCGGGCTCGCCGTGATGGATGAGCTCTGTGCCTGCCATCTGACATCGCCTGTACTGCACTGAGGGAGAAAAAACCATGAAAATGAACGTAACGGACACCGTAAAACAGGCGTGCGGCCACTGGCCGCGTATTCTTCCGGCGCTGGGAATGAAGGTGATAAAAAACCGCCATCAGGCCTGCCCGGTGTGTGGCGGCGCTGACCGTTTCCGCTTTGACGATAAAGAGGGGCGCGGCACATGGTTCTGTAACCAGTGCGGCGCCGGTGACGGCCTGAAACTGGTTGAGAAGGTGTTCGGCATATCGGCATCCGAGGCCGCCCGGAAGGTGAACGCCGTCACCGGCCATCTGCCGCCGGTGTCCCCGGAGGTGGTGGCAGCCGCAGAGGCCGGAACGGAGGCCGACCGCAAGGCGGCGGCCGCGCTGGCCGTCGGGCTGCTGGAGAAAACGCGCCCGGCCACCGACAACGCCTACCTGACCCGCAAGGGCTTTGCCGGTCGTGAGTGTCTGACGCTGACCGCGTCTCACAAAACCGGCGGCGTGGCCTACCGCGCCGGTGATGTGGTGGTGCCGCTGTATGACGAGTCCGGCGCGCTGGTTAACCTCCAGCTTATTAATGCTGACGGTCTCAAACGCACCCTGAAGGGCGGGCAGGTGAAAGGGGCATGCCACACTATCGAAGGGAAAAAACAGGCCGGAAAACGCCTGTGGATAACGGAGGGCTACGCAACGGCCCTTAACGTGCATCACCTGACCGGCGAAACCGTCATGGTGGCGCTGTCGTCCGTGAACCTTCTTTCTCTGGCGAGTCTGGCCCGCAGCAAGCACCCGGCCTGTCAGATTATCCTCGCCGCCGACCGTGACCTTAACGGCGACGGCCAGACAAAAGCCGCTGCGGCCGCAGCAGCCTGCGAGGGCGTTGTTGCCCTGCCGCCGGTGTTTGGTGACTGGAATGATGCGATGATGCTGAAAGGTGAGGACGCCACGCGGAAAGCCATTTATGACGCCATCCGGCCAGCGGCCCAAAGCCCGTTCGACACCATGAGCGAGGCGGAATTTACCGCCATGGGCGCCAGCGACAAGGCCTGGCGGGTGCATGAGCATTACGGTGAAGCGCTGGCCGTCGATGCGAACGGCCAGCTCCTGTCCCGCTATGAAAACGGCATCTGGAAAAATATCCCGGCCGCTACTTTTTCACGGAGTGTGGCTGATTTATTCCAGCGCGTACGCGCCCCGTTCTCGTCGGGGAGAATCACCTCTGTGGTGGAGACGCTGAAGCTGATTATTCCGCAGCAGGAGGCACCGGCGCGCCGTTTGATTGGTTTTCGCAACGGCGTACTCGATACCCAAAGCGGCCTGTTCAGCCCGCACAGCAAATCACACTGGCTGCGCACCCTGTGCGACGTGGATTTTACCCCGCCGGTGGAAGGGGAAACGCTGGAGACCCATGCGCCTAACTTCTGGCGCTGGCTCGACCGGGCGGCCAGTGGCAACCCGACAAAACGTAACGTGATTCTGGCCGCGCTGTTTATGGTGCTGGCGAACCGCTACGACTGGCAGCTCTTTCTCGAAGTCACCGGCCCCGGCGGCAGCGGGAAAAGTATTCTGGCCGAAATCGCCACGATGCTGGCCGGAGAGGATAACGCCACGTCAGCCGATATCGACACGCTGGAAGACCCGCGCAAGCGTGCCTCCCTGATTGGTTTCTCGCTCATTCGTCTGCCAGACCAGGAGAAATGGAGCGGTGACGGTGCGGGGCTCAAGGCCATCACCGGCGGCGATGCGGTCTCCGTTGACCCGAAATACCAGAATCCCTACTCGACGCATATTCCGGCGGTCATTCTGGCGGTCAACAATAACCCGATGCGCTTCACCGACCGCAGCGGCGGCGTGTCACGCCGACGGGTGATTATCCACTTCCCGGAGCAGATAGCCCCGGAGGAGCGCGACCCGCAGCTCAGGGATAAAATCGCCCGCGAGCTGGCCGTGATTGTGCGCCAGTTAATGCAGCAGTTCAGCGACCCGATGAGTGCCCGCGCCCTGCTCCAGTCGCAGCAGAACTCCGACGAGGCGCTCAGCATCAAGCGCGACGCTGACCCGACGTTTGATTTTTGCGGCTATCTGGAGGCGCTGCCGGAGCCGGACGGAATGTATATGGGGAATGCTAACATTATCCCGCGCCAGCCGCGCCTGTACCTGTATCACGCCTATCTGGTGTACATGGAGGCCCACGGTTACAGGAATGCGCTCAGCCTGACCATGTTCGGCAAAGGGCTCTCAGCCATGCTGAAAGAGTACGGTCTGAATTACGATAAACGCCGCACAAATCAGGGCATGCAGACCAATCTCGCTCTCAGGGAGGAAAGCAACGCCGACTGGCTGCCGAAGTGCGATGAACCCACCGCAACATAACCTACCCGGACCGGCATTGCCGGTCTTTTTTTACCTGCACACCGGCCAGAGTGAACAGTAAAGTGTTCACTGTTCACTGAGTGTTCACCAGATAACACAATGAAATTAAACAATAAAAACCCAAAGTGAACAGTGTGAACAGTTTTTCCAGAAAAAACTTTTTACCCTTAAACGTGATCAGGCTGCTCAGTGCCAAATGCGGACGTTAAAAACACAATGGATCATAAAATGGTAGCCATCGATCAGCCTTTAGATGGATATCATTCAGAATGAGTTTTGGCGCTATGAAAAATTAAATTAGGATTAAAATTTCTAGTTAACTAATAAATATTCCCTTAATAGACAAATAATCCCTACACAAGGCGATAATCTCAGGTCATCGCATTAAATTATTGTAAGAGGATTCAAACGACACTGGGGACCCTTTCAGGCTCTTATTCACCCAGCGTCTGTTATTTGACTTCTTCGTATTAATCAGTGGGAAAAATATAAGCAAAGACTCCATTCTAGCAAAACGTAATGTTTCCCTATAAAGAATAACTAATTATTCATCCATAAGGTTAAAGTTAAGATCAGTTACAAGTTCCACAAAATCGGTTTGTCGTTGGTTTTGCAGATAATAATTTCTTATAGTTTGTAACAACCAAGCCTGCATGTCATCACGATCAAAAGTAGTGAATACGCGGTAGACGCGGACTGGATAGACATCCTCATCTATAATTTCCTCACTAAGCAACCCTGCATTTTCAAGTATCGTGTAATGAACATATAAAGATTCCATTGCCACGCCGAGGTATAGCGGTACTTTTCGAATATCAATAATCGTACAGTGGTCAGTGCTTTCTGAAATCAAAAGGATTTGAGCGTAAAGTGTACGAGTTGCTTCAGGAACTCCGACAAAATGAGAAAAATAAGCTTGCGCATGGCCAACTAAGCCAGAAAATTCCTCTTCTTGGAAATATTCTAAGATTGAGCTTCGAACTTTGTTTAGATTTTGAGGTAAGTTTACCGTTTCACCATGTGTCGAATTGACGAAAGCTGCAACTTTGATTTCTGCGATATTTCTACCATAAACCTTACGCTCGTGCTTCGTTTTCATTGAATGCAAAATTTGTACAGGGTACATATCTACATCATTAGTTACTTTGTGATGGTTTGCACAAAGAAGAATTAAGTTGCTATAAGCTCGGCGATCTTCATCTGATTGCAACTCGTTATAACGCTCTCCTCCGTCTTCAGCTGCTTCTATGTGGCAGACATTTCCGACATACTGACCGTAAGAATTAATTAATTCCACATCACATTCTGGAAAAGCACATTGATTTCCCGAGCGGAGAAAGAGGGTTCTTAAAGTTGTTGATTTAGGGTTAAGACGGCTCATTAGAATTTCCTTAATTATCTGAAGATCTTAGCTAAGCATTTATCTCAGTTTGCTCCATTCGCCCTTAAGATTCTAGCTCCATTTGATACCCGTTCTGCGAGTATTAACAACTGTGAGTTTGGTCACTATCTAGATTCATTCTATACCGAATGATTGGCGTCTGCTCCTCGCTCAAAGCAGACTATAGCGCTTGTACCTATAACATGTGGAGGTGAACAGTAAAGTGTTCACTGTTCACCAACTATTCACCACGTAAGCATATGAATAATAAAGACAAAAACACGGAATGAACAGTGTGAACAGTTTTTCTAAAAAAAAGTTTTTTGATAAGAACGGTCACTGGTGCTTTATCTATAAGATAGCTTGTCAGTCAAGCAAATGCGTATAAGTATATGTATAAAAAATAATTTTATATTTATAATATCAAATAAAAACAAGAAGATACGACAATAATATTACTCCTGTGATCTTCCGCCAGTTCAATCATCTTTATCCATATGAACTTATCCAGAAAATCAGCCTTTCGGTTCAATGCCTTTCGCTTTTAGCGCGCTTCTCGCCAGTTCTTTAAACCAGCTCGCGAGACTCACTCCCTCTTCCGCTGCCACAGCATCCAGCTGTTCCTTTAATGCCGGATCAATGCGCATTTTAAACTGCGGAGACTGACCGCCGCCCTTTGGTTTTTTTTCGCGCGCTATGATTGACATAAGGCCACCTATCCAACTAACCTATAACTTATAGGAGGCCACCTAAAAGCCTCTTGTACAGACAACGCTCCGATGTGCGGGAACCCAGCCGGAGCGTCTAACCACACCAACTATCAAGGAGTTGATTATAGCTGATTTGCATTCTACCCCAGGCTTTGCCGTTTCCGGAATAGAGCATCAACAACACGCTTCATCTCGTCTGACGCCCGGAAATCTTCACCTTCTGGATAGCCGCTCCCAAATGACGCCGGGTTAATCGTCCGTTTAATGAAATTTATGATCTTCTGACATACTATGCGGGCCAAAGCAGGTTAACCCGGAGGCTATATGGCAAATGAACACTTAACGTCGTCCCCCGTAGGCGAGTTCGTTATGTTTGCCAGCGGTGATGGGAAAGTACGTGTTGAATGCTGCTTTGAAAGCGATACACTTTGGCTCTCGCAGGCAATGATCTGCGAACTCTATGGTAAAGCGAAAGCCACCATCAGCGGGCATATAAAGCATATATTTGAAGAAGGCGAACTTGAGGAAAATTCAGTTGTTCGGTTTTACCGAACAACTGCCAGTGATGGTAAAAATTATCAGGTTCAACACCTTAGTTTGCCTCTGATACTTGCCGTTGGCTATCGCGTTCGCTCCCCTCGCGGCACTCAGTTCCGCCAGTGGGCAACCCAGACGCTCCAGGAATACCTGATCAAAGGTTTTGTGATGGACGATGAGCGGTTAAAAAATCCGCCTGTTGGTACATCGGCTGTACCCGATTATTTCTATGAGATGCTGGAGCGCATCCGCGATATTCGCGCCAGCGAACGCCGTGTTTATTTGCGCGTACGAGAGGTATTTACCTGCTGTGCTCGCCTTTCTGCCGGCCGGCGCCTTGCCCGGCCTACGCGATCCGGGATTATCTTTAGGCCTGTGCAATTCCCACAGGGCTGTGTTGCAAGATGCTTAGTTATACAATCCCAGCTTCTGTGATAGTTCACTCAGCTCACGCATCGCCTCCTGGCTTTTTTGTTTCCGCTGTTCCGCAGCCACCTTCTCCCGCACCAGCTCAGCCACCCTCTCCGGCTCCTCAGACGAAACCACCCGGCAATCGTCTAAGGCACAATATTCCCTAAAGCGCTGGCGGAACTTCATCTCTTCTTTTTCTCTGACCAGACCAAAGCCGCGCATCAGCTGGCGCGCGACCACGATGCGCGTAGCGATATCGATATCCTCTGAAGGCAATAGCAGGATGGAATACCCGGACTGCCGCACAAGCTGCTGATTCCCCGCGACAATCTCCGGGCAGACATCGGTGGCAAGAAATCCCGAGGAGAGCACCACCACTCGTTTTTCATGCGGATTCTCCGCCAGCAGGCGAGAGCATAGCGCAGCGTTATCACGCACATAGCGCTCGTATCCATTGCGCTGAATATATTGGCGAATATTTAAAAGCTGCTCGCAAAATTCGCTATCGAGATCGATAAACCGGTAGTTCATCGCCTGCGCCAGCAGCGCTCCAACCGTGCTTTTTCCCACCCCGCCGGGGCCAATCAGAAATAGCGTATTCATCTTTACTCCTCGCGTCCGTGTGAAAGCATTATGTCAGCAGAATACGCCAAATAATGCCGCGATCGCGGCCGTTTTTTTGTTCACTCCCATCTCCCCAGCCAATCATTTCCATCCAATGTTTGCGTTATTCCCTTCACCTTTAAATCCTTACACTAACGGGATAACGTGGCTTAAAAGGAGACCAATGATGACACCCGAACTCAAACACAGCTTCTCTATCACCATTGAGGTCGACAAACCGGTCATTGTCTCCCGCAGCCCGCAGAGCGGGAAACGTCAGCTGATCCCTATCCTCAGCGGAATCGTACGCGGTGAGCTCAACGGCCACGTCTTACCCGGCGGCGTCGACAGCCAGATCATCGAGCCTGACGGCACCTGCCGCCTCTCCGCGCGCTATGCATTACACGTGGAAGAAGGCACGGTATACATCGAAAACAACGGCATTCGCCGCCTACCCGAAGAGTACAAAGAATGTCTTTTCGGCGACGATATGCGATTTTTTAGCGATATTCCGCCGGAATCTATCTATTTTCGCACCGTACCGACTTTTGAAGTGGATACGCCGGCGCTGCGCTGGCTCACCACCTCGCTGTTTATCTGTTCCGGCGGCCGCACGCAGGACGGCGTGATGCTCGATTTTTATCGTGTCCGCTGATTTTCACTTTTTCAATATAACTGTTATCGCCGTCGGGCCATGTTTCCCCCGCCTGCCGCGGTCTATCCTCAATACATTCAAACGATGAACCTCATTCAAAACCGGAGAGTGTATGAAAGCGATCGCCATTACTCGCGCAGCGACCGAAGGCAGCAATATTCCTTTTTTAACCGACATCGGGCTGCCGCAGCCGGTTGCCGAGGGGCATGACCTGCTGGTTGAAGTGAAGGCCATTTCCGTCAACCCGGTGGATACCAAAGTCCGCGCCGGGTTTAACGCCGATACCCCACGCGTGCTGGGCTGGGACGCGGTCGGCGTGGTGAAAGCCGTCGGCAGCGCGGTGACGCTGTTCGCCGCAGGAGATGAAGTGTGGTACGCCGGCGCGCTGGGCCGCCCGGGCAGCAACAGCGAGTTTCAGTTAGTGGACGAACGCATCGTCGCCCGCAAACCGCGTTCGCTGGATAACGCCTCCGCCGCCGCGCTACCGCTCACCGCCATCACCGCCTGGGAGCTGCTGTTCCACCGCCTTGGCGTAGAGGAAGGCGGCAACGCGGGCGACACGCTGCTGATCGTCGGCGCGGCAGGCGGCGTCGGTTCGATACTGACCCAGCTCGCCAGCAAGCTGACCGGCATGACGGTCATTGGCACCGCCTCGCGTGCGGAAAGCCAGAAATGGGTACGGGAAGCGGGGGCGCATCATGTTATCGATCACAGCAAACCGCTCGCCGACGAGCTGGCGCGGATTGGCGTTAAAGCGGTGACCCATGTCGCCAGCCTGACCAATACCGACCAGCACTATCCGCAGCTGATCGCCGCTCTCGCACCGCAGGGCAAGCTGGCGCTTATTGACGACCCGGAAACCCTCGACGTCGTGCCGCTGAAGGCAAAAAGCATCTCCCTGCACTGGGAATTTATGTTTACCCGCTCGATGTTCGCAACGCCGGATATGATCGCCCAGCATCAGCTGCTGACCCGCGTGGCGGCGCTGATTGACGACAACACCATTAAGACCACCCTCGGCGAGCACTACGGCGCCATCACTGCCGCCAACCTGCAAAAAGCGCACGCACAGCTGGAAACCGGGCGTTCGGTGGGCAAAATCGTGCTGGAGGGCTTTTAAGATGAGCAACGAAGCGATCTCGATTATCGCAGTGCTGAAGGCAAAGCCGGGCCAGCAAGATGCGCTGCGGCAAGCCCTGCAGGCGCTCCTGCTGCCGACGCGTCAGGAGCCGGGCAACCTCGATTACGCCCTGTTTCAGCTGCGCGACGCGCCGGATACGTTCTATATGCGCGAATCCTGGCGCAATCAGGAAGCGCTGGACGCGCATGTCGCCCTGCCGCACTTCCAGAATTTTATCGCGCAGATGAATAACCTGCTTGCCGAACCGCTGCGGCTGGATTACCTGACGCCTGTCGAGCACGGCACCGTCGCCGATATTGAGCTGATTCGCGGCGGCTAAGCTCCGCGGCGAAAGGTGCGCCGCCACTCCGCCGGGCTGACGCCAAAGCGCGCTTTAAACTGCTGGCGCCAGGTCACGGCGGAGCGATAGCCCACCTCCTCCGCCACCTGCCCGACCGGTAAATCCCCCGCCTCCAGCAGGTGCTGGCTGCGCCGCAGGCGCTCGGCGGCCAGCCAGTCGGCGATGCCCATCCCGGTCGCTTTGGCGAAATGGCGGGTCAGGGTCCGGCGGCTCATCGCCGCCACCTGCGCCAGCGAGTCGAGATTATGCGGTTCGCGAATGTGCTGCTGAAGATACTCAAGCAGGCCGTTTATCCGCGCGTCGCGGGTGTTTTTCGGTACCGGCTGGGCGATAAACTGCGCCTGGCCGCCCTCACGATGCGGTGGGACGATCATCCGCCGGGCGATCTGATTGGCGACAAGGCTGCCAAAGCGCTGGCGAATGAGATACAGGCAACAGTCGAGCGCCGCCGCGGTACCCGCCGAGGTGATAATCCCCTCATCGTCAACGTACAGCGCGTTGATATCCAGCCGCACCTGCGGAAACAGGCGCTGAAAATCCTGCTCAAACTCCCAGTGGGTCGCCGCGCGCCTGTCGTCCAGCAGCCCGGCGTAGCCGAGTACAAACGCCCCGAGGCACAGGCCGACGATCTGCGCGCCGTTATTGCGCGCGCGAACCAGGCCGTCCAGCAGCGACTGCGGAGGGCGCTGATTTACCGCCCCCCAGTAGGGCACCACCACGATATCCGCCTGCTCCAGGAGGGAAAAATCGCCGCTGGCGTTCAGCGCGAATCCATCGCGGGCGCTCAGCAGCCCGGGCCGTTCGGCGCAAATATGCAGGTTAAAGCGTTTGGTTTCCGAGACCGTATCGCCAAATAGCATACAGGGCACCGAGTAGTGGAACGGGCTAAACCCGTCCACCGCCACAATCGCCACTTCCGTGAGTTTCATCGCCCGCTCCGCTTTTAAAAGACCATACTTTCCCCATCCTGAGGGATACTGACCGCCTCGGCAATCTGATTGTCAGCCACGTACTGGCGCAGCTCATCGCGGCTGAGCAGACAGTGGTTCACCGCTTCCAGATGGCTGGCGACGATTTTGGCCTCCGGCAGGGTGAAGTGCGCCTTCAGCACATCCTCTTTGCCCATGATGATCGGCCCAAAACCGATGACGTGCGCATACCCGGCATTCAGCACCACCACGTCAGGGCGCAGCCTGAGCATGTCGGCTTCCACCTCATCGCGCCAGATAGTATCCCCTACCAGCCACAGAGTTTTCTCCTGCGGATGGCGCAGCACCACGCCGCAGGCTTCGCCCAGGCGCTCGGCCATTGCCGGCACCGCATAGGTGCGGTCGCTGCCGTGCTGGCCCGAGGTGGTTTTCACCAGCGAAACGTCTGCAAACGCGCTGTCCTCAGAGAGCAGACGAATATCGCGAAAGCCCTGGCCGCGCAGCAGCTGAGCGTCGGCGTCATGCTGGACGTAAACAGGCAGGGTTTTGGGGATCGCGGCGATCGCCGCCTCGTCCCAGTGATCATCATGGGTGTGGGTGACAATAACGGCATCCACGTCAACGATCGCTTCAATGGAAAAAGGTAATTCCACCAGTGGGTTACGCAACTCGCTGTGCGCGGTACCGGCGAAGCCCGCCCAGGCGCCCTTGGCTGAAAGCATCGGGTCAATCAAAAATTTTTTACCCGCATATTCAATAAGCTGGGTAGCATTACGCACATGGGTGATTTTCATGATGTTCATTCCTCTTCGCGGTTATCTGGCGAACATCGTACGTCCCACAAGCCTGGCGCAATATGGGCGTTTGGGCAATGATCGATGAAATCGGGCCAATCTGCGACGGTTGCCATTGGCTCCCGGCTATGGTGTGCTGAACGCTCAACTTTGAGGAACAGTGGCTACGATGAAAAAGAAACTCACCTCCGCCGATATGCACGATGTCGAGGTTCTGGCAGACACCCCTTGGTTCAGCATGCGCAAGGTCGGGATTGATATGGCGCCCGGCGATCGGCGGGATTTTTACTCCATTCACTATCCTCGCCCGGCGGTAGGGATTGTGGCGATGCAGGATGACAAAGTGCTGCTGATTCGCCACTACCGTTACCTGATCGATCGGGTGGTGTGGGCGATTCCTTCCGGCGGCGTCGACGAAGGCGAAGACCCGCGCGAGGCGGCCCTGCGCGAGCTGCGGGAAGAGACCGGCTGGCAGGCGCAGCGCGCCGACGAAATTATCCGCTATAACCCCTCCTACGGCAGCAGCGACCAGCTGTTTATTACCTGGCTGGCCCACGATTTAACCTGGGTGGGAATGGATGAAGATCAGGACGAAGTGATGGAAACGGGCTGGTTTACCCTCGAAGAGATAGGCCAGCTGATCGCCCGCGGCGAGATGCCGGACGGGCTATCGCTGGTGCCGCTGCTGCATCTGATGGCGCAGCGGCGCATCGGTTTAGCGTAGCGGCTTCAGCATCCGCCAGCGGAACCACAGCTGAGCGACGAGGATCAGCAGGCCGCCGATAATTTTCTGCAGCGGTAGCTGTTCGCCGTACCACAGCGCGGCGGCAATCACCGTCAGCAGCGGTTCCAGCACCATGATAATCGCCGCGCTGGCGACCGCCGCGTACTTCTGCCCCTTCATTTGCAGGCCGAAGCGCAGGCTGGTGGCGATAACGATGCTGGCGAGCAGCCAGCCGAAAGTCGGCAGGGTAAACGGCTGGCTCCAGCTTTCAACGGCGGCGGAGATCCCAAGCCCGACGAGCCCGGTGATGCCAAGCTGTACGGTGGTCAGCGGGATCAGCGGCACCTCGCGGGCGCTTTTGCTGGTGTAGCAAAACCAGATCGACTGCACCAGCGCGGTCAGCAGAAACCAGCCCTGGCTGGGGTGAAACGCAATCGGCATATGCAGGCTGAGTAAGCCGAGACCGACAACCGCAATCGGCAGGCACTCCCAGTAGGCCCGCGCCGGCCGCGCCTTCATCATCACCCAGGCGGTAAGCGGCACGAACAGCATCGACAGGCTCATAATGAACGCCCCTTCGCCCAGCGACGGGGTCGTCGATACCGAGTAGATCCACAGGCACAGGTTGAGCGCAAACCACAGGCCGCTGATAATCATGCGCGGCCAGTGCTGCCTCTCGACGCGCAGGCCGCGACAGAAAGGCAGCAGCAGCAGCGCGGCGAAGAAAAAGCGCAGGCCGAGGAAAGCGAAAACCGGCATGCCAGCAATCGCTTCACGGGAAAAAATCCATCCGCAGGCGGCGATAACCGTCGCGGCTATGAGCAGCAAATCAGCCTGGCGTTGCCGGGTCATCGCCACGTCTCCTTGTGTGAAAAATTACCAGCCGGGCACCGCGCCGCCGTTGAAGATCGTCTCCGCCGCCTTCGCCACTTCCGGCGACTGGTAGGAGTGGATAAACGCTTTCACGTTTTCCGCGTCTTTGTTGTCTTCGCGGGTCACGATGATATTCACATAGGGCGAGTTTTTATCTTCAATAAAGATACCGTCGCGCACCGGGGAAAGGCCCGTTTGCTGCAGGTAGGTGGTGCTGATGATCGCCACGTCGACCTTCGGGTCGTCGATGACGCGCGGCAGCTGCGCTCCTTCCAGCTCCATAATTTTCAGGTGATGCGGGTTGTCGGTGATATCGACCGCCGTCGGCAGCAGGCCGGTGCCCGCTTTAAGGGTAATCAGCTTCTCCTGCTGCAGCAGAAGCAGCGCGCGGCCCAGATTGGTCGGGTCGTTCGGAATGGCGATGGTCGCGCCGTCTTTCAGATCGGCGACGGATTTTATTTTGCGCGAGTAGCCCGCCATCGGGAAGACGAAGGTGTTGCCCACCGCCACCAGACGATAGTTGTGGGCTTTATTATCCTGTTCGAGGAACGGGCGATGCTGAAAGACGTTGGCGTCCAGATCGCCAGCGTTAGTGGACTCATTCGGCAGCAGCGAGCCGCTAAAGCCCACCAGCTCGACGTCGAGGCCATATTTCTCTTTGGCCACTTTCTTCGCCACTTCCGCCACATCCTGTTCCGCGCCGTTAATGACGCCGACTTTAATGTGCTTCGCATCGCTGCCCTTCTGGTCGCAGCCCGCCAGCAGCAGACCCGCCAGCACCACGGCGGCGACTGTCCGTAAACGCAATTTCATTGTTATAACCCCGTCAGTCCATAGAAAATCGTTATTATTTTTCGTCTGAAACTATAACGACTTTAGGGCGAGGTTTTAAACGCAAAAACCGCAACCGGAAATAAAATCATCTTCCGCCTTTCTCCCGGGGGCGGCGCAATGCGCCTGCCCGGGCTACGGGTTCACCGTCGGCTGCGATCGCGTAGCCCGGACAGGTGCGCAGCGCCGTCTCCGGGGATCTCTTCAACGGTGAGGTTCATTTCGCAGAACGGGGACGCGCCTTACAGCCCCAGCTCGCTCAGCCCCGGGTGATCGTCCGGGCGACGGCCCTGGGGCCAGTGAAACAGACGCTCCCTCTCGGTGATGGGCAGATCGTTGATGCAGGCGTAGCGCGTCTGCATCAGTCCGTGCTCGTCGAATTCCCAGTTCTCGTTGCCGTAGGAGCGAAACCAGTTGCCGCTGTCGTCGTGCCACTCATAGGCAAAGCGTACCGCAATACGGTTATCGCTCCACGCCCACAGCTCCTTAATCAGCCGGTACTCCTGCTCTCTACGCCATTTGCGCTGCAGGAAGTCGATAATCTGCGTTCTGCCGTGAACAAATTCGCTGCGGTTGCGCCATTCGCTCTCGACGGTATAGGCCAGCGCGACCTTAGCGGCATCGCGGCTGTTCCAGCCATCTTCAGCGGCACGGACTTTTTGTGCGGCGCTCTCGCGGGTGAACGGCGGCAGAGGCGGACGTTGTTCGGTCATCATGAATCTCCTGTATGAATACGCTGCTGCAGGCGCTGATTTTCCCGCTCCAGTTCGTCAATACGCTGTTGCAGCGTCTGGCTATACTCCGCCACCTGCTGAGCGGTATAGCGGGGAGTAATATGCTGGGGGCAGTTCCAGTCAAAAGCCTGCAAATGAAAACGGTAAATACGCTCAATCCGGGCCCGATAGTTCTCCGGCGCGACCCGCGCCAGCAGCTGCGGGTCGGCATCCGCCGCCACCACCTCTACGGTGGCGTAGATTTTCAGCCTGGCACGCCGCGGGTAATCCATCAAAAACAGACAGGCCCGATCGCTGCCGCGCAGGTTGCCGGTGGTGATGTACTGCCGATTACCGGAAAAATCCGCCATCGCCAGGGTGGTGTCATCCAGCAGATGCAGAAAGCCCGCCGGGCCGCCGCGATGCTGAATATAGGGCCAGCCGGTTTGCGAAAGGGTGGCCAGATAGAAGCTGTCGCGGGTGGCAATCATCGCCTCCTCGCTGAGGCCGAAGCGCTCACCCCGGCGCTGGCGATGCGGCGACTGCCACAGCTCATCGCTGCCCATTTCATGCTGGACATCCATCACGTCCGGCGTCATGGCGATATCAAGAAATTCTGCTGGCATAGGTCCTCCCGATGCGTTGCGGCGTAACTCATCATGGACTGTGCTGGCAGAAAAGATAATAGTGGCAATATGACAATCATCTTTCCGTAAAACGGGATAATTATGGACCGACTCAGCGCGATGGCGCTGCTGGTGAAAGTGGCCGAACTCGGCAGCATGTCGGCGGCGGCGCGGGCGCTGAATATGCCCCTGACCACCGTTAGCCGCCAGATTGGCGAACTGGAAAATACCCTCGGCGTGCGCCTGATGATCCGCACCACCCGCAAGCTGACGCTGACCGATACCGGCGTCGATTATGTCGCCGCCGCGCGGCGCATTCTCGAAGAGGTGGAGAACGCCGAGCGCCAGGCGGCGGGCGAATATCAGGAGCCAAAAGGCGAGCTGGTTCTCTCGGCGCCGACCATGTTTGGCCGTCAGCATGTTTTACCGGTGGTGACGGATTTTCTCGCCCGCTACCCGCAGATTCGCGTCCGTTTACTGCTTAGCGACCGCAACGCCGATCTGGTGGGCGATCATATTGATTTAGCGGTACGGATCGGCGCGCTACCGGACAGCGGGATGGTGGCCACCCGGCTGGGCGAAATGCGCATCGTCACCTGCGCGCACCCGGCTTTGTTGGAAAAACACGGTACGCCAGAACGCCCGCGCGAGCTGGCCGCGCTACCGATCGTTCGTATTGAATCGCCGATGCCTTATCGCGGCTGGCGCTTTAACGCCGAAGAGGCGGAGGACCGGCTGGTGGCGCTGCAGCCGGTGCTGTCGCTGACTACACCCGAAAGCGCCGCCGACGCCGCCCGTCTGGGGGCAGGCGTGGCGCGCCTGCTGCACTACCAGGCGATTGACGGTCTGACCTGCGGCGAGTTGACGCTTTTCCTGCAGGCGATGGAACCAGAGCCTGCGCCGGTGCACCTGCTGTACACCTCCCGGGATCTGGCTCCGCTTAAGCTGCGTAAATTCATCGATTTCGCCGCGCCGGCTCTGCGCCAGGCGCTGTTGCGTATCGCCGCCGCCGTCTAGCGTGCGCCGGTTTTCAGCGGCGCTTCTTTCAGTAGCCAGGAGAGCGCAAACGCCACCGCCATAATGCAGGCTGCCATCAGAAACGCCGCATGGATAGCGGACCCGAAAGCGTCCAGATAATCGAGACGGATCTCCGCCGGAAGATTCTGTACCGCCGCCGGGTTCAGCGCCCTCGGCAGCTGTGCCCCTTCCGGTAGCAGGCGCAGCAGGTTGCTTTGCAGCACGTGGGTAAATACCGCCCCGAACAGCGCCACGCCGATAGAACCGCCAATCGATCGAAACAGCGTGACCCCGGAGGTCGCCACGCCGTACATCTGCGCGGGCATCGCGTTCTGTACCGCCAGCACCAGCACCTGCATCACCAGCCCCAGGCCCGCCCCCAGCACGCCGGTAAACAGATACAGCTGCCACATCGCTGAGTGGATGGTAATGCGCGTCAGCAGCACCATGCCGACCACCCCCAGCAGGGTGCCGATAATCGGAAACACCCGATACTTACCGGTACGGCTGATAATGCGCCCGCTGATGATTGACGTCAGCAGCAGGCCGCCCATCAGCGGGATCAGCTGCAGGCCCGCCTCGGTCGGCGTCGCCTCTTTGACCACCTGTAAATAGAGCGGCAGGAAGGTCACCGAGCCGAACAGCGCCATGCCGATAACAAAGCCAATCAGGCTGCACAGCAAAAAGCTGCGGTTGCGGAACAAGGAGAGCGGAATAATCGGCTCGCTGGCCAGCCGCTCTTCATGAATAAAGCCGATAATCCCGACCAGGCCAAAAGCCAGAATGCACCACAGCTGCGGGTCGCTCCACGCGCGGACGCTGCCGCCCTCGGAGGTAAAAAGGATGATGCACAGCAGCGCCATGCTGAGGTAGATCGCTCCCAGCCAGTCGATCTGGTGCTGGCTACGCTTGTTGCTGCTGTGAAAGACCGCGCCGATCACCAGCAGCGCAAACAGCCCCAGCGGCAGGTTGATATAAAAAATCCAGCGCCAGGAGGCGTGCTGTACCAGGAAACCGCCGATTAACGGTCCGATCACCGTCGCCAGACCAAAGACGCCGCCGAATAACCCCTGATAGCGGCCGCGATTCGCGGGCGGGATGACGTCAGCCACCGCCGCCATGCTGATCACCATCAGGCCGCCGCCGCCCAGCCCCTGCAGGCCGCGCATCAGCACCAGTTGGGTCATATTTTGCGCCAGCCCGCAAAGAACGGAACCGGCAAGAAACAGCACAATCGCCACCTGCAGAACGACTTTTCGCCCGAAGAGATCGCCGAATTTGCCGTACAGCGGTACCGCGATGGTCGAACTCAGGATATAGGCGGTGACCACCCACGAGAGTTTATCCAGACCGCCAAGTTCGCCGACAATGGTCGGCAGCGCGGTGGAGACGATGGTCTGATCCAGCGCCGAGAGCAGCATCACCAGCAGCAGGGCGCTGAAGAGCAGGCGGATCGAGGGCACCGCCGGTTGGCTGGCGATTTCAGATGTCATAGCATGACTCGCTTGAAATTAATTAAATGCATAATTAATATTTAGGGAAATGATGAATCTGGTCAAGGGATCGCCACAGGATGTCAGCACAAAAAGACAATGAAGCCCCGCGTCGGCCCGGTCGCCCGCGCGGGCAGAAATCCGGCCCCGCCAACCGCGAACAGCTGATGGATATTGCCCTGGCGCTGTTTGCCCGCCACGGGATCGCCCGCATTTCGCTGAACGCCATCGCCAAAGAGGCGGGGGTAACGCCCGCGATGCTGCACTACTACTTCAGCTCGCGCGAAGCGCTGGTGGAAAAGCTGATCGAGGAGCGCTTTATGCCGCTGCGCAGCGAAATCGGGCAGATTTTTGTCGCGCATAGCGACGATCCGGTCACCGCTTTTACGCTGCTAATTGAAACCCTAGCGGCCATGGCGGAGAAAAATGCGTGGTTCGCGCCGCTGTGGATGCAGGAGATCATCGGCGAGATGCCGGTGCTGCGCCAGCAGATGCACGCGCGTTTTGGCGATGAAAAGTACCATAAGATGCTGGAGACGGTGCGCCGCTGGCAGCAGGAGGGCAAGCTTAATCCGGCGCTCTCCCCAGAGCTGCTGTTTACCACGCTGATAAGCCTGGTGCTGGTACCTTTTTCCCGCACCCACACCGATCCGCGGCTGCAATCGGTGGACAAGCAGATGATTGTCAGCCATGCCCTGGCGCTGATAGGCAGCGGGATCGGCGGCTAATTCTCCCCGGCTCGCGCTGCGCTTAGCCGGGCTACAGGTTTACAACCGTCTGCGATCCGGGGGATACAATCCGGTTCACTGCCGCCTGCATTCGGGTAGCCCGGACAGGCGCACAGCGCCGCCTCCGGGAGGTCTCCTGGGGGCTGCTTTACAATACTTTCGACAAATAATGGCGCTGCATACCCACGTGCGGGAAGTCCGGCAGCGACATCTGCAGCTGATAGCCCAGCTTCTGGTAAAACGGCAGCGCCTGGAAGCTGAACGTATCCACCAGCATATGGCTGCAGCCGCGCTCCCGCGCCTGGGATTCCGCTTCATGCATCAGCTCGCTGCCGAGGCCGCTGCCGCGCGACGCTTCGCTGACCCACAGATACTCAATACACAGCCAGCTGCCCTTGCGTTTGGCAATCAATCCCCCGCGCATCTCGCCAGCAGCATCGCGTGAATAAACGCCCAGCTCGCCGAACTGGGCTGGGTCAAGAAAGCGCAGATTGAATTCCCGCAGCCCCGTCAGCAGCTCTTCTTGATCGGCGGGATTAATGTTCTCTGTTATTATTAATGTCATTGATTATCTCCATCTTTTATTTTTCATAGACCATTCACCATCCTACTTTCACAAAATATCCTTTTTTTCTCCATTATTTCCTGACTAAATTCCCTGCACTAAATTTTGTGTAAAAAATCTTCCCATCATTCGGTTCAGACGTATAATGGGAAAAAATGAGAACGATCATTCTCAAAAACAAAAACCATGGAGAACCCCATGAGAAATGCCCTGTAGCAGGCGTCATCCCTCGGTTCAGCGCCTGTAACCGCCGTCTGATACCGTATTCGCCGCACGGGGAAATGTCGGAAAAACCGCTTAATTAATAGCGGTATTCGCAGAGTCATTTACTGCAAACAGGAATATTTATTTCCCCTTTGGTTATTTGTGCTTGCCCGGAGATGCATCATCGCCCGGCCTATCACCCCGCCAGTGAATTTGCGGGGCGGACGTCGTTCATCCTGAGAAAATATAATGAAATATACTTTAGCCCCCATCGCAGCAGCATTATTTCTCCTTAGCGGGTGCGATAATGCGCAAAACGCTTCCCCGCAGCAGATGACGCAGGAAGTCGGCGTCGTGACCCTGCAAGGCCAGCCTGTCCCGGTGGTGAGCAGCCTGACCGGACGCACCACCGCCTCGCTTAGCGCCGAAGTGCGCCCGCAGGTTGGCGGGATCGTGCAAAAACGCCTGTTTACCGAGGGCGATATGGTCAAAGCCGGACAGGCGCTATACCAAATCGACCCATCAAGCTATCGCGCGACGTTTAACGAAGCCGCCGCCTCGCTGAAACAGGCCCAGGCGCTGGTCACCGCCGATTGCCAAAAAGCCCAGCGCTACGCGGTGCTGGTCAAAGATAACGGCGTCTCCCGTCAGGACGCCGATGATGCGATAGCGACCTGTAATCAGGATAAGGCCAGCGTCGAGTCGAAAAAAGCGGCACTGGAAAGCGCGCGCATCAACCTGAACTGGACCACCGTGACCGCACCGATTGCCGGGCGCATCGGGATCTCTTCCGTCACGCCGGGCGCGCTGGTGTCCGCCGATCAGGATACCGCGCTGGCGACGATCCGCGGCCTGGATACGATGTACGTCGATCTCACCCGATCCAGCGTCGATCTGCTGCGCCTGCGTAAGCAAAGCCTGGCGAGCAACAGCGATACCCTTAACGTCACCCTGACTCTTGAAGATGGCAGCACCTACAGCGAAAAAGGTCGCCTGGCGCTGACCGAAGTGGCGGTAGATGAATCGACCGGTTCGGTCACGCTGCGCGCGGTCTTTCCCAATCCGCAGCACGTGCTGCTGCCCGGTATGTTCGTTCGCGCCCGCATAGACGAAGGCATCATGAACGATGCGATCCTCGCCCCGCAGCAGGGCATCACTCGCGATGCCAAAGGCGATGCCACCGCGCTGGTGGTTGACGCTAATAACAAGGCTGAACAGCGCAGCGTGGAAACTGGCGAAACCTACGGCGACAAATGGCTGATCGTCAACGGCCTGAAGAGCGGCGACCGGCTGATTGTTGAAGGAACCGGCAAAGTGGCGCCGGGCCAGCAGGTCAAAGCCGCCGAAGTCAAAAATGACGGAGGCAACGCCTGATGTTCTCCCGTTTCTTCGTGCGACGCCCGGTCTTCGCCTGGGTTATCGCCATTCTGATTATGCTCGCCGGGATTCTCGCTATCCGCACCCTGCCGGTCGCCCAGTATCCTGACGTCGCGCCGCCGGCGATAAAAATCTCCGCCACCTACACCGGGGCTTCTGCGGAAACCCTGGAAAACAGCGTGACCCAGGTTATCGAGCAGCAGCTCACCGGACTGGACAACCTGCTCTACTTTACGTCCACCAGCAGCTCCGACGGCTCGGTCAGCATTACCGTCACGTTTGAGCAGGGTACCGATCCGGATACCGCCCAGGTTCAGGTGCAGAACAAAGTGCAGCAGGCGGAGTCGCGCCTGCCGAGCGAAGTTCAGCAGTCCGGCGTGACGGTGGAGAAATCGCAGAGCAGCTTCCTGCTGATCCTCGCGGTGTATGACAAAAACAACAAAGCCACCAGCTCCGATATCTCCGACTGGCTGGTCAGCAATATGCAGGACCCAATGGCGCGTATTGAGGGCGTCGGCAGCCTGCAGGTGTTCGGCGCGGAGTACGCCATGCGCATCTGGATGGACCCGACCAAACTGGCCTCCTATTCGCTGATGCCATCCGATGTACAATCGGCGATTGAAGCGCAGAACGTGCAGGTGTCCGCCGGTAAAATCGGCGCCCTGCCCGCCACCAACGCGCAGCAGCTGACCGCCACCGTCCGTGCCCAGTCGCGGCTGCAAACCGTCGCCCAGTTCAAAGAGATTATCGTCAAGAGCAAGAGCGACGGGTCGGTGGTGCGCCTGAGCGACGTCGCCCGCGTGGAGATGGGCAGCGAAGATTACACCGCCTCCGCCAATCTCAACGGCCACCCGGCTGCGGGGATCGCGGTGATGATGGCGCCGGGCGCTAACGCCCTGAATACCGCGACGCTGGTGAAAAACAAGATTGCCGAGTTCCAGCGCCAGATGCCACAGGGCTACGATATCGCCTACCCGAAAGACAGCACCGAGTTCATCAAAATCTCGGTGGAGGATGTGATTCAGACGCTATTCGAGGCGATTATCCTCGTGGTCTGCGTGATGTATCTGTTCCTGCAAAACTTCCGCGCCACGCTGATCCCGGCGGTGGCGGTTCCGGTCGTGCTGCTGGGCACCTTCGGCGTGCTGGCGCTGTTTGGCTACTCCATCAACACCCTGACGCTGTTCGCGATGGTGCTGGCGATAGGCTTGCTGGTGGATGACGCCATCGTGGTGGTGGAAAACGTGGAGCGTATCATGCGCGACGAGGGGCTGCCCGCCCGCGAAGCCACCGAAAAATCGATGGGCGAAATCTCCGGCGCGCTGATCGCCATTGCCCTGGTGCTCTCGGCGGTGTTCCTGCCGATGGCTTTCTTCGGCGGCTCAACCGGAGTGATTTATCGCCAGTTCTCGGTGACCATTATCTCGGCGATGATGCTCTCCGTAGTGGTCGCCTTAACCTTAACCCCGGCGCTGTGCGGCGCGCTGCTAAGCCATTCGAAACCGCATACCAAAGGCTTCTTCGGCGCCTTTAACCGCCTGTGGGGACGCACCGAGCAGGGCTATCAGCATCGTGTGGTCGGCGGCCTGCGCCGCTCGGCGATGATGATGGGCGCTTTTGTCCTGATTTGCGGCGGCATGGCGCTGGCGATGTGGAAACTGCCGGGCAGCTTCCTGCCGACGGAGGATCAGGGCGAAATCATGGTCCAGTATACGCTGCCCGCCGGGGCGACGGCGGTACGTACCGCCGAGGTTCGCCGCCAGGTCACCGACTGGTTCCTGACGAAAGAGAAAGCCAATACCGACGTGATCTTTACCGTCGACGGCTTTAGCTTTAGCGGCAGCGGACAAAACGCCGGGATGGCCTTCGTGTCGCTGAAAAACTGGTCCGAACGTAAAGGCGAAGAAAATACCGCTCAGGCCATCGCCCTGCGCGCCACCAAAGAGCTCGGCAGCATTCGCGACGCCACCCTGTTCGCCATGACCCCGCCGTCGGTTGATGGCCTGGGGCAGAGCAATGGCTTCACCTTCGAACTGATGGCCAGCGGCGGCACCGATCGCGATAGCCTGATGAAAATGCGCAGCCAGCTGCTGGCGGCGGCGAATCAAAGTACCGAGCTGCAGTCCGTACGCGCCAACGATCTGCCGCAAATGCCGCAGCTGCAGGTGGATATCGATAACAACAAAGCCGTGTCGCTCGGGCTGTCGTTAAGCGATGTCACCGATACCCTCTCCAGCGCCTGGGGCGGTACCTACGTTAACGACTTTATCGATCGCGGTCGCGTGAAGAAGGTCTATATCCAGGGCGAAAGCGACGCCCGCGCCGTGCCGTCCGACCTCGGTAAATGGTTCGTGCGCGGCAGCGACGACAGCATGACGCCGTTCTCCGCCTTCGCTACCACCCGCTGGCAATACGGCCCGGAAAGCCTGGTGCGCTACAACGGCTCCGCCGCCTTTGAAATCCAGGGCGAAAACGCCAGCGGCTTCAGCTCCGGCGCGGCAATGGACAAGATGGAAGCCCTGGCCAATGACCTGCCGGCCGGCACCACCTGGGCGTGGAGCGGCATGTCGCTGCAGGAAAAACTCGCCAGCGGCCAGGCGATGAGCCTCTACGCCATCTCGATTCTGGTGGTCTTCCTGTGCCTCGCGGCGCTGTATGAGAGCTGGTCGGTGCCGTTCTCGGTGATCATGGTGATCCCGCTTGGGCTGCTCGGCGCGGCGCTGGCGGCCTGGATGCGCGGTCTGAGCAATGACGTTTACTTCCAGGTAGCGCTATTAACCACCATCGGCCTGTCGTCGAAGAACGCCATCCTGATCGTCGAATTCGCCGAATCGGCGGTGGAAGAGGGCTATTCCCTGTCGCGTGCCGCCATGCGCGCTGCGCAGACCCGCCTACGCCCTATTGTGATGACCTCGCTGGCGTTTATTGCCGGGGTGCTGCCGCTGGCGATCGCCACCGGAGCCGGGGCCAACAGCCGCGTGGCGATCGGTACCGGGATTATCGGCGGAACCCTGACCGCGACGCTGCTGGCGGTGTTCTTCGTGCCGCTGTTCTTTGTGCTGGTGAAACGCTTCTTCACCCGCCATCGTTCTTCTCAGGAGTAAGTTATGTTTCGTTTTACCTTAGTTTTTGTTGCGCTCCTGACGGCGGGCTGCGTCTCTCTCGACCCGAACTATGAGCGTCCGGCCGCGCCGGTCCCGGCGACCCTGCCGGGCAGCCACGGCGAGGCAACCGCGGTGGTCAGCGACTGGCAGCAGGTGGTGAATGACGCCCGCCTCAAAAAAGTGGTGAGTATCGCGTTGACCAGCAACCGCGACGTGCAGAAAGCGCTGGCCGATATCGAAGCCGCGCGCGCCCAGTTTGGTGAAACCCGCGCGTCGCTGTTTCCGACCCTCGACGCCGAGCTGAGCCATACCCGCAGTAAAACGGTGGCCAGCGGCCTGTCGTCGTCAGCGGAAGCCGACGGCGCGGTCTCCAGCTTCGAACTGGATCTGTTTGGCAAGAACCAAAGCCTGACGCGCGCCGCGCGGGAAACCTGGCTTGCCAGCGAATTCACCGCCCAGAATACGCGTCTGACGATGATCGCCGATCTGACCACCGCGTGGATAACCCTCGCCGCGGATAACAGCAATCTGGCGCTGGCGCAGGAAACCATGGCCAGCGCCGAGAACTCGCGCCGCATCGTCACCCGCCAGATGGAAGTCGGCACCGCCTCGGCTGGCGACCTGAGCGATGCCGAAAGCGTGTACCAGCAGGCGCGCGCCAGCGTCGCCAGCTACCGCACGCTGGTGGCGCAGGATAAAAACGCGCTCAACCTGCTGGCCGGGGAAACCGTGCCGGATAGCCTGCTGCCCGGCACGCTGGAAAGCCTTGGCGATCGCAGTATCACCCTGGTGCCGGCGGGCGTCTCTTCATCGGTACTGCTGCGCCGCCCGGATATCCAGGAAGCGGAGCATAACCTGAAGAGCGCTAACGCCGATATCGGCGCGGCGCGGGCCAACTTCTTCCCGTCCATCTCGCTGACCGCCAGCGCCGGGGTCGGCAGCGACTCGCTCTCGTCGCTGTTCAGCCACGGCATGCAGGTATGGTCATTCGCGCCGTCCATCAGCCTGCCGCTGTTTACCGGCGGCAGCAACCTGGCGCAGCTGCGCTACGCTGAAGCGGAGAAAAAGGGGCTGATCGCCACCTATGAGAAGACGATTCAGAGCGCTTTCAAAGATGTCGCCGACGCGCTGGCGCGGCGGGAAACGCTCAGCGAACAGCTGGACGCGCAGAATAAATACGTCGCGGCGGAGCAGAAATCGCTGAATATCGCGCTGAAGAGCTATCAGGCCGGGGTCGGAGATTATCTGTCGGTGCTGACCGCCCAGCGAACGCTGTGGTCGGCGCAGGCCACGCTGATCTCCCTCCAGCAAACGGACCTGGAAAACCGCATCACCCTCTGGCAGTCGCTGGGAGGCGGCGCCAGCTAACACCTTTACCGGGCGACAGCGCCCGGTTTGATGACAAGGAGCCCGCTTGTATGCCCCGAATCTCCCTTTCCTGGGTTGTGGTTCTCGGTTTGCTCAGCGCCATTGGGCCGCTGTGTACCGACTTCTATCTCCCCGCGCTGCCGGAAATTACCCAGCAGCTTAGCGCTACCGGCACGCAGACCCAGCTCTCTCTGACCGCGGCGCTGATCGGCCTCGGCCTTGGGCAGCTGTTTTTCGGCCCGCTGAGCGACCGTATTGGTCGTAAAAAGCCGCTGGCGCTCTCCCTGCTGCTGTTTATTTTCTCCTCAGCGATGTGCGCGATAACCTACGATATCCATATGCTGATCGCCTGGCGCTTTCTGCAGGGCTTCGCCGGCGCGGGCGGCTCGGTGCTGTCGCGATCCATCGCCCGCGACCGCTATCAGGGCACCCTGCTGACCCAGTTTTTCGCCCTGCTGATGACCGTAAACGGCATCGCGCCGGTGCTTTCGCCGGTACTTGGCGGCTGGATCATCACCGCCTTCGACTGGCGTATTCTGTTCTGGGCGATGGCGGCGATTGGCGTGGTGTTACTGCTGCTCAGCCTGACGGTGCTGCACGAAACGCTGCCGGAAAAAAGCGCCGCATCGGTTGCGCAGCGGCAGGATGAGACGCCGGTGCTGAAAAATCGCCGCTTTATGCGCTACTGCCTGATTCAGGCCTTTATGATGGCCGGGCTGTTCTCCTATATCGGCTCATCTTCGTTTGTTATTCAGAGCGAATATGCCATGAGCGCGATGCAGTTCAGCCTGCTGTTCGGCCTGAACGGTATTGGGCTGATTATCGCGGCGCTGATCTTTTCCCGCCTGGCGCGCCGCTTCAGCGCCGAATCTCTGCTGCGCGGCGGTCAATTGCTGGCGGTGGCGTTTGCCGCCATCACCCTGCTCTTCGCCTGGCTACCGCAGCCGACGCTGGCGCTGGTCGGCCTGTTTTTTACCGTTTCCATGATGAGCGGCATCAGTACCGTTGCCGGCTCGGAAGCGATGAACGCCATTCACGCCCGCCAGTCCGGCACCGCTTCCGCCCTAATGGGCACGCTGATGTTTGTGTTCGGCGGGATTGCCGCGCCGCTGGCCGGACTCGGCGGCGAAACGATGCTCAAAATGAGCCTGGCGATGACCCTTTGCTATCTGGCCGCGCTGCTGATTGGCCTGAAAAAACCACGTTCCGTCGCATAACCTCCCCTGGCGGTAATAAAATATTCCAATTTTATTACCGCCATATTTCCCGCCAACGCTGAAATCTCCTATTATCTCTTCAACACCAATCGTGATAGTCTTCACATGAAAGGAATAATTAATTCCTTATACTGCCCGCCACTGTGAATAAAGAGGTTCTTATGAGTATCGACCTGAGCAAACTGCTGACCGAGCGCCGCAACGCCAATAGCGCCAACATTGATACCCTCTCCACCGAAGAGATGCTGACGGTGATTAACCAGGAAGACCAGCAGGTGGCTCACGCCATCACCCCCTATCTGGCGCAAATTGCCCAGGTCGTGGATAAGGTCGCAGCGGCGCTGCAGGCGGGCGGGCGACTGATTTATATCGGCGCGGGGACCTCCGGTCGTCTGGGGATCCTTGACGCCAGCGAGTGTCCGCCGACCTTCGGCACTCGCCCCGAACAGGTGGTGGGCATCATCGCGGGCGGCCATAAAGCGATTCTGAGCGCCGTAGAGAACGTTGAAGACAACAAAGCGCAAGGGGCGATGGATCTGCAGAATATTAATTTTAGCAGCCGCGATGTGCTGGTCGGGCTCGCGGCCAGCGGACGCACGCCGTACGTCATCGGCGCCATGGAGTATGCCTACAGCCAGAACGCTTTCGTCGCCATCGTCAGCTGCAACCCGCACGGGGAAATGGCCCAGCTGACGGACGTCGCCATTACGCCGGTGGTCGGCCCGGAAGTCGTTACCGGCTCAACGCGGCTCAAGGCAGGCACCGCGCAGAAGCTGGTGCTGAATATGATCTCCACCGGGGCGATGATCCGCATTGGCAAGGTCTACAGCAACCTGATGGTGGATGTGGAAGCGACCAACGCCAAGCTTATCGAGCGCCAGGTGTCCATCGTCATGGAAGCGACCGAATGCGATCGCGCAACCGCCCAGAGCGCGCTGGAGGCCTGCGGTCGCCACTGCAAAACGGCGATTGTGATGGTGCTGGCTGATTTAAGCGCCCCGGATGCCCAGGCGCTGTTGGCAAAAAATAACGGCTATATCCGCAAGGCGCTGAGCCACTCCTGACCGCTGACCAACAGGTAATCTGCAATGGCAAAAATAAATAAAGAGATGATAGCGCGGATCCTTCAACACGTTGGCGGCGCCGGTAACGTCGCGCAGGCGGGCAACTGTATGACCCGGCTGCGCCTGACTCTGCGCGATGAATCACGGGCCGATAGCGCCGCCATCCGTCAGATTGAGGGCGTGATGGGGGTTATCGTCAGCGATGAGCAGTTCCAGGTCGTGCTTGGCCCCGGCAAGGCGCAAACCGCGGCGGAAATGATGAATGCGTTACTGGAAGACGCTCCGGCGGAGACGCAGTCGCTGGCCGATGTCGCCGCCGAGAAGAAGCAGGCGCTGAAGAGCAAGCAAACCAGCGGCATCCAAAAATTCCTCGCTAAATTCGCCACCATTTTCACCCCGCTGATCCCCGGTTTTATCGCCGTCGGCCTGCTGTTAGGATTCGCGACCCTGGCGGAGCAGATATTTGTCCTCGAAAACGCGCATCCGAACGCGACGATGGTGGCGCTGATCGGCTACATGAAGGTATTCAGCAAGGGGATGTTTACCTTCCTGAGCATCCTGATCGGCTATAACGCCCAGAAAGCCTTCGGCGGCTCCGGGGTCAACGGGGCCATCATCGCTGCGCTGTTTGTCCTCGGCTACAACCCGGAGGCCACCAGCGGCTTCTATTCCGGGATTTCGACCTTCTTCGGCCACGGTATCGACCCGCGCGGCAATATTATCGGCGTGCTTATCGCCTCGATTATCGGCGCGTGGGTGGAAAGACAGGTGCGCCGCATCATGCCTGCCAACCTCGATATGATCCTCACCTCGGCGGTGACGCTGCTGATCATGGGCGCAATCACTTTTACCGTCATTATGCCGATCGGCGGCTGGCTGTTTACCGGAATGTCATGGCTATTCCTGCACCTTAACGGCAACCCGTTCGGCTCTGCGGTGCTGGCTGGCCTGTTCCTGCTGGCGGTGATGTTCGGCGTCCATCAGGGCTTCGTGCCGGTCTATTTCGCGCTGGTGGATGCGCAGGGGTTTAACTCGCTGTTCCCGATTCTGGCGATGGCCGGGGCCGGACAGGTCGGCGCGGCGCTGGCGCTTTTCTGGCGGGCGAAGCACGGCTCTCTGCTGCGTACGCAAATTAAAGGGGCGATTATTCCCGGCTTCCTCGGCATCGGCGAACCGCTGATTTATGGCGTGACGCTGCCGCGCATGAAGCCGTTTATCACCGCCTGCCTCGGCGGCGCCTGCGGCGGTTTCTTCCTCGGGCTTGTCGCCTGGATGGGGCTACCGGTCGGCCTGAATACGGTATTTGGCCCGTCCGGGCTAGTGGCGCTGCCGCTGATGACCTCCAACAGCGGGATCTACGCCGGAATGGCGGTGTATGCCGCCGGGCTGGCGGTCTCTTATCTGTGCGGCTTCGCCCTGACCTGGCTGTTCGGCAGTAAAAACGTTGATTTGAGCTAGAGCGCGCATCTGACGCACGGCGGTGAACGTGAGTTTATCCGCCGCATGGCGGGAGGTACTGACGCCCCATGCTGAATATTTTTTGCGCGTGGCGTTGCGTTTCTGTCGGCCCGGTCAGGCGCCAACCGCCACCGGGCAACGTCGGCCAGGGTACATCTGATAAAGGATCCGGCTACCATTTCCTGCCCCGCTTCCCGCGCGTGCTCATGCTATGATGCTGCTTTCGCACTATTTTCACCTGAGGGAAAGATGGGCTCCAGCAAAAAAGGGATGCTGAACGTACTGATCGCCGCTGTGCTGTGGGGCAGTTCCGGCGTCTGCGCGCAATATATTATGCAGCAAAGCCAGATGTCATCGCCGTTTCTGACCATGACGCGCCTGTTGTTCGCCGGCCTGATCCTTCTGATGCTCTCGTTCTTTCACGGCGATAAGATTTTCCGCGTCCTGCAAAACCGCAAAGACGCCGTCAGTCTGCTGATCTTTTCGCTGTTCGGCGCGCTCACCGTGCAATACACCTTCCTGATGACTATCGAGCAATCCAACGCCGCCACCGCGACGGTGCTGCAGTTCCTGTCGCCGACGATTATCGTCGCCTGGTTTGCCATCGCCCGTAAAACGCGTCCCAGCCCGCTGGTGCTCGCGGCCATCGCCACCTCGCTGGCGGGCACTTTCCTGCTGGTCACCCACGGTAACCCGACGACGCTGTCGATTTCCCCCACGGCGCTGTTCTGGGGGATTGCTTCGGCGTTTGCCGCTGCTTTCTACACCACTTATCCCTCGACGCTGATTGCCCGCTACGGCACGCTGCCGATTGTCGGCTGGAGCATGCTGCTCGGCGGCGCGATGCTGCTGCCGTTCTACGCCGGACAGGGCAACCATTTTGTGGTGACCGGCGGCCTGCTGCTGGCCTTTTTCTACCTGGTGGTAATCGGCACCTCGCTGACCTTTAGCCTCTACCTGAACGGCGCGCAGAAGATTGGCGGCGCGAAGGCGGGGATCCTCAGCTGCGCGGAGCCGTTGAGTAGCGCTCTGCTCTCTCTGCTGCTGCTCGGCATCACCTTTACCCTCCCGGACTGGCTGGGCACGCTGCTGATTCTCTCGTCGGTGGTGCTGATCGCCCTGGATTCGCGGCGGCGGGTTAAAACGGCCTGACGATTATCGGGCAGGAGATGCTGCGACCTGCGTTTGCAGCATTTTCAGGTCGTCATCCGACATCTCACAAACCACCTGCACCAGCTCGCGCTCAAATCCCTGTTCCAGACATGAACGAGCAATACGCAACGCCTCTTCTCGTTTCCCTTCCTGAAATCCTTCATAAAACCCCAGGTAAAATTCCAACACGTATTCCAGTAAATACTCTTGTTGTAACTCCTGTGGTATCTCTTCCAGCGGTAGCCTCTCTACAATCGTCATTAATTTTCCCCCATCTTGAGGGATGCATCCTGGAATGCATTCAGATCGTCATCCGAGAGCCCAATAGTCATCCGTACCAGCTCGCGCTCAAACCCCTGCTCCAGAAGTGAACGGGCAATACGCAACGCTTCTTCTTCTCTACCCTCTTGTTTACCTTCTAACTTGCCCTCCAACTTGCCTTCTTGTCTCCCTTCCTGCCGTAGCCTTTCCGCAATCGTCATGAGTACCTCCTTATGTTGAGGAACGCGCCGCTCGACCTCGTGAAGAAATTCACCAAAATGAGGCGCATCGCCGCACTGCAGCATGTAATTAAACAGCGCTTTCAACTGGCTGTCATTAGCGCAACCTTTAACCAACAGCTCGGCTAATCGCTCCACCAGGCCAAGTAAATCGCGCTGGCGGATATGCTTTTGAATCAGCTCCAGCAACGCCACGCGCCGGTGCTGCATAATGTCGTCATCCGGCACCACCGTAATATCCACCAGCGGGAAAGCGGCGGCATAGATCCGCCGCGCGGCCTCCGTATCGGCAAACTCTTCCAGCCAGCACAGCGAGAAAGGATAGGGGCTTTTCGCGCCGTGATAGAACAGCATCGGCACCACCAGCGGCAGCGTTTTGTGCCCGGCGTCCAGATGACGCTGCATCGCCGCCAGCGCGTAGCGCATCAGCCTGAATGCCATGTGCGCATCCGGCGTGCTCTGATGTTCAATCACCACGTAGATATAGCCGTCACCGTCGCTGGTTTTCAGCGACCACAGTACGTCGGAGTAGCTGGCGCGCAAATCGGCCTCAATGAAGCTGCCGGACTCCAGCTTAAGCGTTTGCAGGTCGCACAGCTGGCGCAGCGAAGCGGGAAGATGAATCTCGATAAAATCCCTTGCGCACTCGGGATGCGATAAAAACTGTTTAAAAACCGCATCGTGCGGCGTCGAGGTCGTTCCTTTTTTCGTCATGGTCCGCCATCCCTGAAACGCGATAGCTGGAATATATCCATCACCGCGACGCCGAGCATCTGCGCATCAACGGCTTTGCTTGCCGCTACGGAAGATAAATTTCAGCGACTGAAACAGATACATTCCTGCGGAAAGCAACACGCAAAATGTTGATTCAGGAATGCGTCTATAGTTAGAGGAACGCTTTAATAAAAATAAGGATATCCGTGATGAAGAGAATGAAAATTGCGCTTTCGCTGGCCGTCTGTCTGGTGCTCCCCAGCGTGGCGACAGCCGCACCGCTCTCCGGGCTGAAGTTTGAACAGCAAAAGCAGCAGATAGTGAAGGATGTGAGGAAAAACTGCCCTAAAAGCAGCGCGCTGGACGATACGCAGTTTGCTAACCGCGTACTGGAATCAGCGGAAAATAAGACTGCCGTACAAAGCGCGACGCGGGCGCTGGATAAAAACAACAGCGCCGCTTACCAGAAGGCCATTAGCGCCATAGCTTGCCCCATGCCCTAGCGCCGGTTGCAGGGTCGCCATCAACGGTTCGGAATGATCAAATCCCCGCGCAGCGGGCTGCTGCCGAGTATTTGCGTCTTCTCGGTCAGCCAGTTGACGATCTGGCTGGCCATCGCGTCCATTGAATATTCTATCGCCGGAATGGTCGGAATACCGGGCAGCTGTAACGAGCCCGCAAGGCTGAACACCATAACTTTTTCCGGCACCGCGCGATTAAACGCCTGAAGCTGCGGCACCACCAGCTGCGCCTGCTGCTCGTTGGCCACCAATAACGCATTAAAATTCAGGGTGGTTGTGTTGTTTACCAGCTCCTGCACCGCCACGGACGGCGAATGGCTGTCGAGAAAAACCAGGTTGCGATTGAACGGCAGAAAATTCTTTTCCAGCGCGTGCTTATAGCCCAGCAAAACCTGGTCAGCAAAGCCGCTGGCCTGGGGATGGATCAGCGCAATCTGGCGCCGCCCCTGGCTTATCAGATAGTTGCAGGCCGTTTCCGCCGCGAAGGCATGGTCAAACTGAATGCTATTCGTTCCGTCGCTTTCCAGGCAGTCAATCAGTACTACGTCGGGCCGGTCGATATTGAGCGGAAACCGTGCGCCGATGATTAATACATTATCGCAAAGGCCGCAGGTCAACTCATCCAGCGAATGCAGCACTCTGCTGCGGCTGTTGGCAAAACGCAGCAGCAGATGCTTCTGGTGCTGGCTAAGCTGTTTCTCCAGCGCGTAGAGATAGCTGGTGGTTTGATTAATGTTGTCCTGGGCGCAAATGACGCCGATGCAGCCGGTAGTCTGACTCAGCAAAGATTGCGCTATCATATTCGGCCGGTAGTTAAGCTCTTCCGCCGCCTGCAGTACCGCCTGTCGGCTGGCTTCCTTTACGCCGCGCGAACCGCTCAACACCCGAGAGACTGTGGCTTTCGACACCCCAGCTAACCGTGATACATCGTTGATTGTAGACATTATTTTCCCCTGACAGGGTCAATCCGATCCCTGTAAATCCTTAAACCTGAATCGCTTCAATAATAACCAGCGGCAGTATATCCGTTTCCCTTTTTATTTGGAAACCGATTTTCCATTTCATGGAAAATCGCAGCAAAAACCAGGAAAATTTGTGAGCCAAATCTAATTAACAGCCCCTTTGACTGACAGATCTTGATGGTTATCACAGTTCTGTTTTTTATAAATGGAAACCGGTTTCCGTCTGATATCAAATCATCCACGCAATAACTTTTTACATTTTGAGGACGAACGTCGATGTACAAGATTATGCTGTGCTGCTCTGCCGGAATGTCCACCAGCCTGCTGGTCAGAAAGATGGTTGATGCCGCGAAGGAACGTAATCTGCCGGTGCAGATTGACGCCTATGGAGTTTCCGAATTTGACATGCAGTTTCCGCAATACCAGGTGGTGCTTCTTGGGCCACAGGTGAAATACATGCTGAAAAACTTATCTGAGAAAGCCGCTCCCCTGAATATTCCGGTCCAGCCGATTAACACCATGGATTACGGAATGCAGCGGGGAGATAACGTCCTGGATTATGCCCTGTCGCTGATTGCAGCGCATTAAGAGGTGTGCAAATGAGTTCTCTGTATCAGTCCATGATTGCCGTGATCGAGCAATCAATTACCCCGCTGGCAGGACGCCTTGGGCAGCAGAAATACGTTATCGCGATTCGCGATGGCTTCACTGCCGCATTGCCGTTTATGATCATCGGCTCATTCATGCTGGTATTTATCTTTCCACCTTTCTCCCCGGATACCACGAATGGTTTCGCCCGCGGCTGGCTGGATTTCTCCCAGCAGTACCGTGAACAGCTGATGCTGCCGTTTAACCTCAGCATGGGCGTAATGACGTTTTTTATTTCGGTGGGAATCGGCGCCAGCCTGGGACGTCAGTTCCAACTCGACCCGGTGATGTCCGGTCTGCTGGCGTTCATGGCCTTCTTACTGGTTGCCGCGCCGTACGCCGATGGCAAAATCTCCACCCAGTACCTCTCCGGTCAGGGCATTTTTACCGCCTTGATCACCGCCATCTACTCCACCCGCGTTTACGCCTGGTTAAAGCAGAACAATATTACGATTCGCCTGCCAAAAGAGGTGCCGACCGGCGTTGCCCGCTCGTTTGAAATTCTTATCCCGGTACTGGTGGTGATCGCGACCCTGCATCCGCTGAATCTGTTTATCGAAGCGCAGACCGGTATGATCCTGCCGCAGGCGATTATGCACCTGCTGGAGCCCCTGGTTTCCGCCTCTGACTCCCTGCCGGCGATTCTGCTTTCCGTCCTGATGTGCCAGATTTTCTGGTTCGCCGGGATCCACGGTTCGCTGATCGTGACCGGCATTATGAACCCCTTCTGGATGGCCAACCTGTCGGCAAACCAGGCCGCGCTGGCGGCCGGTGCGGCACTGCCGCATGTCTATCTGCAAGGTTTCTGGGATCACTATCTGCTGATAGGCGGCGTCGGTTCCACGCTTCCGCTGGCGTTCCTGCTGCTGCGTAGCCGCGTAACCCATCTGCGTACCATCGGTAAAATGGGCATTGTGCCAAGCTTCTTTAATATCAACGAACCGATCCTGTTCGGCGCGCCGATTATCATGAACCCGATGATGTTTATCCCGTTCGTCTTTGTCCCGATGATCAACGCCGTTCTGGCTTATGGCGCGACGCGTCTCGGCTGGCTCAGCCAGGTGGTTTCGCTGACGCCGTGGACAACGCCGGCGCCTATCGGCGCATCGTGGGCCGCAAACTGGACGTTAAGCCCGGTGGTCATGTGCCTGATTTGTATGGTGATGTCGGCGCTAATCTATCTGCCATTCCTGCGCGCCTATGAACGTTCCTTAATGAAAACTGAAGTTGAAAAAGCAAAAGCCGCGGTTCCGGTTGCCGAAACGGTCAGCCAATAATGAAGCAATATATTTAATATTATCTTTTAGATGACGGCATAAATAATGCGGAAAAGGGATTTTGCTGCATTATTTAAATAATAAAGTTAATGACCTCAGGATCTATCATGATTGAATTAGAAGATGCGGTAATGGAAATTATCGTTAACGCGGGACAGTCACGCTCATTGTGTTTTGAAGCACTCCATTGCGCCCGTAACGGTAATATAGATGAAGCGCGCTTACTACTGAATGAAGCCGATGGTTACGCCCGTCGGGCGCATCAGATGCAGACCCGGCTTATCGAGCAGGATGCCGGCGAAGCGCGCCAGCCGATGACGTTAATTATGGTCCATGCTCAGGATCACTTAATGAACTCACTGCTCGCCCGTGAATTTTCGGAAGAGTTAATTCATTTATACCAGCGTTAATTTATATCAATATTTAACAACTGTATCCGGAATAAATACACCAGCTTATCCTGGCGGGATGGCTATTATCTGAATATATGAATTATTAAAAGCGAGATAATTATGAAAACTGTAAAAATGCTGCCATTAGCAATGGCGGTCGTCGCCGCGCTGTGCCCAATTTCCGTATTCGCGCAAGAATTTACGCAGGAACAGATCGACGCCATTGTGGCGAAGGCCGTCGATAAAGCCCTCGCCGAGCGCCAGGCGAAAATCGACGCTGCCGCCGATAAAAAAGTGGATGTTATTACTAACCCGCAGACCACCGCCGCCTCGCCGGATATGGCGATCCCCTTCGGCCTCAAGTTCAGCGGCTACGCCCGCTACGGCGCGCAGTTCCAGACCGGCGATCAGAAGTTTGTCGGCGTGGATGGCTCCTATAACGGCGCCTCGGCGATCGGTCGTTTAGGCAACGAAGGCAACGGCGGCGAATTCCAGATAACCAAAGCCTTCAAGAGCAGTAAAGGCGCTATCTGGGATATCAACGTCATGTTTGACCACTGGAGCGATGAAGTTAACCTGAAAAAAGCCTACGTCGGCGTCACCAACGTGCTGGAATCTAACCCCAACGCTTATATCTGGGCCGGCCGCGACTTCCATCAGCGTCCGCAGCAGGGGATCAACGACTACTTCTGGATGAACCACGATGGCCAGGGCGCCGGGGTGAAAAACTTTGATATCGGCGGCGTGCAGTTTGACGTGGCGGGGGTGTCGCAGGTGGAGTCCTGTAGCCCGGAAGTGATGGCCGATGAGGCCAACCCGTCGCGCATCACCTGTACCGGCGGCTCCGGTACCGGCGATAACGGCCACTACGCCCTGACCACCAAAACCCACAACATCAAGGCCGGGCCGATCGACGTTGAGGTATACGCCAACTACGGCTTCGATTCGAAAGCGGTGGACAGCGACGAACGTCTCGACGCCTGGCAGGGCGGGCTGGTGCTGAGCCACACCAACGACAGCGGCGTCAATAAAGTGATCCTGCGCTACTCCGATAACTCGGATAACAGCGTCTACAACAAAACCGATGACCTGACCGCTATCTACGCCAGCTTTGAAGGGCTGCATAAATTCACCCGGCAGGCGCAGATCGAATATCTGCTGGCCTTCCACGACTATGACAACGGCAAGGACAACACCGACAACCGTAAAAACTACGGCGCCATCGTCCGCCCGATGTACTTCTGGAACGACGTTCACTCCACCTGGCTGGAAGCGGGCTACCAGCGCGTCGACTACGACCAGGGCGGCGATAACCACGGCTGGAAGCTGACATTGTCGCAGAACATCGCCATCGGAATGGGGCCGGAGTTCCGCCCGATGCTGCGTTTCTACGTGACCGGCGGCCAGGTGGATAACAAGCGCACCGCGAAGGTCAACGGCACCAAAGACGAACAGCTGGATTCGCTGAACGTCGGCGGCATGTTTGAAGCGTGGTTCTAAGAGTGAAACCATCCCGGGTCGCGGTGTAAGAGCCAGACCCGGGTGCGCATTCCCGAAGGTGGCGCTGCGCGCCTGTCCGGGCAACCCGACCGCAGACTGCGGTGAACCCGTAGCCCCATTACACCCGTACTTTCGTCGCCACCAGCAGGCCGGTAATCAGCATCAACGTACCGGAGAGGACCAGCGGCGAGAGCAAACCGAGGTGATCCAGCGCCACGCCGCCAACCGCTGCGCCGCAGGTGTTAGCCAGCTGGATCACCGCCACCTGAATCGACCCGGCTTTTTCCGCCTGATCGGACAGGGAGCGAGTAATCCACGTTGACCAGCCTACCGGTATCAACGCGAAGGCAAAGCCCCAGATCACCGCCACCGTCGACGCCACGATTTTACTCTCCCCCCACAGCACCAGCACCGCGGCGCTGATAGCCAGCACTACCGGGGCAATCGCCAGCGCCGCTTTCACCGAGCGCTTGAGCAGCATTGAGGAGAGCGAGGTGCCGACAAAGCTGGCGATGCCGAAGCTGAGCAGCACCAGCGTCAGACCGTCGACGTCAAAGCCCGCCAGGGTCATATACACCGGGCGGATATAGGTAAAGAAGGCAAACTGGCCGGCGAAGGCCATAAAGATGGCGCACATCCCGGCCATCACGCCGGGCCGCTTCAGCAGGCCGAACATATTTTGCTGCGCCGAGGTCGACTCGCCCGGTAGAGAAGGCAGCGCCTTCAGCACCCAAATCGTACAGACCACGCCCATGACCGCCGCGCCGTTAAAGACGTTACGCCAGCCGATAATACCGCCAAGGAAGCTGCCCAGCGGCGCGGCGATCACCAGCGCTATCGATACCGCGCCGAAAATAACCGATAGCGCTTTGGGCACCACGCGCATCGGCACCAGCCGCATGGTGAGCGACGCCGACATCGCCCAAAAGCCGCCCAGCGCCAGACCAAGGCAGGCGCGGCCCAGCAGCAATAACGAAAAGCTGTTGGCAAACGAGACCAACAGGCAGGAAAGGGTCAGCAGAACCGAAAACAGGATCACCACGTAGCGGCGATCGGTATTGCGGATGATCGAGGTGATAAACAGGCTGGCGAACATCGCCACGAACGCCGTGGTGGTAACCGACTGCCCGGCAACGCCTTCGGAGATGCCTAAATCCTGCGCCATCGGCGTGAGCAGGCTGACCGGCAGGAACTCAACGGTAATCAGGCAGGCAACGCAGAAGGCCACCGCAAAAACCGCCGACCAGTTGGGTCGCGCCGCCTGATTAGCCTGCGGCGCAGAGGCATTCGAAGGAGTCATAAGTTACCTGCATGGTTGAATACGGAGGAGCCGCGCAGTGTAACATTTAAAATGTGACGAATTTAACGTTTTGACAACTTTTCACCAGCATCGCCAACGGACACAAGGTTCGCAGGATCAAAGATGGAATGCGATTCGCTTACCGGTTGGCAGCTTAACATCAATACTGAGTTCCCCCCCGAGCGCTACAACATAACGCTTCAGCGTTGACAAACGCGGGTCGTTATCAGCCTGTTCCATTTTTGCAATGGTGGGTTGTTTAACGCCCATTGCCTTAGCCAGCTCTGCCTGAGACATATTGAGTTCTTCCCTTAACATACTTAATGCGATAGCCTGGCGCATTTCTTCGACTTTTTCAGCAATACGCGCCTGGCTTTCCGGGCTCTGTTTGGCCATTAATTCTTTAAGGGTCGCCATATTTTTTCCTTACTGATTAAGGTGCTTACGGTACTCAGCATCTGCAAGCTTGATCATATCTTTATAGAATCTCTTTTCATTTAACCCTGTTTTATCTCCGGCGCATAACACGATGCCGCGACGAGAAGGGTCAAATACAAAGAAAGCTCTGATCGGGCTACCTCGATGCTGAACGCGCAGCTCTTTCATATTCGAAAAAGCAGAATCGTTTACTGTATCCGCAAACGGCCTTCCGAGTTGGGGGCCATACTCGGATAAGATCACCATAGCGGCGAGCATATCCTCTTTAAGCGCTTCGATCTGCGCCTCAAACCACTTGTCGAAAACCTCCGTTGTTTCAACATCCCACATCAGCGATCCCTCATAGCCAATAAGCCATGAATAAACTATAGCCTATTGGCTATAAAAGCAATCCATCTCTTTAGAAAATGACTTACGCATTGGCTAATCTGCGTTCACATGCCGCGGTCGTCAGCTCGCTAACGATGATTTCGTTGGAAGTGCAGCCAGATAATGCCGCTTTGTTGCGATGAATTTGCATAGTTGGCCTCGTCAGCGTGACGTTTAACGAAGCCAACAGTACACCGGGAAGTGATATCAGTGCAGCCAGTGGACGCCATCCTCCGGCAAAAACAGCGCGTTATAGCGCTCCTGCAAAGCGTGCAGCTCGCTCACTTCCGGCTCCAGCTCGCGAAGGAAACCTTGCGCAAGGCGGATTTGCGCTTCGGTAATCGGCGCCCCGAGGCGGGACTTTTTCATCAACCGGTACCAGTAGTGCAGGTTCTGCTCGCTGCCATCGACGATAGCGACCTGCCAGATCAACAGCACCTGCGCGGCATTTTGCAAATGCGCCTCATTAGGCCGTTCCAGGTAGCGTAAATACTCGTTACCGGCGGTTTTTCCTAGCTGATCGATCATCGATTCCAGCGGTACCGGCGTAATGCCTAATCGTTCGCTCAGACGGCGAATCGCACGGCGTGAATCAGAGGTAAGCACCCGAAATCCCACAACAAATACCACTATCAGCGTGGCCAGTCCTAACCAGATCATGCATCCTCTCACTCAATCGCAGCCCCACTATCATAATGGGAAATTGCCCGCTGTCGACTGTCGGAGATACCAGAATGTGACTTATCGCGGCCCCCTGGCGCGTTCATGAAATCACCGATCCCACCCGGGGAGCGGCTGCATCAAACCGCCCGGCAAGAAGAATAAAAAAGCCCGGCGCAGAGGCCGGGCAAAGTGACTCACACCCAATGACTCAGGCAGTCTGCAAAGTTTGTGTCTTTTTCTGGCGGCGGATTTTACGTTCTTCAAACACCGCAACGATGGCCATCAGACAGATGCAGCCAATTGCCGCCGCATCCAGCGCCGCAAAGGTGCCCGCCCAGCCGGTGAGGCCGAAAATCGGCGTACCGTCGGCAATCATCCCGAGTCCCAGCTTGGCGAAGCTATCGCCGATCAGATAGGCGAAGGTGCCCTTGATCCCGTCGGCAGCGCCAATCGCCTTTTTCGGCACGAAGCCTACCGCGGCGACGCCGATCAGCAGCTGCGGGCCAAACACCAGGAAACCCAGCGCAAACAGCGATGCGAGATAAACGTATTGATTGCTGGCATGCTGATAAACACCCAGCGTGGCGATAATCAGCGCCAGCGCAACGCAGGCCACCAGCGCGCGGCGACCGTTTGCCAGATCCGACAGCCAGCCCCACAGCAGCGTGCCGACCAGCGCGCCCACTTCAAACAGGGTAAAGCCCTGAATCGCCACCTCTTTGGAGAGCTTCAGCTCCTGGAAAGCGTAAACGGTGGACCACTGGTCGATACCGATGCGCACCACGTACAGGAAGATGTTGGAGAAGCACAGCAGCCAGATGACTTTATTCTTCAGCACATATTCGACGAAGATCTGCCATTTGGTCATGGCGTTCTCTTCCGTCTCTTTATCCTCTTCGCTGATCTCTTCGCCAAACAGCTCTTCGGCGTTACCGAGGCCGTAGGATTCCGGGGAGTCGCTACCAAAACGCAGGCCGATAAAACCGACGATTAACGCAATAATCGACGGGAAGATAAACATGCCAATCACGTGGCCGTCGAACAGGTAGTTGGCGCCAAACAGCGCCACGCCCGCCGCGCCGGCGCCGCCGAGGTTGTGGGAGATATTCCAGAAGCCGAGGAAGGTGCCGCGCTTACGGCGAGGCGTCCACTTGGTAATGGTCGAATAGCTGCACGAGCCGCCGGTGCTCTGGAAGAAGCCGCTCAGAGCGTAGAAGGCGATCATCAGGAACAGGCTGGTCGACCCCGCGCCCATGCTGGCGCTGAAGCCGAGCATACAGATGGCCGAGAGAATCAGCATAAACGGCAAGAACTGCTTAGTGTTCTTACCGTCTGCGTAGTAGGAGACCAGCGTTTTCCCCACACCGTAGGTGATAGAAAAGCCGAGGCCGATCATCCCCAGCTGCGTCATGCTCAACCCGTAGGTGGAGATCATGTCGTTCTGCGCGATATTAAAGTTTTTGCGGATCAGGTACATGGTCAGATAGCCGATGAAAACCACCAGATACGACTGCATGAACGGTTTGAACCACATTTTGCGCCGCGCTTCGAGCGGCAGGTCCAGGGTTGGCTTGCGCACCTGGTTTAAGAAGGCCAGCATGATTGGGTGACTCCTGAGCTGATTTAATACCTGCGAATGGCAGGCATTGTAAAAATCAGCCGGGAGACTCGCCTGAGACAGCGTCTAGGCGAAACCGGGAAAATTTCTTAGTTTTACGCCATTCGGCGAAGAAAGGTGAAGTCGGTCACGCTTCTCGCGGCGCCTGGGCGTTTAAAAACGGCAGCAGCAGCAGGGCGGAAATACCGGCGGCAATGGCGATGACCACGAAAAATCCGCTCCAGTGCCAGATCTCCATCACCTGCGCCAGCGGCCAGCCGGAGAGCGATGCGCCAAGATAGGCAAACAGGCCAACAAAGCCGGTTGCCGCCCCCGCCGCCTCTTTGTGCGAGCACTCCGCCGCCGCCATGCCGATCAGCATCTGTGGGCCAAAAACGAAAAAGCCGGCGGTAAAGAAGCAGGCCGCCTGCATCACGTAGCTGGCGAACGGCATCAGCCACAGCCCGCCAACTGACAACAAAATCCCGGCGGCGAAAATCAGGTTCATCGGCCCGCGGTTGCCGTTGAAGAGTTTATCCGAGCCCCAGCCCGCCACCAGCGCGCCGATAAAACCGCCCACTTCGAACATGGTGACCGCCGAATTCGCCGTCACCAGATCGACGCCGAGCGTTTCCGACATATACAGGTTGCCCCAGTCGTTAATCGCCGCGCGCACCACGTATACCAGTACGTAGCACAGCGAGAGCAGCCAGATATAGGGATTCAGCAGCACGTATTTGGTGAGGATCTCTTTGCGGGTCAGGCCAGCGCCCTCCTGCTGCTGGGCAATCTCCAGCTCATCATGCCGCCAGTCGCCCACTGCGGGCAGCCCGACCGCCTGCGGCCGGTCGCGCAGCCGCCAGCAGAGAAACAGCCCGGCGAGGATCGCCAGCGTCCCGGCAATCATCATCCCCGTTCGCCAGCCGTAGTGCAGCGCCGCCGCGCCAACCACCATTGGGATCAGCGCCCCGCCGACGTTATGCGCCGTGTTCCATAGCGCCCACCAGCCGCCGCGCTCGGTACGCGAATACCAGGCCGTCAGCAGGCGGGCGCATACCGGCGAGCCCCAGCCCTGGAAGAAGGCGTTCAGCGCCCACAGCAGCGCGAAGGCCCACAGGGAAGTGGAAAAACCAAACAGAATATTCACTACGCCGGTAGCGACCAGGCCGATGCCCATAAAATAGCGGGCGTTAGAGCGATCGCTGACGATACCGGAGAAAAATTTCGATAGCCCATAGGTGATGTAGAACAGCGTCGCCAGCAGACCGATATCGCTGCGGGTCAAAACGTTGCTGGCGAGGATTTCCGGCACCGCCGCGTTAAAGCTTTTGCGGGTGAAGTAAAACAGCGCATAGCCCAGCCAGATGGTCAGCAGAATATGCCGACGCCAGTAGCGGTAGCGCTCGTCCAGCGCCTGTTTGTCGGTAATCGGCGGAGCATCGGGCGGGGATTTTAAAAAGGCAAACATTATCGTTCCTCAAGCGTAGCGCAGCGGCAGGCTGACGCAAACGCGAGTGCCGTGGGTGCAGGAGATGGTCAGGGTGCCGCCCAGGGCGGTGACGCGCTCGCGCATGCCGGTGAGGCCAAAGCCCTGCTGACCGGAGCCCGGTGGCAGGCCGCAGCCGTCGTCCTCGATCACCAGCATCAGCCGCTGCCCCTGCTGCCAGCCTTGCAGCGTGACGGCTCTAGCGCTGGCGTGTTTGACGATATTATTCAGCCCCTCCTGGCAGACGCGGAACAGAGTGACGCGCTGGTTTTCGCTCAGCAGCGACTCATCGATACGCCACGCCAGATGGCTGACCATACCGCGATCCTCCAGCTCCATTTCGCGCATCAGCGAGCGCACCGCCTGCTCAAGCGTCAGGTCGTCCAGCTGGCGCGGGCGCAGGCGGCCCAGCAGGCGGCGCACGGAATCGTAGACGCCGAGCGAAAGCTGCTCAATCAGCTGGCCGCTCTGCCTGACGCTGGCGCTATTCGGCGCCAGCCGCTGGACGATCCCCGCCTGGGTGCGGATGGCGGTAATGGTCTGGCCGATATCATCGTGCAGCTCGCGAGCCACTTCGCGGCGCACGCTCTCCTCGGTTTCCAGCAGGCGTTCCGCCAGCCGCTGGTTACGCACCAGCTCCTTTTGCAGCGACTGATTCAGCTCGCGCAGCCGCTGTATTCCGGCGCCCAGCAGCAGGCCGGTCAAGCTTTGCGCCAGCAGCGAAAGCAGTAAATCCACCGGATGATCGTGCCAGGTCTGGCTGGCGATCAGCGCGATGGCGTTCATCAGGGTCGCGATCAGCGCTCCCTGCCAGCCGTAGTGCCAGGCCAGAGCGATAATCGGCAGCGCCAGGCAGAAGGGCGTAAATCGTGAGAGCTCGGCGGGCAGCCCCAGCTGGAGCCAGAGGCTGACGCTGAACAGCAGCAGGTACCAGATAAGATGCCGCCCGCGCCAGTTCACCGGCTGCGAGACCAGCGATGGCCCCAGCGGCCGCCAGACGGTGCTGGTGAGATAGTGCCAGATAACCAGACAGGTGGGCGCCAGCGTCAGGCCGCCGGTCAGGGTCAGCAGCAGCGCGTTCAGTCCCTCTTTGCCCTCCAGCAGCCACGGCAGCGACTGGAGCAGCGCGGCGGCGATCAGCGCCCCCCCCTGACGCAGCAGGGTGAGCCAGTCGCGCTGCTGGCGATAGCGGGAAATCAGCGCCACCGGCAGCAGGGTCAAGAGGCTTCCGGTCATCAATATTATCGGGTGCGCCAGCGCCACTTCCTGCGCCAGCCAGAGGATCAGCAGCCACTCCGCGCCCAGCAGAACCGGCCAGTAGCCGCGCGGGCACTGCAGCATCAGGCCAAGCCGCAGGCCAAAGGGGAAAAGCAGCACCGCAAGATCGGGGCGCTCCACCAGGTGCAGGCTGATGCTCCACAGGCAAAACCACGCGGCGGAAAAGATAAAGCAACAGCCGACAACCGAGAGCAGCCGCGAGAAAAAGGCTTTCATTGCCAGCTATCGAACATGCGGCGCGCCAGCTCGACGTCGTTGCTGACGCCCAGCTTTTCCAGCAGGTTGGCGCGATGAACGTGGACGGTTTTCGGCGACAGGCCCAGCTCGGCGGCAATCTCTTTTACCGCCATCCCCTGCGCCAGCTTTTCCGCCACCTCGCGTTCGCGTTTGGTCAGCGGGTCCCGTCGTCCGGCCGCCAGCTTCATGGCGATATCCGGCGTCAGGTAACAGCCGCCAGCCGCCACGGTGCGCACGGCGGCGATCAGCTCATCCGGGCTGCAGCGCTTGGAGAGAAAACCGCGCGCCCCGGCGTTCAGCGCCTGCTCCACCAGCGCCGGGCTGTCGTGTACCGACAGCATGACGATCGCCATCCCTTTCGGCAGCTGGCTTAATAATTCAAGCCCGGAGATATCCGGCATCGAGATATCGCAGATGCAGACCTGCACGCCGCGACCGGGCAGCCCCGCCAGCGCCTCGCGCCCGGAACCGAATTCGGCAACGACCTGAAAATCGGCTTCCAGCCCCAGCAGTTGGGCAAAGCCGGAGCGGACGATAAGGTGATCGTCAATAAGGGCGATAGTAGTCATGGCGTTTCCTGACGGGTTAAAAAACGCGCTTACCTTAACGATATACACTTCATCCTTCAAGCTGCCTCTGCGCAGACTTGCCGCCTTGATGGCACGACTGATTGAGTTGCCAGCAAGTCATTCACAACGGCGGGTGAGATATTTAATCTCTATGTGTTATGGCTACAATCGCAATATAACGCTGCCAATTATTCACATGTAAAATATATTGATGCCATTATTGCCTAAGATCACTACATCCATTATGTACAGGAAGTAACCTAAATGATATCGTCCCTGTAAAATCAGCAAGGGAATATATATGCACCAACGACCTCATTTAGCTAAGCAAACGATCGATGCACGTTTGCTTAACCAGCTAAATACAAAAACGCAGAGTAAAACGGAGAAGTTATCGCACAGCGAAAAATTAGCTTATATCAACGATGACTACTGTGAGATAACGCGTAATTACACTTCATTTTATGGGATGAACATCCTGGGCATTGTGCTTTTCTTGCCTGTTGTTATTTTGTGTTTTGTGGGTATTTTATTTTCCTTATATGATATAACATTCAATTTTGAACGACATGTTGAAAGCTGGAATTCCAGGTCGGGCGATTATCTTTTACTATGTTTTGGATTTTTTATTTCATTTTTCATGACGTTTATTTTCGCAGCCATCGTAAACTATTTTATCTTCGCGCCCCAGCATTATCCGGTTCGTTTTAATAGAAAAACCGGCAAGGTTTATGTTTACGATTACGTTATGTATAGTATCACTTATAAATTAACCTATACTTTCTGGTGGCATCATCCTTTTTATAAACGAACTAAACCTGAATGCAAAGAGTATGACTGGAGCCAGATTCAAGCCATCAGTATATATTCACGCAATAAGCACTCATCATACTCCACAATTCGCTGCGTCGTTTATGACTCCAGCATCAGTACCACTATGATCGATTCCTTTAACCTGATATCGACGGACGCGGGTACGGATGCGCTGTTTATGCCTAACTACAAGCTGTGGTTATGGATTAGTAATTATATGAAATTTAACGATGAGTTATTAGATATGTCCGTTAACACGAAACCAGGTATTTATGGACGCGAAGTGAAGTGGCCTGATGATATGGATAAGAAATCTAAAGCATCATCTTTGAATGAGTACAGTAAAATCTGCTCTGAATAAACTCAGAGTAGGCTTTACTTCCCGGCAAGAATATTCCCGCCGGGAAGACTAGTTACTCAAAAAAGACCGCGATTTTGCTGAACATAGAGGGATCGGACTGGTTACGCACCACTTTCTCAACATCTTCCAGCTTTTCGATCTGGCTAATCATCTGCCCGAGGCGCTGATCGTCGTTGACCAGCAGCCAGATGCGGCTCTGGTTGCTGTCCTGAATCGGCAGACAAAGAATGCCTTCCACGTTGAAAGCGCGACGGGCAAACAGGCCGCAAACGTGGGTCATCACGCCGGGATGGTTGCGCACGGTGAGCTGTAGAATAACGTTTTCATGAGTCGCTTGTTGCATGGCTTATTCCCCCACCATTTCAGTATTGGCCGCACCCGGCGGTACCATCGGATACACTTTTTCTTCGGCATCGATACGCACGTGGATCAGCGCCGGACCCGGGCGGTCGATAATCGCCTGCAGCGCCGCCTGCGGATCGGCTTCGTTATTTAAATCACAGGTTTGCAGACCAAAACCGGAGGCAATCTGCATAAAGTTAACCATCCCCGGATAGGTCGCGGCGAACACGCCCTGCTTGTAGAACAGGCTCTGCTGCTGATAAACCAGCCCCAGCGCTTCGTTATTCATCAGGATGATTTTCACATCCAGCTGATTTTCCGCCGCGGTAGCCATTTCCTGAATGTTCATCATCAGGCTGCCGTCGCCGGAGAAGCAGATGACCTTGCGCTGCGGGTTGGCCAGCGCCGCGCCGACCGCGGCAGGCAGGCCAAAGCCCATGGTGCCGAGACCGCCGGAGGTCAGCCACTGGCGCGGGCGGTTCAACGGATACGCCTGCGCGACCCACATCTGGTGCTGGCCCACGTCGGTGGTGACGATAGCCTCGTCGTCAACGCAGGCGGCGACGGCGTTAATCAGGCCATAATGGGAAAGCGGGTCTTGCTCCTGCGGGATGGTGCAGGGGAACTCCCGCTGCAGATCGGCCACCAGCTGCAGCCATGCGCTGCGCGGCTGCGCCTCAACCTGGGGGATCAGCTGTTCCAGCACTTCGCCAACGTCGCCCTGAATCGCCACGTGCGCCTGCTTGATTTTACCCAGCTCTGAACGGTCGATATCAACGTGGATAATTTTCGCGTTCGGGCAGAACTGCTCGGTTTTACCAATCGCCCGGTCATCAAAACGCGCGCCTAAAACAACCAGTAAATCAGCCTCTTGCAGAATAAAATTGGTACTGCGCGCGCCGTGCATCCCCAGCATGCCCAGCGACAGCGGATGCGCTTTCGGCAGCATCCCCAGCGCCATCAGGGTCTGGGTAGTCGGCAGGCTGGCCTTTTCCGCCAGCTGGCGAATATGCTCAGGCGCGTTGATCACCCCGCCGCCCAGGTAAAGCACCGGACGCTGCGCGGCGTTAATCATCGCCGCCGCTTCACGTACGCTGGCGCTATCGAATTCCGGGGCTGCCATGCGGGCGCCGGGTTCCGGCAGGGCGTCGAGCTCAATGGTTGCCGCCTGAACATCCTTAGGAATATCTATCCACACCGGCCCTGGTCGCCCGGACTGCGCGATGCGAAACGCGTCGCTCATCACCTGCGGCAGTTCAGCAATATTGCGCACCAGGTAGTTATGTTTGGTGATGGGGATAGAGATACCGTAGGTGTCGACTTCCTGGAAAGCGTCGGTGCCGATCATCGAGGCCGGAACCTGGCCGGTAATGCACACCAGCGGAATCGAATCCAGGCGGGCGTCGGCGATCGCGGTGATCAGGTTGGTTGCCCCCGGTCCGCTACAGGCCATACAGACGGCGGGTTTGCCTTCGGTGCGCGCCATGCCCTGGGCGATGAATCCCGCCCCCTGCTCGTGACGAGCCAGAATATGGCGGATCTGCGTGCTTTGGCTTAACGCGTCGTAAATGGGAAGAATGGAGCCGCCCGGAATGCCGCTGACCGTGGTGATCCCCTGACGCTCCAGTAAATGAACGACTAACTGTGCGCCAGTGAAGCGCATTTTTTCTGATGTTGTGCCCGAACTTGCCATGCTCCAGTCCTTTTATTCTGGGCCGACTTACCGGGGGGCATGAAACGAAAAACCCCGCTCGGTTTGCGCCGGCGGGGTTTGGAATTCGTGTTGTTCCGGACCCTACGGCGCGTTGCCGACGACGACCACCACAGACACGACGACCACCGCGGCAGGCGCGGTTAGTAGTAGGGTCGAAGTCAGCGTGGTAGCGTTCATGAGGGACCTGTTGTCTCAAAAAGTGAATGAATTTATACAAACACAGCTTGTGTCATTTCACAATCGATTTATTTTCAACCACAAGAAACTGCGTTAAGGATCACATTAATTTGCGGAGGGATGAAAAACAAAAAACCCCGCCGCGGCGAGGTTTTCTGTTCGGTGTTTTTACGGTTGGTAGCCGCAAGCACACTGTATTACGTCAACGAAAAAAGTATACGCGATCGGCGAAGAAGGCGCAATTTTCACGACGGTTTTTGCTGATGTAGAGTATGGATCGTCCACGTAAATTTGTCCAAAAAATACTGTTCATACATACAGTATTCATTCTATACTGAGGGGGTACGCAGGGTGAATCTGGGGCCGCACTTTTACCGGCGCAAAGAAGTCCTGGCTGAAACGGGTGGTGCCGTCAGCGCCTTAACCCCAGAAGAGCACACTGTGTTACGTCAACAAGTACCCCGAATAGTTTAGCCCGCCGCCGACAGGCCGGCGCCTGAAATATGACGGGTATCCCTGGCTGGCAACAGGCGGCGGAAAGGTACGCCAGCCGGTCGTGCTCCTGAACCAGAGGAGACGCGTATGGGCGGAGTGGATATCGTTGTTCTGATCCTGAAACTCATGGTTGCCGTGTTGCAACTACTTGATGCAGTCCTGAAGCAGTTCCGCTGATTCAGGTTCAAGTCGCACCTGGGAGGGGCGGGAAACCGCCCCTCTACAGGCTAACCCGATGGAGAAAACCATGCCACCGTTGTTGATTGCCGCCATCACCCCGGACGAACCCGGTTTTTCGGCACTGCGCGCCGAAAGCCAGGCGCAAAACCTGAATATGCTGCGCCGCCTGGCGGAGAACTGGCAAAATGGGGAAAATCGCTTTAACGCCCCCGGAGAAAAGCTACTGGGAGCCTTTGCCTACGGGCAGCTGGTCGGCGTTTGCGGGCTGAATGCCGACCCGTTTAGCCAGCAGCTACGGGCTGGCCGCATTCGCCATTTATACATCGGCGAACGCCACCGTCGACAGGGGATCGGGCATCAGCTGCTGGTCTCGGTTATCACCCATTCCGGTGCTAGCTTTGATTTTCTCAACACCCATGCGCCGTCAACGGCCTGGTCGTTTTATGAAAATCTGGGGTTTCGCCCGGTGCATGATGAGCCCCGGGTTACGCATCGTCTCTTCTGTTCGCTCTAGCCGCCGCTGGCTGACGACAAGCACGCATGTTACAGTCCGGTGACGATTTTTTCCTCAGCGCCAGGCCGCAATGACCATTACCGTATTCTCTATTTTGCTGTTCGCCGCCCTGCTTCACGCCAGCTGGAACGCTATCGTAAAAGCCAGCGGCGATAAGCTGTACGCGGCGGTCGGCGTTAGTGGCTCAGCGTCGCTCATCGCCCTGGTTCTGCTCCCCTTTTCTCCCCAGCCGACGCTGGCCAGCGTGCCGTTTCTTGCGGTTTCCTGCGCGCTGCAGGTGGTGTATACGGTGCTGGTGGCAAAAACCTATCAGGTCTCGGATATGAGCCAGACCTATCCGCTGATGCGCGGGACCGCGCCGCTACTGGTGGCAATAATCAGCGTCATCTTCCTGGGCGACCATCTTTCCCCGCTGGCGTGGCTGGGCATCGGCGTCATCTGTCTGGCGATTCTGGCGATGGCTTTTAACGGCCGCGCCAGTTCAAGCCAGGGTATCGTACTGGCGCTAATCAACGCCTGCTTCATTGCCGGCTACACGCTGGTTGACGGAACCGGGGTACGGCTTTCAGAAACCGCGCTGGGCTATACCCTGTGGACCTTTTTTATGAACGGCTTCTGCCTGCTGGGCTGGGCGATGATTGCCCGACGCCCGCAGGCCAGCCGCTATCTGCGCCAGCACTGGAAGAAAGGCATGGTCGGCGGCGTCGGCACCATGGGCTCCTATGGTCTGGCGCTGTGGGCAATGACCCAGGCGCCGCTGGCGGTGGTTGCCGCCCTGCGCGAAACCTCGATTCTTTTCGGCGCGGTTATCGCATTTATCCTGTTGAAAGAGAAGATGGTTCCAGTGCGTATCGTTGCCGCCTGCGGTATCGCCGCCGGGGCGATTTTGCTGCGGCTGTCATAAGCAATACATGGCAACATTAGTTGCCGATTGTTGTTTACAAAACCTGCCTGAAAATCCTCCCACAATCACCGTCACGTGGTTGTCCTGTCATTATTATGTGGTAGATTCCTCCATCGTTTTGCGGGTGTGCCAGTCACATATTCTCTATACTAAACTTTATACAAAGTATTCATCGACATGAAACGGCATAAGAACTTCAATTTGTTGTTGATGCTGGTACTGCTGGTGGCCGTAGGCCAGATGGCGCAGACCATTTATATTCCGGCGATTGCCGATATGGCGGTATCGCTAAACGTTCGCGAAGGCGCGGTGCAGAGCGTGATGGCCGCTTATCTGCTGACCTACGGCGTCTCGCAGCTCTTCTACGGCCCGCTGTCCGATCGCGTTGGCCGCCGCCCGGTGATCCTCGTTGGGATGTCTATTTTTATGCTGGCGACGCTGGTTGCCATCACCACCCATAGCCTGCCGGTGCTGATTGCCGCCAGCGCGATGCAGGGCATGGGCACCGGCGTCGGCGGCGTCATGGCGCGTACCCTGCCGCGCGATCTGTATGAAGGCGCGCAGCTCAGGCACGCCAATAGTCTGCTGAATATGGGGATTCTGGTCAGCCCGCTGCTGGCGCCGCTGATTGGCGGCATTCTCGATACACTGTGGAACTGGCGGGCCTGTTTCGTGTTCCTGCTGGTGCTTTGCGCCGGCGTCACCTTCAGCATGGCGCGCTGGATGCCGGAAACCCGGCCCACCGGCGCACCGCGTACCCGGCTCATCACCAACTATAAAACGCTGTTCGGTACCGGCGCGTTCAACTGCTATCTGCTGATGCTGATCGGCGGCCTGGCGGGCATTGCCGTATTCGAAGCCTGTTCCGGCGTACTGATGGGCGCGGTGCTGGGTCTGAGCAGCATGTCGGTCAGCATTCTGTTTATTCTACCGATTCCGGCGGCGTTCTTTGGCGCCTGGTTTGCCGGCCGGCCGAACAAACGCTTCCCGACGCTGATGTGGCAGTCGGTGATTTGCTGCCTGCTGGCGGGCGTGCTGATGTGGATCCCTGGCCTGCTGGGCGTGATGACCGTCTGGACCCTACTGGTTCCCGCCGCGCTGTTCTTTTTTGGCGCCGGGATGCTGTTCCCGCTGGCGACCAGTGGCGCGATGGAGCCCTTCCCGTTCCTCGCCGGTACCGCCGGGGCGCTGGTGGGCGGACTGCAGAATATTGGTTCCGGCGTGCTGGCGTGGCTGTCGGCAATGATGCCGCAAACCGGCCAGGGCAGCCTTGGCCTGCTGATGATGCTGATGGGATTGCTGATTCTGCTATGCTGGCTGCCGCTGGCGTCGCGATTTCATCAACACCAGCAGCCGGTTTAAGGCCTCGTGGACATCCCGGAGGCGGCGCCTGACGCGCCTTGTCCGGGCTACCGGATTGGCAGGCTGCCGGGACTCTGTAGCCCGGCTAAGCGCAGCGCGAGCCGGGAAGCGGAGGCGAAGTATCAGTCCCGGCATATTTCCCGGAGGCGGCGCCTGGCGCGGCTGTCCGGGCTACCGACCGGCAGACAGCGGTAAACCCGTAGCCCGGTCAGCGCAGCGCCACCGGGATGAAACTAAGCCGGTCATCATAATTGCGCCTGACCCTGCAGCCAGTTGATAAAGGCATCGATTTTCGGCCATTGACGGCCCGGCAGGGTCGTCACGTAGTAGTGCTGATGGCACTCCAGGGTCATCTCGCCGAACGGCGCAATCAGCTCGCCGCTCTCCAGGCGCTTTTGCACCAGCCGCTTACGCCCCATCGCCACGCCGACGTGGTGCATCGCCGCAATGACTGCCAAATCCGAACGATCGAAGCCAATACCCGACGATTGCGGCAAATCGATGCTAAATTTCTGCGCCCAGCTGAACCACTCGTCGGTACCGGAATCGTTGCTCCAGGCCTGACGATCGTGCAGCAGCGTGCAGTGGCGAAGGTTGGCGGGATTCTGCCGCAGCTGATGCTGGCGCGCGTAATCCGCCGTACACACCGGCACGATAGCCTCATCCATCAAAAAATGATGGCTAAGCTGCGAGGAAGGCGCGTCATCAAAGTAGATCGCCAGGTCGATGCCCGCGCGCTGCATGTTGACGTTATCGTTGCCGGTCAGCACGGTAAGCGAGATCGACGGATAGCGGCGGGTAAAATCGCCGAGCGCGGGCACCAGCCAGCACTGGGCGATGGACGGGCGCGAATAGACCGTTAACGTTCCCGACAGCTCCTGGTTTTTAATATCCAGAATCTCCTGGTTCAGGCTGTCCAGCGAGGACTTCAGCGCCCAGAACACCCGTTTGCCCTCATGCGTCAGCTCCACCTTGCGGTGCGAGCGCACAAACAGCTGAATCCCCAGCTCTTCTTCCAGCTGATTGATACGGTGGCTCACCGCGCTGGGCGTCAGCGACAGCTCCTCCGCCGCCGGGGCGAACGACTCATGGCGGGCGGCGACTTCAAACGTATACAGCTTCGAAAGCTGCCAGCCGTTGAGCAGCCGATTACCCAGATCTTTTAGCGTCTCCATCACCTACTCCTTTAATTTTCCTCGCCGAGTGTAAGAAAATTATCGCCTTGCCGAGCGCTTAAAGATGAAAAAAAGTGATTCATAGCATAATAAATAGGCAACATTAGAGCGAAATCACCTTTTTGATTCAATTTGATTCACCTGAAGAGCCGTTTATATCGTTTGTCAGCACGTGCCGTTTTTCTGTTCAATACCCATAGATTATTCACAGGCGAGGTGGGGTATGGAATCTCAGATCTGGGTTGTGAGCACGCTGCTGATTAGCATCGTGTTGATTGTGTTAACTATCGTTAAACTGAAGTTTCACCCGTTTCTGGCGCTGCTGCTGGCCAGCTTTTTCGTCGGCGCCATGATGGGAATGAGCCCGCTGGATATGGTTAACGCCATCGAGAGCGGGATTGGCGGCACGCTGGGCTTCCTGGCGGCGGTGATTGGGCTGGGGACGATTCTCGGCAAAATGATGGAGGTTTCCGGCGCGGCTGAGCGTATCGGCCTGACGCTCCAGCGCTGCCGCTGGCTGTCCGCTGACGTCATTATGGTGCTGGTGGGCCTGATTTGCGGGATCACGCTGTTCGTTGAAGTGGGCGTGGTGCTGCTGATCCCGCTGGCGTTTTCCATTGCCAAAAAAACCAACACGTCGCTACTCAAGCTGGCCATCCCGCTGTGTACGGCGCTGATGGCGGTGCACTGCGTGGTGCCGCCGCATCCGGCGGCGCTGTTTGTCGCCAATAAGCTGGGCGCGGATATCGGCACGGTGATCGTATACGGTCTGCTGGTGGGCCTGCTGGCTTCGCTGGTCGGCGGCCCGCTGTTCCTGCGGCTGCTCGGCAACCGCCTGCCGTTTAAAGCGGTTCCGGCTGAATTTGCTAACCTCGAAGTGCGCAAAGAAGAGACCCTGCCGTCGCTGGGCGCCACGCTGTTTACGGTGCTGCTGCCGATCGGCCTGATGCTGGTCAAAACCATCGCCGAACTGAATATGACCAAAGGCGGCACGCTGTATATGCTGCTGGAGTTTATCGGCAACCCGATCACCGCCATGTTTATCGCCGTCTTCGTGGCCTACTACGTGCTGGGTATCCGCCAGGATATGGGGATGAGTACCCTGCTGACGCATACGGAAAACTGCTTCGGGTCGATTGCCAACATTCTGCTGATTATCGGCGCAGGCGGGGCCTTCAACGCCATCCTGAAAACCAGCGGCCTGGCCGATACGCTGGCGGTAATTCTATCGAACCTCGATATGCACCCGATTCTGCTGGCCTGGCTGGTGGCGCTGATTCTGCACGCCGCGGTCGGTTCCGCCACCGTCGCAATGATGGGCGCAACCGCCATCGTCGCGCCGATGCTGCCGCTCTATCCCGGCGTGAGCCCGGAAATCATCGCTATCGCCATCGGCTCCGGCGCGATTGGCTGCACTATCGTAACGGATTCCCTGTTCTGGCTGGTTAAACAATACTGCGGGGCAAGCCTTAACGAAACGTTCAAATACTATACCACGGCGACCTTTATCGCTTCGCTGCTTGCACTGGCCGGTACATTCCTGCTTTCTTTCATCATCTGAGCGCAAAGAGACGTAATATGAAAAACGCTGACATGACCACTTTACTCGCACAGTTTCCTCTACTGGAGGAGCTGATTGCCCTGAAAGAAACTACCTGGTTTAACCCGTCAACGACGTCGCTGGCGGAAGGGTTACCCTACGTTGGCCTGACGACAGAAGACGTTCAGGACGCCCATGCCCGGCTCGATCGCTTTGCGCCCTATCTGGCGGAAGCCTTTCCGGAAACCGCGGCCACCGGCGGTATTATCGAGTCTGAGCTGGTGGCTATTCCGGTAATGAAGGCCCGGCTGGAAAAAACTTTTAGCCAGCCGATTAGCGGCGATCTGCTGCTGAAAAAAGACAGCCACCTACCGATTTCCGGCTCCATTAAGGCCCGCGGCGGCATTTATGAGGTGCTGACCCATGCGGAGAAACTGGCGATCGGCGCGGGGTTATTAAAAACTTCCGACGACTATCGCAAGCTGCTGACTCCTGAGTTCAGGGATTTCTTTAGCCAGTACAGCATCGCCGTCGGCTCCACCGGTAATCTGGGGATGTCGATTGGCATTATGAGCGCGCGCATCGGCTTTAAGGTGACGGTCCATATGTCCGCCGACGCCAGGGCGTGGAAAAAGGCCAAACTGCGCAGCCACGGCGTGACGGTCGTGGAGTACGAAGAGGATTACGGCGTGGCGGTTGAGCAGGGGCGCAAAGCCGCCGAGTCTGACCCGAACTGCTTCTTTATCGATGATGAGAACTCGCGCACCCTGTTCCTCGGCTACGCCGTGGCCGGCGAGCGGCTAAAGGCGCAGTTTGCCCGCGAAGGGCGCGTGGTGGACGCCGATCATCCACTGTTTGTTTATCTGCCGTGCGGCGTGGGCGGCGGCCCCGGCGGGGTGGCGTTCGGCCTGAAGCTGGCATTTGGCGACCACGTCCACTGCCTCTTCGCCGAGCCGACCCACTCCCCTTGCATGCTGCTGGGGGTCTATACCGGCCTGCATGACCAGATTTCAGTTCAGGATTTGGGGATCGATAATCTGACCGCCGCCGACGGTCTGGCGGTCGGCCGCGCTTCCGGTTTCGTGGGCCGGGCAATGGAGCGCCTGCTGGATGGGTTCTACTCTCTCGATGACCAGACTATGTACGATATGCTGGGTTGGTTAGCCGAAGAAGAAGGTATTCGCCTGGAGCCATCCGCGCTGGCCGGCATGGCCGGGCCACAGCGGGTCTGCGCCAGCGAGGCGTATCAGCGGATGCACGGTTTCACCGCGGAGCAGATGCGCAACGCGACCCATCTGGTGTGGGCGACCGGCGGCGGCATGGTGCCGGAAGAGGAGATGGCGCAGTATCTGGCGAAGGGGCGGTAACCCTCCCGGCAGGTAAACACCATGGCGACGAAGGCTCTCTCGTCGCCATTTTTTTAGCGCAGCAGATGCATGAGCTCAACCGGCGAGCGGTGCTGGTTGAGTAAATCGCGCAGAACGCGCATATAGGGGGCGCTCCAGCTATAAAACTGCCGGTATCCCTCGCATAGCGCGTTGGAGCCATCCTCCAGTCGCAGCTGCGGGCAGCCGCCACCGCATAATCTTAGCCAGGCGCAGCCCGCGCAGGCCGGTCCCGGCGGATTATTCTCATAACGTACTGTCTCACCGCGCCAGGCGCGCAGCGTGGCCTCAAACAGCGGCACGACGATGCGGTTAGCGTCTTCTTTGATCCAAATAGCAAACACCGCGCAGAGAAAATCCCCCCACAGCCGGGCGTCGGAAGGTTGCAGATGGGGAATAAACTTGATAGCCGCTGCCCCCTGCGCGCTGAGCTGGTGGTAGACGCGTTCTGGGCGCTCACACTCCTGACGATGGATAATCACTTCCCGTACCGGGATATCGCTCGCCAGAGACTGGCAGTTACCGCAGTGCCGATCGTCACCGTAATCGGCCTGACATCCTGTCATATCACATCCTTAATAAACAAAATCACTTGTCGTATATGGGTTACAGCAAACAACAATGACAGGGAAAGTACTGCGAATGCGATCAAAAATTTGTCACGAACCGCCTGCCGCTGGACGAAATCACTGTGCTCAACATCCATCACATTGCGGCTGCGGGTATAGCGCCAGAGGATGACGGCGACGAACGGCAATATGCACAGCGAAATCCAGAACGGAAGCCCCGCCTGATGCCAGTGGTGCTTAATCGCCAGCGCCAGCAGCGTGCCATAGCCTAAAAGGGTGCGAAACCAGGCCAGCGACGTGCGCTCCGGCTGTAGGCCCGGGTCGTTCTCGCGGCGCGCCCGGCGATTATCCGGCATAGAGCACCAGCGCCATGACCACCACGATAACGATAGTCAGCAGAATACTGATCAGCAGCAGGGTGCGGGTATAGGGAAGGTCCTGTTTAAGCCGCATCGCCTTTTCATTGCTCAGCCAGCGTATATAGCCGTAAATCGCCAGGCCGCCGGCAAACAGGCACAGCAGCAGAGCGAGAATTTCGCGGATCAGCGGCGTCGCGAAATCCGGCGCCAGCTGGTCCAGGCCGACGCCGCCGGCTAAAAAGCCAAGCGAAGTGCGGATCCACGCCAGAAAGGTACGTTCATTCGCCAGCGAGAAGCGGTAATCCGGCGCTTCGCCAAGGCGGGATATTTTCATCATGACTCCGTGATGGGTTGCCGATTGCGTAAAATACCGCCGATTCTACCTGACAGCCAAAGCGGAAGGCATCAATAATCGCCCCGTGCAGAAAAAGTTCAGGCCTGATAACCGTTTAACGTCAGGTTATCAGGCCGATAAATGAATGACCGTCACCGCACGGATGCCGGTCAGCGGGATTAATGCAGTTCCGGCCAGTACGCTTTATTGGCCGCGATCAGATCATCAAGAATCGCTTTGGCAACCGATGCGCTCGGCACGGTTTTCGATAGCGCGATGGCCTGCCACAGCTTATGGTAAGAGCGCTGTTCCCAGGCATCCACCACCAGTTTTTCCACCGCCACCTGCTGGCTCATCATCCCTTTCTGGAAGTGAGGAATGTCGCCGACCGTCAGCGGCTCCGGTCCGTTGTGGCCCACCAGGCACGGAATTTCCACCATCGCATCGGCGTCAAAGTTATGAATCGCGCCGTTGTTCGGCACAATCAGCAGCATCCGTTCCTGGGTATTAAAGGCAATCGCCGCCGCCAGATCGACGATGTAGGAAGCGTGTTCGTCAATTTCCAGATCGCCGGCGGAGGATTTGCCCGCCGCAATAATCGCCCGGCAGGCGCTAAAGACGTTTTTCTCACGATGATCCATCACCTCATTGGCGCGGGTGCGTTCCGGATTGGAGTGCGCCACGACGTAGTCCGGGAACAGGTAGTACTTGAGGTAAGTATTCGGCATCGTATCCGGGTCCAGCGCCTGTACGTCTTTCGCCTTGGCGAAAGTGTCGTTCCAGCTGGCTTCGGTGTGCGGGTCGTTTGACGGCGGAACATAACCGTATTTCGCCACATATTCGCGCAGTTTCGGCATCAAATCGTTACCCTGCAGATCTTCAATCGAGGTCCACCAGCCGAAGTGGTTCAGCCCGTAGTAGCGCACGCGCATCTGCTTACGGTCCTTAAGGCCGACGATTTGCGCCATCCGTCCTTCGATACCGATCGGCATATCGCAGATGTTGAGAATTTTAGCGTTCGGACGCAGGCGACGGGTCGCTTCCGCCACAATGGCCGCCGGATTGGAGTAGTTCAGCATCCAGGCGTTCGGCGAATATTTTTCCATATAGTCCACCAGCTCCAGGACGCCGCCGATGGAGCGCATACCGTAGGCGATCCCGCCAGGGCCACAGGTTTCCTGGCCCAGCACGCCGTGGCGCAGCGGGATTTTTTCATCTTTTTCACGCATCGGGTATTTGCCCACACGGATATGCGCCATCACGAAATCAACGTCGGTAAAGGCCGCCTGCGGGTCGGTGGTGTAGCTGAACGCGATCTCCGGCGCCTGCTCTTTAAGGATCACCTTGCACGCCTCGGCGATGGTCTCCTGACGCGCGCCGTCGTTGTCGTAAAATTTCAGCGCCCGCAGCGGGAAGCGATCCTGGTTCGCTAACAGCATCAGCACGATGCCCGGGGTAAAGGTACTGCCGCCGCCTGCGATAACAACTGAGAATTTTTTCATGATACTGCCTCCGTCATGGTGGTTTGTTCGGTCTGTAGAGAATCTTTCATCAGGGTTTCGAGCTGGTCGCGGACCTGGGGAACGTGCAGGCCGACGATGACCTGAATCCCGTTGCCGCGGCGGACTACGCCGTGGGCGCCCAGCGCTTTAAAAACGTCGTCGCTTTGGGTCTTCGCCATATCGACCAGCGCGATGCGCAGTCGGGTGGCGCAGTTATTGATGCTTTCGATATTGCCCGCTCCGCCCAGCGCCTGCAGGAAGCCGGCGGCCTGGCCCAGTTTGGTGTCCGCTGCCCCGGCGGCGCTGGTTTTACCGCGCGCGGCCTGGTAATCCGCTTTGCTGTAGAGCTTAATTTCGCTCTCTTCACGGCCAGGCGTTTTCAGGTTCAGGCGCAGAATCAACGTGCGGAAGATGACGAAGTAGAGTGCGGTGAAGCACACGCCAACGCCGATCTGGATAAACATCATCGACGCGTGGTTGTGGAACATCGGGATCCAGTTTTGCGGCAGGAACTGGTCCAGCAGGCCGCCGCCGAAGTTGCCTACCACGCCGCAGATATACATCACCGTTGCCATGGTGGCCGCCAGTACCGCATGGACGGCAAACAGCAGCGGCGAAATAAACAGGAAGGTGAACTCTAACGGCTCGGTGATACCTACCAGCATGGCGGTCAGCGTGGCGGGGATCAGCAGCCCGGCAACTTTGACGCGATTTTCCGGCGCGGCGGTAAAGTAGAGCGCCAGCGCAATCCCCACCGAACCAAAGACCTTCGAGTTACCGTGCAGCGCGAATCCGCCTTCCGGGAACAGGGTTTTCAGCGCCTCGGTGCTCTGGCTGAACGCCTGTAAATGCTGCGCCCAGTAAACCTGAATCCCCCCTTCCACGACCGCCGGGCCGAAGATAAACGGGCCATAGACGAAATGGTGTAACCCGGTCGGGATCAGAATGCGCTCAAGGAAAATGTATACCCAGACGCCCAGCGCGCCGGCCGAGCGTAAAAAGGCCTGCAGCGATTCAATGCCCATCTGCACCTTTGGCCAGCCCAGCAGGGTCAGCCAGGCGCAGGGGATCATTGCCAGGAAGGCAACAATCACCACAAACGAGGAGCCCTGGAAAATCCCCAGAAACACCGGCAGCGGCTTATCGAAATAGCGGTTATGCAGGGCGGTCACCAGCCCGGAAATGACGATCGCGCCGATAATGCTGGTATCAAGCGTTTTAATCCCGGCCATCATCGTCAGGCCGCTGCCTGCCGTTGGCTCAACGGAAAAGTCGACGCCGAAGAAGTGGCCCCAGGTTATCCCCATCGCGTTAATAAAGTAGTTCCAGGTGAGGAAGCTAACCAGCACCGCCAGGCAGGCACGGCCCTGGGCCTGTTTCGCCAGGCCGATCGGTAGACCGACGGCGAAAATCAGCGGCATATTACGAAAGACGGTCCAGCCGCCCTCTTCAATAATGTGAACGATCTGAGCAAATAAACTGTCGGGTGCTGTGAGCGCTTCGCCGACGAACATCGGGTTGCGCAACATAATGGCGATACCCACCACGATCCCGGCGAAAGGAAAGAGTAAAACCGGGGTAAACATGGCGCCGCCAAAGCGTTGTATTTGACTGAGCATTTGATAATCCTCATGTAACAACTCATAGGGTGAGTGGCCTTATTCATACCCGCCATGCTTCACCTGCCGCGGTGAATTATTCAGGGTAACTATTTGTACTGGCCTGAGATGAGAATAGAAATTTGCCCCTCCAACAACATGCGGCGCCGTTGCGATTCGTGATCGCTTTCATGGTTTTAATTACGCCAATGTTATCTACTTTTTAATTAAAAATTAGACATGATGAATTGCGCTGTTTAAGGCGCTATAACGAATAGTCTTTATCCACATGTATTTACTGTATTTTTATAGTGAATAATTCATGCTCAATCGTTTTCAACTGAGTGAATAGAGGTCTACTGGTGATCTATAAATCCATCGCCGACAGATTGCGTCTGCGGCTGAATTCCTCCGATTTCGAGGTCGGCAGCCCGCTTCCTGGGGAAAAAAAACTAGCGGAAGAGTTTGGCGTCGCGCGCATGACCATCCGCAAGGCGATAGATCTGCTGGTCGCCTGGGGGCTGGTGGTGCGTCGGCACGGCTCCGGCACCTATGTCGCCCGTAAAGACCTGCATCATGAAACCACCAATCTGACCGGGCTGGCCGAAGTGCTGCGCAAGCAGGGTAAAGAGGTGATCAGCCGGGTATTGGTTTTCGAGGTCATGCCCGCCCCTCCGGCTATCGCCAGCCTGCTGCGGATACAAATTGATGAACGGATCTACTTCTCGCGCCGGGTGCGCTATGTCGATGGCAAGCCGCTCATGCTCGAAGACAGCTATATGCCGGTAAAGCTGTTTCGCAATCTGTCGCTGGCGCATCTGGAGGGATCGAAGTTCGATTACATCGAGAAGGAGTGCGGGTTAACCATCAGCGGTAACTATGAAACGCTGTCGCCGGTGCTGGCGGACAGGCAGCTGGCGCAGTCGATGAACGTGCCGGAACAGACGCCGCTGCTGCGTATTACCTCTCTTTCCTACAGCGACAGCGGCGAGTTTCTTAACTATTCGGTGATGTTCCGTAACGCCAGCGTCTATCAGGTGGACTACCACCTGCGGCGCGTCCGCGCGGAGAATCCGTTAACCTATCCCCCAGAACAGCACCGCCAGTAGCTGCGGCGTGATAATACGTAAGAACATGACCAGCGGATAAACCGTCGCGTATGAAAGGGCCGCCGCGCCGCTGGTGGCATGCAGGTTGTTGGCAAAAGCCAGCGCCGGAGGGTCGGTCATTGAACCGGCCAGCATGCCGCACAGGGTCAGGTAGTTCATCTTCGCCAACATGCGCGCCAGAATACCGACCGCCAGCAGCGGGATCGCGGTGATAAAAATGCCGTAGACAATCCAGCTCATACCGTCGCCTTCAATCAGCGTCGCCACAAAGTCGCCGCCGGATTTCAGCCCAACCACCGTCAGGAACAGCACAATACCCAGCTCGCGTAGCGCGAGGTTGGCGCTGGGCGGCATAAACCAGTACAGCTTACCGATGCTGCCGATACGCCCGAGGATCAGCGCCATAATCAGCGGCCCTCCGGCCAGACCCAGCTTCAGCGCCGCCGGGAACCCCGGAATAAACAGCGGAATAGAGCCCAGCAGCACGCCTAAGCCAATGCCGATAAATACCGGCAGCATCTGCACCTGCTGCAGTTTTTGCTGGGCGTTGCCAAGCTCGGCGGCCACCGCGTCAATCGCCTCCGGACGGCCGACCAGGTTGAGAATATCACCGAACTGCAGGCTGGCATGGCTGCTGGCCACCAGTTCAACCCCGGCGCGATTGAGGCGCGAGATCACCACGTCATAGCGCTGTTTAAAGTGCAGATCGCGAATCCTTTTACCTAACACTTTTTCGTTGGTGACCACCACGCGCTCGACTTTCAGATCGGTACCGCGCGTGGAGAGCGAAGTGGAAACTTCCTTGCCAATCACCAGTTGGGCATTGTGCAAATCCTCCGGCCGCCCGACCAGATGCAGCAGGTCCCCAAGCTGAATCAGGGTATTTGGCGCGGGCACCATCAGCATCTCCTCACGCTTGAGGCGCGAGCAGATCAGCTTGTCGCTGTTGAGCATCGGCACATCCTGAATCGCCATATTGTTCAGGTTCGGGTTTTCGACCCGCACGTTGATGGTCTGAAGATGCGCATGGCCGTTGCCGCTGATCTCGTCAAACTGCTGGGCCTCTTTCTCGACGTTAATGCGGAAAAACAGTCGCACCAGCCACATGGTCAGCAAAATGCCGCAGATGCCGAATGGATAGGCCATGGCGTAGCTCATCCCCATCTGATCGACGGTATCAAGCGGTACGCCAAGGTCGCGCAGGATCTGCTGTCCGGCCCCCAGCGCAGGCGTGTTGGTTACCGCGCCGGAGAAGATACCGAGCACCACGGGAAGAGGGATATCGAACAGTTTATGCAGGACCGCGGTGACCAGGCCGCCGAGAATGACGATCAGAATAGCGAAGAGGTTCAGCCGCAGGCCGGAGACGCGCAGCGAGGCGAAGAAGCCCGGCCCGACCTGGATACCGATGGTATACACAAAGAGAATCAGGCCGAATTCCTGAATAAAGTGCAGCATTGGGCTGCTGAGCGTAATGCCCGCCTGGTCCACAAAGTGGCCGACGATGATGCCGCCAAACAGCACGCCCCCGATACCGAAGCCGACGCCACGCACTTTTACATTGCCGATCCACAATCCGACGACCGCCACCAGCGCCAATACGCTAACGGTCAATGCTATATCACTCATCGTCTCTTCCCTGTGAATAACATTACGAATAAAGAGGATTATGACCGGTAGCGACCAGGGTGTATGCCGCCTGGCGCACAATAATCACGGGATCGGGTTCGCTATTCAGGCACGCCTTTATTTTTCGCCGCAATTTTCAGCTGCTGAATACTTTTCTCCGGGGAAGGGAACGCTTCAGGCATCGTATCGCCAAGATCGTTAATCGTCTGACGCACTTTTTGGCCAACTTCATAATGGGTTTGATTGGCCAGCTGCTTCGTATCGACCTCATCCCGGCGCAGTTTTTCTTCCGTTTGGGTAGCGCGGAAAAGGTTGGCTGCAAGCTCAGTAGACCCCATATGGTCGAGAATTTTTTGGCTTTTCTTTAGCCCTTTACGCTCATGAATCGCTTGTTGATCCAGACCACCGTAGAGGCCTTTATAGCCATGGTTCTGGAAAATAGCGAAATCCAGCGTTGTCTGTACGCCCGCTAGCTGGGCCGTTTCAACAAGGTGTTTATTATGCTCTTTCAGCTCATTGCGCAAAAATAGCCGCTTCTCATCCTCTCGTAGAGATTTAAAGGTTTGATCGTCCTTCAGTTCCTGACGCCGGGTTTGCAACGCAAAGTAGGTTTGCCCCGCGGCAATGACCGGTTTCGACGGATCGCCATTTTGCACAACCAGATAGCAGGCGTCGCGGGATAGATGAATGTCTTCAAGATTCCTGCTGGAACCGGAACCCAATTCGACCATTTTGTTGGACTCAACAAAATGGTCTGAGGGTAGCTGACCGCTCGCCTCACATGAAATTATCGCTTTTGAGATTACCTTTTGAAAATTTCTCCACTCTTTATAGTCCAGTAATGGCCAAGGTTTCGGGCAGACCAATATTCTCTCCCCGCCTCATCTCTATTTTTGATCGCTTCGAATGGCTGCTGTTCGTTCATTACAGATCCTTTTTTTCAGTGAGCCTATAAAATCTGATTATTTTTTAAACTGAAACATCCGTTGCAGCAAGGGGATTTAATGCGCTCCCGCGCACAAAAAAGCCCCGAAAATCGGGGCCTTATGAGTGGTTCGCTTAATTAGCTATCTAACGCGGGGCGCTCGCTGATGGCGATGCGCTGCGGGGCGATCTGTTCCGGCTCGTTGCGGGTCAGATCGATATGCAGCAGGCCGTTGGTAAAGGTAGCCCCGGAGACTTCCATATTTTCGGCGAGCGTGAAGCTCAGGCTAAACGCCTGGTTAACCAGCCCCTGGTGCAGCCATTTGGTCTCTTTTTCCGGCTGCTGCGGCGCGCCTTTTACCGTCAGGCGCGTGCCTTCAAGCTGGATATCCAAATCTTCCTGACGGAAACCGGCCAGCGCAAGGGTAATACGATAGTGGTTATCGTCGCTTTTTTCGATGTTATAAGGCGGGAAGGTCTGGCTTTCACCGGCGGTTTGCAGCGCGTTGGCCAGTTTGTCAAAACCGATCCATTGACGCAGCAGTGGGGATAAATCGTAGTTACGCATTGTGTTTCTCCTTCTAAGAAGCGAGTGGTTAGCTGCAAATCCTGCGGATTCGCATTTGCCCCCTGACGGCAGGCAGATTTTTGCATTAATACCGGGCCGCGTTGGCGGCCCAAGGAAATTAGTTGATCTCGATACGGCGCGGTTTATTCGCTTCGGGAATCACTCGCTCGAGGTCGATATACAGCAGGCCGTTTACCAGGTTGGCGCCGCGAATATGGATATTTTCCGCCAGCTGGAATTTACGCTCAAAATTGCGTTCAGCGATGCCCTGATAGAGGTAAGTACGCTCTTTCTGTTCGGCGGCATGGGCGCCTTTCACGATAAGCAGATTATCCTGAGCGGTAATTTCCAGTTCGCTCTCGGCAAAACCGGCCACCGCAATCGCGATGCGGTAGTTGTTCTCGTCTACTAACTCAACGTTGTACGGAGGGTAGCCGCCATTACTCTGGCTTTGATTATTTTCTAACAGATTGAAAAGGCGGTCGAAACCAATAGCAGAACGATACAGCGGGGAGAGATCGAAATTACGCATAATACATAGCTCCTGAAATCAGCGAGAATTATCTGACCTTCCATCATGGACAGGTCGTTATTAAGCGGAATACCCATTCGGCGTATTCTCTGAGTGACACATTCCTAAAATGGGTATATCCATGCCCTTTTCAAGGTGAAGAGGGCAATTTTTTTTGCAGTTTGCGGTCTATTGCTTAGACTGGAGTGACAGCACAAAAGGCAAAGTGCGACGCCTGCCACAGTGCGGCGCAATCGCACTATGCATCCATGGAATGGCCCGATATAACCGATATGTACGCCATTCTTCAGACCACGTCTTTACCGGCGGCGCTCTGAAATTTTTGTACATTGAAGGTTCTATCAACGCCCGTAACGATGACGGAAAAATGATGAAAAACGGTCTGTTAAAGCTGGTCCTGTTTAGCGGGATGATAAGTTTAGGCGGTTGCTCCAGCGTGATGTCACATACCGGCGGTAAGGAAGGAACCTATCCGGGAACGCGCGCCAGCGCGCAAATGCTGGGAGATAGCGATGCCAACTGGGGAACGAAATCCCTTGTGGCGCTGGATATGCCCCTTACGGCGGTAATGGACACGCTGCTGCTGCCGTGGGATATGTTCCGCACCGACAGCTCGGTCAAATCGCGCGTTGAAAAGAGCGAGAAAGAGACGCTGGCGACCAACTCCGTGATCCCGCCAGCGCGGATGACTAATCAGTAATTTAGCGCCCCGTTGCGGTTACCCATAGCTGGCGGTAACCGTCTACCTCCTCCATCCAGGCAAGCTGTTTGCCGTCTGGCGAAAAGACGATCGCATCGGCCGATGGCGGATTGGCATGTTCGTCGGTCAAAAAGAGGATGTCCCCGCTCAGCGCATCACAAAGCGCGATTCGGTTTTCCAGCACAAAGCCCAGCCATTTCCCCGACGGATGCCAGTTAAACGCCGACTGGATATCAGAGCGGTTGTGGGTCAGCTGCCGCAGCCCATCACCCTGCGACGAGATAAGCCACATTTGCGCCACCCCGGCATCGTCGCGCAGCAGAAAAGCCATCTCCGTTGCCTGCGGGTTGGCCCGCACCCAATGTCGCGGCGTATTCACCAGCCCCGGGTAACGACGTTCATGGGTAAACGTTAAGCGGCGCTGGACCACGCCGGCGGGGGGAGCCGGCATCGTGGCGTCCGTTCCAGCAAGCGGCGCATCGCCAGACTGCTTCCAGCCCTGCTCGCTCTGCGGCAGCTCGACAATAAACAGCTCCGGCACTTTGTCGCCGTTTAACGCTCGCGTATCGCCAATAAACGCCAGCGCCCGGTCACCGACCCAGCCCTCTTCATAGGCGCGATTAATCTCGTCGCTGCCCGGCGCGGGGGACGGCGTTGTGCGGCTGACCAGCACGCACCAGTGGCTGCCGTCGTATTGCCGTGGATGATCCCCACGGGGTGTTACCGGGCCATAGGGAACCGCCACGCCAACGTTGCGTAAATCCAGCGCCGGATCGCGTTCATGCAGCACGTGGTCGTTATAGGTAAAACTGACGAGCTCGCCGTTCGGGCTGAAAACATGCACATGGCTGCCGCCGCGCAGCGCGCCGGGGGTATAGGGCGGAGTGATATCCATCGCATCAAGGTTGCGCGTTTCCCCCTGATACGTCACCACGCCGCGGCGATGGTGAAAATCGTAATGCCAGCGTTCATCCGGGTTTTCCGGACCGTGGATGAAGACATATTTATCTACCGATGGATGAACGGTCACCACGCCAACGTACGCGCCTTGTCCGGCACGGTAGAGGATCTCAACCTCTCCCGTCTCGACATTCACCCGCTCGATCGTTTCGCCGGTAAAAGAGGCGCCAGAGGGACGAACGTCAAAAACCAGCCACCGGCTGTCCGCCGTCCAGGTGCGGGTGTTGGTAAGCTGATGATGGCGGGGAGCAAAAGTGACTTGTTTCATGGGAGATAAACTCTGAAGCCTAAGTTGCGCTTCAGAGTAGTTGATCCGCCAAAAAATGACTATGGTTCAAGCGCGGGAACAGGCGTAACCAAAGTCTTATTTTTTGCCCATCCCGACACGTTTTCAAGAACTAACCTGGACATAGCCTCCCTGGTACTCCAGGTCGCGCTTGCCATATGTGGCGTGACCACCACGTTCGCGCGGCGCAGGAGCGCCTGCGGCACTTCTGGCTCCTGGCTAAAAACATCCAATCCTGCTCCGGCAATAATTCCTTGTTCGAGGGCTTTTATCAGAGCAAATTCATCGACAACGCTGCCGCGAGAAATGTTGATTAAAATGCCGCTCGCGCCCAGAGCCGAGAGTACCCGTTCATCAATAAGCGCCTGGTTTTCCGCACTTCCTGGCGTACATATCACTAAAAAATCTGTTTGTGACGCCAGTGTTGAAATATCCTCAATCCACGGATAATCCAGCCCCGGTATTGCTTTCCGATCGCTATAAGCAATCTGCATCGCAAACCCTTCGCAGCGTCGGGCTATTGCCTGCCCAATTCTCCCCATCCCAACGATCCCAACACGCGAGCCCGAGACTTTACGCGTCCACTGAAAGCCCCCCTGACGCCAGCCTCCCGCCTCAATAAACTTCTGTGCAGAAACGATTTGTCGCGATGTCGCCAACATCAGCCCCATCGCTAAATCAGCAACATCATCCGTTAATACGCCCGGCGTATGGCTGACAGCCACACGATGATCTGCCGCAGCACGAACATCAACCCCATCATAACCCACGCCAAACACAGCAATAAGCTCCAGAGAGGGTAGGCTGGAAATCAGCTGGCGCGTTACGGTGGCCTCACCATTGGTGATCATAATAGTGAATTGTTCAGCCAGGACTGCCAACTCTTCGCATGTAAGCGCCTCATATTCATAAACTTCATACAGACTGTTCAGCTCCGCCGTAAGTTGGTCAGGCAATGATGCTTGCTTTAATATTTTCAGTTTCATACTTATCTATTCGCTTATAAGGAAGAGTGGGCAGAGTGCTTTAAGGAGGTATCTTTACCAGTACGCGAAACGGCTATACCGATAATTCCTCCTAATACCAGTGCGATAGCAACAATAAGCAGGCCGTAGTGATAGCTATGGGTCACATCTTTAATCTTGCCTAAAACAGGAGGCAGGCCTAAGCCAACAAAATTCGCGATAGTGTTAATAAAAGCAATTGAGGCTGCTGCTGCAACGCCAGCAAGCTTTTCAGTGGTGACCGCCCAAAAAACGGGGGTCAGAGCAAAGTTGAACCCAACGGTAAGCACCAGCAGGATATAAGAGATCAGTAGGTTATCTGAATAGATAGCCACCCCCAGCGATACGCCGGCAAGAATCAATGGTAACCCCATATGCAACGATCGCTCTTTGGTGAGATCGGAATGCCGGCCGTTAAGATACATAAATAAGCAGGCAAAAATAAACGGCACCGCGGATAGTAAGCTAATAACAAAATTGCTTTGCTCGCTGGCGATGCTTTTTAGAATCAAAGGTAAAAACAAGGTAATACCAATAGAACCGAAAGCTTGTAAAAACCACACCAAACTTAATAAGAGCACAACTTTATTTTTCAAAGCGCTCAGCCACGAATGATTTTTATTGACCATTACATTTCGATTATCTTCCTCTAATTGTGATACTAACCATTCTTTTTCTGAACCCGTTAACCAGTGTGCTTTTTCAGGACTCGATGGCAGCAACCATAAAACCATCACACCAAGGATAATAGCCGGGATTCCTTCTATCGCAAATAACCAACGCCAACCAGCGATATCAGCAATACCGTGCATATTCAAAATAAACCCGGATATTGGTAAACCAATAATTGATGCCAGAACCGACCCCATATAAAAGAATGACATAGCGCGAGCTCGATTACTTTTAGGGAACCAGCAGGAAATATAATAAATAATCCCGGGGGTAAACCCAGCCTCTGCCATTCCCAACAAAAAGCGCATCACATAGAGCTGCGTTGGGGTATGTACCAGCGACATCCCTGCGCTTACAATACCCCAGGTTATCATTATTCTCGCAATCCAAATACGGGCACCTATGCGGGTCATAATAACATTGCTGGGAATTTCAAAAATAATATAGGAGATATAGAACATTCCCACCCCGAGACCATACATGCTGGCTGTCAGACCTAAATCCGCATTCATTTGTAAGGCCGCAATAGAAATATTGGTTTTATCAAGGTTTGCAACAAAATAGCAAATAATCACAAAAGGTATTATTTTGCTATTGAGTTTTTTTAGTGTAGATGTATAGAGTTCAATGCTCATAAATTATTACCTCATCATCCTGCCTTCAGCAGTAAGAATCCCTCTGACAGAAGGCAGAGATTGATATTGAGAAACTAATGAACTAATTAAGATACTACCATTCAGCAACAACACCGTCTTCCAGACGCCACAATGGATTACGCCAGTCCGGCGCGTTCTGACTTAATTCCATAACCCGCGCTTCATCTATTTCTACGCCAAGTCCGGGCTTCATTAATGGTTTAAAGAAACCGCCTTCCATATTGAAGTCCTCTTTATTTTTCACAAAGTCGAGTAATTCCGCGCCCTTGTTATAGTGAATACCCATACTTTGCTCCTGGAAGACAGCGTTATAAGAGACAAAATCGACGTGCAGGCAGGCGGCAAGCGCAATGGGTCCCAGCGGACAGTGCGGCGCCAGCGCCACGTCGTAGGCTTCGGCCATTCCGGCGATTTTATAGCACTCGGTAATACCGCCGGCATGCGACAGGTCGGGTTGCAGAATAGCCAGCCCACCGGCTTCCAGCACGCGCTTAAACTCGAAGCGCGAGAACATACGTTCGCCCGCCGCAATAGGAATCGAGGTTTGCGCCGCCAGCCGGGGATAATATTCTGCCTGCTCGGCAAGCACCGGCTCTTCAATAAACAGCGGACGATACTGTTCCAGCTCTTTAATGAGTACTTTCGCCATCGGCGCGCTAACGCGGCCGTGGAAATCGAGGCCGAACTCAATTTCATTGCCGAACGCTTCGCGAATTTGCGCGACGGTATTCACCGCCGCATCCACCGCGCGAGAGTTATCGATAAGCCCCAGCTCTTCGCAGCCGTTGAGTTTAAAGGTGTCAAAACCAATACCGCGCAACTTCTTGATGCCATCAATCACCTCTGCCGGACGGTCGCCGCCAACCCAGCTGTAGGCTTTGATTTTGTCGCGCACCAGGCCGCCCATCAGCTGCCAGACCGGCGCGTTCAGCACTTTGCCTTTAATATCCCACAGCGCCTGATCGATACCGGCGATGGCGCTCATTAAAATCGGACCGCCGCGGTAAAAGCCCGCGCGGTACATCACCTGCCACAGGTCGTTAATCCGCGCCGGATCCTGGCCTATCAAATAATCGCCGAGCTCATGTACCGCCGCCTCTACGGTGCGCGCGCGCCCTTCAATCACGGGCTCGCCCCAGCCAACCACGCCTTCGTCGGTGTCAATTTTTAAAAACATCCAGCGCGGGGGTAAACGATACGTGGTGAGTTTGGTTATTTTCATTGCACTGCCTCTCGATACGCTTTAACAAATGCTGCCGCCTGCCGTTGGGTACGCTCTACGGATTGGCCGGCGCGATAAAGATCGCTGCCCAGCCCGGCGCCGGTACAGCCTGCTTTTATCCACTGCGCCAGATTTTCCGGCGTCACGCCGCCCACCGCAAAAACGGGAACCTCCGGCGGCAAAACGGCTTTTAACGCTTTGATGTAGTCAGGGCCAAAAGCCGAAGAAGGGAAGACTTTCAACGCCTGAGCCCCGGCGTCCAGCGCGGCGAACGCTTCCGTCGCCGTCGCGCATCCCGGACAAACCGTCATGCCGTAGCTCACCGCACGACGAATGACCTCGGGCTGAATATTGGGCGTGACGATAAGCCTGCAGCCCATTTGGGCAAGCTGGTCCACCCGTTCTGTATTAAGCACGGTGCCTGCACCAATCAGGGCTTTATCGCCATAAGCCTCAACAACGGCGGGAATACTCTTTTCCCACTGCGGTGAGTTGAGCGGAATTTCAACGGCGTCAAATCCGGCGTCAATCACCGCCCCCACATGCGCCAGCGCCTCTTCCGGCGTAATCCCGCGCAGGATAGCGATAAGCGGTAAGTTAGTTTGCCACTGCATGGATGATGCTCCTTACTCCTGTCTGAAATGCGTTATCACCTGACACCACGGTGGTCTGACGGCCAATGGCGCTCAGGGCCTGCTGATAGCGGTTCGCCAGCGCCTCGCCGCTGACAATGGTGACCTGCGGGTCGCGAAAGCGTTCGCTCAGGGTGGCGACTTCCGCGCCAATCAGCAGCCCCGACAGAAACTCGCCGACCTGCTCGCGCGGCAGCGACCCCAGCACGTGCGAAGCGCGCACCTCAAAAAGCCGCGGCAGGATGTCTGGCGAATGCAGGCCGCGCTCAAGCCCGGCGTTAAACGCGCCGGGAGCGGAGACCTGCTCCGGTAACCCGGCGCCGACCAGCGAGTGGCGCAGCAGCAGATAATGCAGTTCGCCGGTCATCACCGTGCGAAAGTCGTTAATTTGTTGGCGGTCGGCCTGCACCCATTTGCAGTGGGTGCCGGGCATCACGTAGACGGAAGAAGGGGCAATCATCCGCGCGCCGAGGAGCTGAGTCTCTTCGCCGCGCATCACATTCTGGTTAGCGTCGCGGGAGACGCTCAGCCCGGGAATAATCCAGACTTTGTCGCCAACGGACGTCAATTGTTGGCCAATGGCGGAGAAATCAACGGGAACGGGCAAATAGGGCGCCACCTTCCAGCCGACGTTGCTACCGACCATTCCTGCCAACACCGCCGGGGTCGCGCCGTCGCGCCAGCCCCGGGTTATTTCGCTAAACACCGCCGCGGGGGATTCTCCGTTCAAACGCGTGACGCCTGCTGCCGATTGCCTACTCTCCAGGCACTGGTCGTCCTGATAAAGCCAGGCGCGCAGGTTGGTCGATCCCCAGTCAATTGCGATGTAGCGAGATGTCATGTGATTTCCTTTAACCTTCGTGTCGAGCTGGCGATCATGGTGAGCGCCGCCTGCTCCGCCGCTTCGCTGTCCTGATGCCGGATGGCGTCAAACAGCGCCTTATGTTCCTGGAGCGTTTTCGGCATGTTGGCCTCATCGCCCATCCAGGTCCTTTCAAATACCGCCCGCTGTAGCGAACTGATCGCCACGTTGAGCTGTTGCAGAACCGGGTTATGCACCGACTGCAGCACCGCCTCGTGATAGCGAATATCCGCTTCGTTAAACGCCTCCCTGTCCTGGTTGTTGGCGATCATGTCGTTGAGCGCTTCTTCTATTTGCGCCAGGTCGCTCGACGTCGCGCGCTCGGCCGCCCAGCGGGCAATCGCGGGTTCAACCAGGTTACGTACCTCGCTCATCGCGCTAATCAGCCGCGGGTCGTAATCGCTCTCCAGCACCCACTGTAAAACGTCGGTGTCGAGATAATTCCACTGGTTACGCGGCGCAACGAACGCGCCGCGATAGCGCTTCATTTCAATCAGCCGCTTAGCCATCAACGAACGGAACACTTCGCGAATGATATTGCGCGAGGTGGCAAACTCCTCACACAGGTCGGCTTCCGCGGGCAGCGCAGAGCCGGGAACGTATTTGCCGCTGACAATCTGCTTGCCCAGCGTGATGACGATGCGATCGGTTTTATTGAGAGTCATGGAGAGTCCTTGTGCTCTGGATATCTCCCTCTACTTTACCGCGACCGGCGGATTTAACCGCAACTTTGTAGTACTAACGTGATACCACTCGTCATCGCCATGGACACAATGTAGTACAACACAAACATGTTGTACTACAATTTAGATCACAAAAACGACAATCCGGTTTGGGGATTTTGCGGTGGGGTAAACTCAGCGCATAAAAAAACCCGCGATAAACGCGGGTTTTTCAGAAAGAGATCTTTAGTTTAGGACATACTTTTCAATAGCATATGCCACACCGTCTTCCAGGTTGGATTTGGTGATAAAGTTTGCCGCTTCTTTGACGGCCGGAATCGCGTTGTCCATCGCCACGCCGACGCCAGCGTATTCAATCATCGCAATGTCGTTTTCCTGATCGCCAATCGCCATCACCTCTTCCGCTTTGATACCCAACGCATCGGCCAGCGATTTCACGCCGGTGCCTTTGGTGACGCGTTTATCAAGAATTTCAAGGAAGTACGGCGCGCTTTTCAGCACGGTGTATTTCTCTTTCACTTCAGCCGGAATGCGGGCGATAGCCTTGTCCAGAATCGCCGGCTCATCGATCATCATCACTTTCAGCAGCTGGATATTCGGATCCATCTTTTCGGCTTCGCAGAAAACCAGCGGGATCGTCGCCACATAGGATTCATGTACCGTGTAATAGCTCACATCGCGGTTCGCGGTGTACAGAGTGTTGCGATCGAGCGCGTGGAAGTGGGAGCCGACATCGCGGGCCAGCTGTTCCAGATAGCGGTAGTCGTCGTAGCCCAGCGCGGTCTGCGCAACGGTACTGCCGTCGCTCGCCTTCTGCACTAAAGCGCCGTTATAGGTGATGCAGTAATCTCCTGGCTGCTCCATATGCAGTTCTTTCAGATAGCTGTGCACGCCAGCGTAAGGGCGGCCGGTGGTCAGTACCACGTTGACGCCGCGTTCACGGGCTGCGGCAATCGCAGTTTTCACCGCAGGAGAGATAGTATGGTCAGGCAGCAGCAGCGTGCCGTCCATATCGATTGCAATCAGTTTAATAGCCATGAAATCCCCGGGTAAGATGAGTCCTTACTCATGCTAACGCGATTAAGCCCACAAAAATAGAGCTACATTGCACAGCAGAATCCCCCCTTTTAGGCAAAACCCGGGGACGAGATATTACTCGCGGGTGAGGACAATTTTACCAAATGCGCCGCGATCGAGGTGTTCTAGCGCCTGTTCAAGCTGGTTAAAGCGGTAACGGTGCTCGATCACAGGTTTCAACCCGGTCACGTCAACGGCGCGAACGAAATCTTCCAGCGCACGACGGTGCCCGACGCCAATCCCCTGAATCACGGGGGATTTCAGCAACAGTTCGCCCGCGGACAGCGAGATTTCACTGCCGGCCAGCACGCCGATGACCGAAATACGCCCATGAACCGCCACGGCGCGCAGGGAATGCCTCAGGTTCTCCCCACCAACGGTTTCAATAATATGGTCAATGCCGCGATCGTTTGTCAGTTCGTATATCCCTTCAGCCCAGTCGCCTTTAAGCCGGTTGATGCCATAATCGGCGCCGAGTTGTTTGGCCCGCGCCAGTTTTTCATCGCTTCCCGACGTGACAAAAACCTCCGCCCCCTGCGCTTTGGCAATTTGCAAAGCGAATATCGCCACACCGCCCGTGCCCTGCACCAGCACCGATTGTCCGGCGCGCAAATGACCGCGCTCCACCAGCGCGAACCATGCGGTAAGCCCGGCGCAGGGTAAGGTGCTGGCCTCTGCGTCATCCAGGGTTTCCGGGGCGGCCACCAGCCCGTTTTCATTCACAATCACGTACTCAGCCAGCATCCCCTGAAAGTAACCGCCGGTCGTTTTATAGGGCAAAGTGCGGGCGTCCGCTGTTGGCCTACCGTCGATCCACTCCGGGAAAAAGGTCGAGATGACGCGAGCGCCGGGTTTAAAACGCGTGACACCCTCTCCCGTACTTTCCACCACGCCTGCCATATCGGATGCCGGCGTAAACGGGAAGGAAAGCGCGATCGGCATGGAGCCTTCGATAACCATTTTATCGCGGTAGTTGAGCGCAACGGCATTCACCCGTACGCGGACTTCTCCTGGCCCTGGCTGCGGCACGGGCGCCTGGGTGAGTTTGAGATTCTCGCGCCCGAGGGCGTTCATCGACCAGCGCTGCATTGTCTCTGTCATTTTTTTCTCCTGGCATCAAATAAGCTTCAGTATCGACAGTCTACCGTTGACTCAGTGTCACCAGTGGCGATAACTTTTCCCACTATTGACGCCAGAAAAGAAACAATCTATGTCCAATACGCTGAAGGATATTCCGGTTTTTGTAGCCGCCGTTGAGGCGGGCAGTTTTGCGCAGGCCGCAATCCGTTTACATTTGTCGCGCTCGGCGGTGGGAAAGAGCATCGCTCGCCTTGAGGAACGACTGGGGGTACGTCTGTTTCAACGTACGACCCGCAGCCAAAGCCTGACCGACAACGGCGCCCTTTTTTATGAACGTTGCCTGCGGGCGCTGGAGGAAATTCGGGGCGCAGAATCGCTGCTGGAAACGGGCAAACAGCAGGTCAGCGGCCGCCTGCGCGTTGCCATGCCGGTGCTGTTTGGTCGCCAGTGCGTCGCCCCGCTGCTGATCGCGCTGGCGCAGGAACATCCAGGCCTTGAGCTGGAGATGTCATTCAGCGACCGGGTCGTGGATCTCGTCGAGGAAGGGTTTGATATGGCGGTACGTAACGGCACGCTTCATGACAGCAGCGTTCTGGTCGCCAGAAGGCTGGGAGAACACCGCATGGTACTGTGCGCCGCGCCGGATTATCTGCAGAAGAAGGGTACCCCGCAAAGCGTTGATGATTTGCCCCATCATGCGGCCATTAACTATCTGCAGGCAGGCAGAGTGCTATCCTGGCAGCTGATGGATAACGAAGGTGCCTCGCATACCTTTACACCCCATTCATCGCTCAATATGGATGATTTGCAGGCGATCTGCGACGCTGCGCTGGCCGGACACGGCATTGCATGGCTGCCCTGCTGGATGGTCAGCAAAGACATTCATGAGGGAAAACTCGTCCCGCTGTTAAAGCAGGCGCCGGATGTGCGCTTCGACATTCACGCGGTCTGGCAACAGACGCCGCATCTACCGCTGAGGGTGCGAATTGCCGTCGATACGCTCGCCAGCCGTTTACCGTCCGCGATGTCGCTGGATATGCCTGCGCCCATAAAAAAGCCGCGCTAAACGCGCGGCCTGAGTCTGGCGGTGTAACAACGATTAAATGTCGATGTTCGCCGCTTTAAGGGCGTTCTCTTCGATAAAGGCGCGGCGCGGTTCAACGGCGTCACCCATCAGGGTGGTGAACAGCTGGTCAGCGGCAATCGCATCCTTCACGGTCACGCGCAGCATGCGGCGGCTATCCGGGTCCATAGTGGTTTCCCACAGCTGATCCGGGTTCATCTCGCCCAGACCTTTATAGCGCTGGATAGAGAGGCCGCGACGGGACTCTTTTACCAGCCAGTCCAGCGCCTGCTCGAAGCTGGCAACCGGCTGGCGGCGCTCGCCGCGCTCGATAAAGGCATCATCTTCAATCAGGCCGCGCAGCGTTTCGCCCAGCGCGCAGATACGGCGGTATTCCGGCCCGGTAATGAACTCGTGATCCAGCGGGTAGTCGGTGTCCACGCCGTGGGTACGCACGCGAACAATCGGCTCAAACTGCTGCAGCTCTGCGTTCTCGCGGATATCAAATTTCCACTGGCTGCCGTGCTGCTCTTTCTCATTCAGCTCGCTCACCAGGGTATTGATCCAGCGAGTCACCGCCTGCTCGTTGCTCAGGTCGGCTTCCGCCAGCGTCGGTTGATAGACAAGCTCTTTCAGCAGCGCTTTCGGGAAGCGACGCTCCATACGACCGATCATTTTCTGCGTGGCGTTATACTCGGCAACCAGTTTCTCCAGCGGCTCGCCGGCTAAGGCCGGCGCGTTGGCGTTGGTGTGCAGGGTTGCGCCATCCAGCGCGATGGAGATTTGGTACTGATCCATCGCTTCATCGTCTTTAATATACTGTTCCTGCTTGCCTTTCTTCACTTTATACAGCGGCGGCTGGGCGATGTAGACGTGGCCGCGCTCGACGATTTCCGGCATCTGGCGATAGAAGAAGGTCAACAGTAGCGTACGAATGTGCGAGCCGTCGACGTCCGCATCGGTCATGATGATGATGCTG
>ENA-UOZX01000038-UOZX01000038.1-food-metagenome-genome-assembly--contig:-NODE-38-length-61379-cov-10.603565_pt1 | contig 61379 bp, 52 predicted proteins | sample MGYA00249884_ERZ772741 | MGnify/ENA primary metagenome ERZ772741 (study PRJEB29005, sample SAMN08379464) | food metagenome | isolation source: cheese - non spiked | study: EMG produced TPA metagenomics...
AGGCCGATGTGGTGATGCTTAACTACCTGCTGCCGGAACGGTTTACGCCGCAGCAATGTGCCGCCAATCTTGCGTTCTACGAGCCACGCACGATTCATGATTCATCCCTGAGTGAAGCCATTCACGGCATTGTGCTCGCACGCTGCGGTGACACCGAGGGGGCGTATGCCTTCTGGCGTGACGGTATCGCCATCGACCTGGGGGACGACCCACACAGCAGTGATGAGGGTATTCATGCCGCCGCCACCGGTGCGATCTGGTTGGGCGCTATTCAGGGGTTTGCTGGCCTGCACATTAGCGAAGGGGAGCTGCATCTTGCACCGAAACTGCCTGTTCACTGGCAGAAACTCGCCTTCCCGCTGCGGTGGCGGGACGCAACAATGCACATTACCTGTGAAAATGACCAGTTAACCATTGAGACTACCGCACCTGTCACATTGACGCTGTGGGGTAAAACGCTGCACGTATCAGGGCGAAAAGTCTGCGCGCATAAGGACTTTCTTGCACCTGTTAATGGGACCGCTACCACGGAGGGGCGCCATGACGCTTAACGCTGTTGTATTCGATCTGGACGGGGTGATCACCGATACCGCGCATCTTCACTTTCTGGCCTGGCGCGCCGTGGCGGAGGAGATTGGTATTACCTTCGATGAAGTATTTAACGAACAGCTGAAGGGAATAAGCCGTATGGACTCCCTCCAGCGCATTCTGAAACATGGCGGGAAAGAGGGGATGTTCAGTGACGAGCAGCGCCTGGCGCTGGCAACGAAAAAAAACGCGCTTTACGTCCAGTCGCTGGCATCACTGACGCAGGATTCGCTGCTCCCGGGTATTCGCGACGTGCTGGCGGATATTCGCGCCGCGAAGGTCAAAATTGGGCTGGCATCCGTATCGCTTAATGCCCCTGGGATTTTGCACGCGTTGGGCATTCATCAGGCTTTCGATTTTTGCGCCGATGCTTCGCGCATATGCCGCTCAAAGCCGGACCCGGAGATCTTCCTTGCAGCCTGTAAAGGACTGAACGTGCGTCCTGAAGAGGCCATTGGTATCGAAGATGCCGCCGCAGGGGTAGATGCGATCAACGCCGCAGGAATGCTGTCGGTCGGAATTGGGCCTGGCCTGAACCATGCGGGATTACAACTTCATTCAACGCAGGAACTGACATGGGAACGCCTGACGGCGTTCTGGGCATCCCGGGCGTATTGATAAGGAATTAATAATGGCTCAACTGTCTCTGAAACACATTCAGAAAATCTATGATAACCAGGTCCACGTGGTTAAGGATTTCAATCTCGAGATTGAAGATAAAGAATTTATCGTCTTCGTCGGTCCATCGGGCTGTGGGAAATCCACGACGCTGCGAATGATTGCCGGCCTTGAGGAGATCAGCGCAGGTGAACTGATTATTGACGGGGTTTGCATGAATGATGTTCCCGCCAAGTCCCGTGATATCGCAATGGTCTTCCAGAACTATGCGCTCTATCCGCATATGACGGTCTACGACAACATGGCGTTTGGCCTGAAGATGCAAAAAATAGCACCTTCCATCATCGAAGAACGTGTTAGCTGGGCGGCCCAGATCCTGGGTTTACGCGACTATCTCCAGCGTAAACCTGGTGCATTGTCAGGTGGTCAGCGTCAGCGCGTGGCGTTAGGCAGGGCGATAGTGCGTGAAGCAGGGGTCTTCCTGATGGATGAACCGCTGTCAAACCTCGATGCCAAGCTTCGTGTACAGATGCGCGCTGAAATCAGCAAGCTGCACCAGAAGCTCAACACCACCATGATTTACGTGACGCACGATCAGACGGAAGCCATGACGATGGCGACCCGTATTGTGATTTTAAAAGACGGCATCATTCAGCAGGTGGGCGCGCCGAAGCAGGTTTACAACGAGCCGGCGAATATGTTCGTTGCAGGCTTTATTGGTTCACCTGCGATGAACTTCATTCGTGGCGCGATCGACGACCGATACTTCGTGACGGAAACGCTGCGTCTGGAGATCCCGGAGGAGAAGCTGGCCGTACTGAATGCGCAAGGTTACCAGCGCAAAGCGGTCGTCTTTGGGATCCGTCCGGAAGACATTCTCACGCTACAGCGCAGCGGTGAAAACATCGCGGCGAAGATCAGCGTCGCTGAGCTGACTGGGGCAGAATTTATGCTTTATGCCAACGTGGGCGGGCATGAACTGGTTGTCCGTGCGGGAGCGGCGGATGATTACGTTGCAGGAGATAATATCGGCATCCAGTTCGATATGAGTAAGTGCCATTTCTTCGATGCTGATACTGAAGCAGCTATTAGATAAGAAAGGTATTCGCCGGAAATGAAAGTTTCCGGTTTTTTTGTATGTTAATTATAAAGGAATATTTTAATGAGTACTCTACTAAGAAGTGCTGCGCTCGTTTTGTGCGCAGGGGTAAGCTGCGCGCAAGCAACAGAGTCAACCAAACAGTGGGAATTTAATATTGGTGCCATGTATGAAATTGAAAACGTCGAAGGGCAGGGCGACGATAAAGATGGATTATATGAACCTTCCGTGTGGTTTAACGCCACGTATGATGCGTGGACAATTTCACTGGCGATGTATCAGGAAGGCCCGGTTGATTACAGCAGCATGACGCGCGGCACCTATTTCGATCGTCCTGAATTTGAATTACGGTATCGCTTCATTGGCACAGAGGATTTTACGCTGGGTCTTACGGGCGGATTCCGTAATTATGGATATCATTTTAAAGATGAGCACGGTGCGAAAGACGGTAGTGCTAATATGCAGCGCTATAAAATTCAGCCTGACTGGGATGTGAAATTAACAGATGACTGGCGTTTTGGCGGTTGGTTTGCCATGTACCAGTTTGCGAATGACCTGGGAAAAACCGGTTATTCTGACAGCCGCGTCGAAACGGAAACCGGATTTACCTGGACAATAAACGAAACCGTCTCTGCAAAAGTTAACTACTATTTAGAGCGTGGCTTCAATATGGACAGTTCACGTAATAACGGTGAATTCTCCACCCAGGAGATTCGTGCCTACCTGCCTGTTTCATTAGGCCAGACAACGCTTACACCTTACACCCGTCTGGGGCTCGATCGCTGGTCAAACTGGGACTGGCAGGACGATCCAACTCGTGAAGGGCATGACTTCAACCGACTGGGTCTGCTCTATGCTTATGACTTTGCGAATGGCCTTTCCATGACGCTCGAGTATGCCTACGAATGGGAAAATCATGACGAAGGCGAGAGCGACCGCTTCCACTATGCGGGTGTCGGCGTCAATTACGCGTTCTGATGACGTTATACCAGGGGCGTTTGCCCCTGGTTTTTAGCGTAACGAAGCTGCATCTGAAAAATGTGTTTCAACCAATACCTTATGCGGCGCAGGTTTATCCGCAATGCACCTGAACAACAAATCGCAGCTCTCTTCGCCCAGCTTTTTCGTGGGGATATCAAAGCCGCCTGGTGCAGGGGTTAAAATGAGAGATAGCATCGGGTCGCTGTATCCTGCCATTGCGACCTGTTCCGGGATCGCCAGATTTAGCGCATCCGCGGCACGATAAAGACTCAGCAATTTCATGCTGTCAGTCGCAAAAACCGCATCGGGCGGGTTGTCTGAGGAGAGTAGCTGGCAGGCCGCCTGAAGCGCGCTTTCATGGGTATAGCCGCCATCGATAACCCAGGTCGGGTTAATTTCGATGCCGTGTTTCTCAAGGCTGAATTTATAACCCGCCAGGCGATCGATAGAGACGTGATAATCGAGCGGGGCATGCAGGCAGGCAATTTTGGTGCGGCCATGCGTGATAAACGAGTCTGTTAATATGGCGCTGTCGCGGAAATTATCCGTGTCGACAGAATAGATATTCTGGTAATTTCCTTCCACTTTACCAATGACGACCACGGGCACACCGTATTCATCCAGCGTCGAGAAAAACGACTCGTTCGCCGGCGAGCTTAGCATGATGATGCCTTTGATCATCTTCTGCTTTATTTTACCCACGCATTTTTGCAGATCATCTTCACTGCTTTTGGACGTTTGTAAAATAACATCAAAACCTTCTTCTTCTGCTTTTGCCGTTATGGCATGCAGTACATCTGAGAAAAAGGGATTTCCTGCAGTGGTCTTGGTTGAGCGGGTCGAAATAACCATAATGGCGTCGAAGCCAGAAGAGGTGAGTGCGCGGGCAAGTTTATTAGGTTGGTAATTTAACTCATCTATCGCCTTCAACACCTTTTCACGCGCTTCAGGAGAAATATTCGTTTGTTTATTCAGAACGCGTGACACGGTTGATTTCGAAACGCCAGCAACGCGGGCAATATCATAGATGGTGGGTGACATACACCTTACTCACTCCAGACGGACAGCAATTGCGTCCATCTTACTGGAGAGAAAACGGCAATAGCAATAATTAAGAATTGATAATCAACGATCTGCCCCAATTTACTGTATTCTGAAGTGACTTTGTTCAGGGTTCCAGACAATGAAGGACGGCGATGAAGCGACTTAAAAACGAATTCAATTCTCTGGTGAACCGTGGCGTTGATCGCCATCTGCGTCTTGCCGTTACCGGGCTGAGCCGCAGCGGTAAGACGGCATTCATTACGGCGATGGTCAATCAACTGTTGAACCTGCATGCTGGGGCGCGCCTGCCACTGCTTAGCGCGGTGCGCGAGGAGCGATTGTTAGGCGTAAAACGCGTACCGCAACGTGATTTTGGCATCCCCCGTTTCACCTATGATGAAGGTCTGGCACAGTTATACGGGGAGCCTCCCGCCTGGCCCACCCCGACGCGTGGCGTGAGCGAAATTCGCCTTGCGCTTCGTTTTCGCTCGAATGAATCCCTGATGCGTCACTTCAAAGAAACGTCCACGCTGTATCTCGAAATTGTGGATTATCCGGGAGAATGGCTGCTCGATTTACCGATGCTGGCGCAGGATTACCTGAGCTGGTCCCGGCAGATGACCGGTCTGTTGCAGGGGCAGCGGGCAGAGTGGTCGACCAAATGGCGCCAGCTTTGCGAAGGGCTGGATCCGCTGGCACCGGCGGATGAAAACCGTCTGGCTGTCATAGCCCAGGCCTGGACGGATTACCTGCATCAGTGCAAGCAGGAAGGGCTGCATTTTATTCAGCCTGGCCGTTTTGTTCTGCCGGGAGATCTAGCCGGTGCTCCCGCGCTACAGTTTTTCCCGTGGCCGGACGTTGACCGCATCGGCGAATCGAAGCTGGCACAGGCAGACAAGACCACTAACGCCGGTATGCTCCGCGAGCGATACAATTATTACTGTGAGAAGGTGGTTAAGGGTTTTTATAAAAATCATTTTTTACGCTTTGACCGCCAGATCGTGCTGGTGGACTGCCTGCAACCCCTCAACAGCGGGCCGCAGGCGTTCAATGATATGCGGCTGGCGCTGACGCAGCTGATGCAAAGTTTTCATTATGGCCAGCGTACGCTGTTTCGCCGTTTATTCTCGCCGGTCATCGACAAGCTGCTGTTTGCCGCCACAAAAGCTGATCATGTGACGGTCGATCAGTACGCCAACATGGTATCCCTGCTGCAACAGCTGGTGCAGGATGCCTGGCAGAACGCGGCGTTCGAAGGGATTAGTATGGATTGTCTGGGTCTGGCGTCCGTACAGGCTACACAGAGTGGGTTGATTGACGTGAATGGCGAGAAAATTCCGGCCCTGCGGGGCAACCGACTCAGCGACGGTGAGCCGCTCACGGTCTATCCGGGCGAAGTTCCCCCGCGTTTGCCGGGCCAGGCTTTCTGGCAAAGCCAGGGTTTTCAGTTCGAAGACTTCCGTCCGCAGAGCATGAACGTTGACCAGCCATTGCCGCATATCCGTCTGGATGCCGCGCTGGAGTTTTTAATTGGAGATAAATTGCGATGACGGAACCGTTAAAACCCCGCATTGATTTTACCGGCCAGCTTGAGCAGTCCCCGCATGAGGCGTTTAAAACAGCGCAAACCTTCAGCGGTCCCCAGGCCGACAACTTTGCTCCCGTGCTGGCAGAGGAGCCGTTGGTGGAAGAGGGGCAGGCGGAAGCGGTCGTTGATGCGGCACTGCGCCCGAAACGCAGCCTGTGGCGTAAGATGGTGACCGCCGGGTTAGCCCTTTTTGGTGTGAGCGTAATTGGTCAGGGCGTGCAGTGGGGCGTCAATGCCTGGCAAACCCAGGACTGGGTAGCGCTGGGGGGATGCGCCGCCGGGGCGTTGATCGTTGGTGCGGGCGTCGGCTCGGTCGTGACCGAGTGGCGTCGCCTCTGGCGTCTGCGTCAGCGTGCGCACGAACGCGATGAAGCGCGGGATCTGCTGCACAGTCACGGCACCGGAAAAGGGCGTGCTTTTTGTGAAAAGCTTGCGGCTCAGGCCGGGATAGATCACTCTCACCCGGCGCTTCAGCGCTGGTATGCGGCGATCCACGAAACCCAGAATGACCAGGAAGTGGTCACGCTCTATGCGCACATTGTTCAGCCGGTACTGGATGCGCAGGCTCGTCGTGAGATCAGCCGCTCGGCGGCGGAATCCACCCTGATGATTGCCGTCAGTCCGCTGGCGATGGTGGACATGGCCTTTATCGCCTGGCGCAACCTGCGCCTGATCAACCGCATCGCCAGACTGTATGGCATTGAGCTTGGCTATTACAGCCGACTGCGCCTGTTCAAACTGGTGTTGCTGAATATCGCCTTCGCCGGGGCAAGCGAACTGGTGCGGGAGGTCGGGATGGACTGGATGTCGCAGGATCTTGCGGCGCGTCTCTCTGCCCGGGCGGCGCAGGGGATTGGTGCCGGTCTGCTGACGGCACGCTTAGGAATCAAAGCGATGGAGGTTTGTCGTCCACTCCCCTGGATCGATGGCGATAAGCCGCGGCTGGGGGATTTCCGTCGCGAATTGATTGGTCAGCTTAAAGAGACGCTCAATAAAAAACCTTCTCAGTGAGGTTTCGTTTACTAATCGTGCGGGCTGTCAATATTTGTTGACAGCCACCTTCCCGAATACCGTGATCTGACATATCATTTTACTGTTATTGGCTTAAACGGTGAATTTCCCATGCGTCTGGAAGTCTTTTGTGAGGACCGTCTCGGTCTGACCCGCGAGTTACTCGATCTTCTTGTTTTACGTAGCATTGATTTACGTGGCATAGAGATCGACCCTGTCGGGCGAATTTACCTCAATTTTGCCGAAATTGAATTTAATACCTTCAGTAGCCTGATGGCCGAAATCCGCCGTATCGCTGGCGTTACGGATGTACGCACCATCCCCTGGATGCCATCCGAGCGGGAACACCTTGCGCTGAGCGCACTGCTGGAAGCAATGCCGGAGCCGTTTCTCTCTCTCGATCTGAAAAACAAAGTCGAGCGCGTTAACCAGGCCAGTTGCCAGCTGTTTGCGCAGACTCAGGAAAAGCTTATCGGTCATTACGCCACGCAATTGATCCCACGTTTTAATTTCCAGCGCTGGCTGGACAGCAACCCGCAAAATACCCATAGCGAGCACGTCGTCATCAATGGACAGAATTTTCTGATGGAGATCACGCCGGTCTACCTGAAAGGGGAAAATGCCGCGCGGGTGCTCACCGGCGCGGTAATCATGCTGCGCTCCACGGTGCGCATGGGACGCCAGTTACAGAACCTTTCCAGCCAGGACGTCGGCGCATTCAGCCAGATTATTGCGGTGAGCCCGAAGATGCGTCACGTGCTCGACCAGGCGCGTAAGCTGGCAAATCTTACGGCACCGCTGCTGATTACCGGGGATACCGGTACGGGGAAAGATCTGCTGGCGCATGCTGTGCATATGGCCAGCCCGCGTGCGGCAAAACCGTATCTGGCGCTGAACTGCGCGTCTATTCCTGAAGATGCGGTGGAAAGTGAACTGTTCGGGCATGCGCCGGAAGGCAAAAAAGGCTTCTTTGAACAGGCGAATGGCGGCTCGGTGTTGCTGGACGAGATTGGTGAAATGTCGCCACGCATGCAGGCGAAACTGCTGCGTTTTCTCAATGACGGCACGTTCCGCCGCGTGGGGGAAGATCATGAAGTGCACGTGGATGTACGCGTCATCTGCGCCACCCAGAAAAACCTGGTGGAGCTGGTGCAGAAAGGGGTATTCCGCGAAGATCTCTACTATCGTCTCAACGTTCTGACGCTCAATATTCCGCCGCTGCGCGATTGCCCGCAGGACATCATGCCGTTGACGGAACTGTTCGTCGCCCGTTTTGCCGACGAGCAGGGCGTGCCGCGTCCGAAGCTCTCTGCCGACCTGGGTACCGTGCTGACGCGTTACGGCTGGCCGGGCAATATTCGTCAGCTAAAAAATGCGGTCTATCGCGCATTAACTCAGCTTGAAGGGTATGAACTGCGTCCTCAGGATATTCTGTTGCCGGATTACGATGCCGGGACGGTCTCGGTAGGCGAAGAGGCAATGGAAGGCTCGCTGGATGACATCACCAGTCGTTTCGAGCGTTCGGTGTTAACACAGCTTTATCGCAGCTATCCGAGCACGCGCAAGCTGGCTAAACGTCTTGGGGTGTCACATACCGCGATTGCGAATAAGCTGCGCGAGTATGGGTTAAATCAGAAGAAGGGTGACGAATAAATAAAAAAGCCTCTTTGCAGAGGCTTTTTTACGTTTAGGCTTTAAGCGCCTCAAGTGCAGCGGTGTAATCCGGTTCGGTAGTGATTTCGTTAACCAGCTCACTGAAAACAACGTTGTCGTTTTCGTCGATCACCAACACCGCACGAGCAGCCAGACCTTTCAGCGCGCCTTCGGAAATGGCAACACCGTATTTTTCCAGGAAATCCGGGCTGCGCAGAGTGGAAAGGGTGATGACGTTGCTCAGGCCTTCAGCGCCGCAGAAGCGGGACTGGGCAAACGGCAGGTCAGCAGAAATGCACAGCACTACGGTGTTGTCCATTTCGGTCGCCAGCTGGTTGAATTTACGCACTGATGCAGCACAAACGCCAGTATCGATGCTTGGGAAAATGTTCAGGACTTTACGTTTGCCAGCAAACTGGCTCAGCGTGACGTCAGACAGATCTTTAGCCACCAGAGTAAAAGGCTGTGCTTTGCTGCCAGACTGTGGGATGGAACCTGCAACAGCAACCGGGTTGCCCTGGAAATGAACGAGTTGTGACATAGATATCTTCCTGTTTACAAATAGTTAACGTCGTGGCTAGTGTATGTCATCCACAGTTAGCACGGCAAACCAATTTTCTGCCTTTCCGGCCTGCAAGGAGTCAGTGATGAGAAGCGTTAAGGTCTATGAAGAAGCCTGGCCATTGCACACCCCGTTTGTGATCTCGCGCGGCAGCCGTAATGAGGCCTGCGTGGTCGTGGTTGAATGTGAAGAGGACGGCGTAAAAGGCGTCGGGGAATGTACCCCTTATCCTCGCTACGGAGAAAGCCTGGCGTCAGTCATGGCGCAAATTATGACGGTGGTGCCCGAGTTGCAGGCGGGCCTGACGCGTGAGGCTCTTCAGCAGAGGTTGCCGGCCGGCGCGGCACGTAACGCGATTGACTGCGCACTCTGGAGTCTGGAAGCGGCGAAACAACAAAAACCGCTGCCTGCGCTGCTGGACGTTACGCTGCCGCAATCGATCGTCACCGCGCAAACGGTGGTCATCGGTGAACCAGAGCAAATGGCGGCCAGCGCCCAGGCGCTATATGCAACCGGTGCAACCTTATTAAAGGTGAAGCTCGACGATCGTCTGATTAGCGAACGCATGGTCGCCATTCGTGCGGCGGTACCTGATGCCACCATTATCGTCGATGCGAACGAATCATGGCACAGCGAAGGGCTGGCAGCCCGTTGTCAGCTGCTTGCCGATCTGGGCGTTGCCATGCTGGAGCAGCCCCTCCCGGCAGAAGACGATGCCGCGCTGGCGAATTTTATTCATCCGCTTCCCGTCTGTGCAGACGAAAGCTGTCATACCCGTGAGAACCTGTCAGCCCTCAAGGGCCGCTACGAGATGGTGAACATCAAGCTGGATAAAACGGGTGGGTTAACCGAGGCCCTGGCACTGGCACAAGATGCCCAGGCGCAAGGCTTTTCCCTGATGCTGGGCTGTATGTTGTGCACGTCCAGAGCGATCGGTGCTGCACTCCCGCTGGTGAACAGCGTGCGTTTTGCCGATCTGGATGGCCCAACCTGGCTGGCGGTTGACGTTTCACCCGCCCTGAGTTTTACCTCCGGCGTACTTCATCTTTGAGGCTGCCAGCGCAGAAGATCTGTCATCGCTCTGAGGTATTTTTCACTCGCTTCATCCGAGGAAATAGGCGGAAACTCTGCGGTGATACAGTGAAGACTGAGGTCCGCGCACCAGCTGCCAAACGACCCGGGCGTTTCATACCCGACGCTGGTTACCAGAGGTAGAGCAAACGCATCCGCCAGCCACTGCCCGAGCGCTGTATGACGAGGATCTTCAATACAGGCGAGGGGATCGTGGAAAGAGACAACCCAGGCCGGGTGGATCTTATGAATAAGCTGACACAGCGCCTGGGTTTCGGGCTCGGAACCCGGTTTTTCTCCCGTAAGCAGGACCACATCTCGTTCCTGCGCCGAACTGTTCCAGCGATACACCGTTTCACCGGCACGCCAGTTTGCTGCCGGAAAGTTCCTGTTAAGGTCAACGCCTCGTGCGTTCGCCCGTAATCCAAGCTGGCATCCGTCCGGGTTGACGGTCAAAATCACATGATGTCGTCGTAAATCGGGGGCCAGCGTACGTAGCGCGCACGAAAGCGTCACGATGGACGAGTTTTCATCGCCATGTGTGCCCGCAATGATTAAGCCGCTAGTGCGATCGGGCTCGGGGGCCGGAAACCAGATCAGTGGGGCGCCTAAAAATGAGCGGCCATAATGTTCAGTCCCGGGCGGGAAGGCGCCGCGTTCCGTTCTTGGTCGGGTGGTTGCCATAATAAACCCTGATGATGAAGTCGCTTCTGGCAGTGTTGTGCAAAACCCGCGCTTAATCAAATAGTTTCCGTCTGTGTGTAAAATTGCCTGACATCAACTTTCCTGAGGAAGCATTTGCATTTCTCCGTTTCGAAACAAATAATTACGCATCTGCCTGTTACCTGACATCATTAAGGGGATCGTATGAAGCATCCTGTTTCGCTTCTTTGTACTGCGCTGTGGCTGTGCGGGTTTTCTTCACTTTCATATGCCGCGGAGGTTCCCAGGGGAACGGAGCTGGCGCAAAAGCAGGAGCTGGTTCGACACATTAAAGATGAACCCGCCTCGCTCGATCCGGCAAAAGCGGTGGGTTTACCCGAGATACAGGTGATCCGCGACCTTTATGAAGGGCTGGTGAATCAGAATGAAAAAGGGGGGCTGGTTCCCGGCGTGGCGACGCGCTGGCAGAGCAACGATAACCGTGTCTGGACGTTTACGTTGCGGGATAACGCGAAGTGGTCTGACGGTAGTCCTGTGACGGCACAAGATTTTGTCTACAGCTGGCGTCGTCTGGTTGATCCTAAAACTACGTCACCTTTCGCCTGGTTTGCAGCGCTGGCGGGTATTAATAATGCGCAGGCCATTATCGATGGTAAAGCTGCACCGGAAACGCTCGGCGTGACGGCAGTCGATGCTAAAACGCTGCGCGTGCAGCTGGATAAACCGCTGCCATGGTTCAGCAACCTCACGGCTAGCTTTGCGTTCTATCCTGTTCAAAAGGCAAACGTGGAAAGCGGTAAAGAATGGACGCGCCCTGGCGCGCTCATCGGCAACGGTGCGTATGTGCTGAAAGATCGCGTGGTGAATGAAAAACTGGTGGTTGAGCCGAATACTCACTACTGGGATAACGCCAGGACGGTGCTTAAAAAAGTCACCTTTGTGCCAATCAACCAGGAGTCCTCAGCGACCAAACGCTACCTGGCGGGCGATATCGATATTACAGAATCGTTTCCGAAAAACATGTACCAGAAGCTGCTTAAAGATATTCCGGGACAGGTTTATACACCGCCACAGCTTGGGACCTATTACTACGCGTTTAACACACAAAAAGGCCCAACTGCGGATGCCCGCGTACGTCTGGCGCTCAGCATGACTATCGACAGACGTATTATGGCTGAAAAAGTCCTGGGAACCGGTGAGAAACCGGCCTGGCATTTCACTCCCGATGTCACTGCCGGTTTTACACCGGAAATCTCGCCATTTGAGCAGATGTCGCAGCAGGAGCTAAATGCTCAGGCGAAAACGTTATTACAGGCGGCAGGCTATGGTCCCCAGCGCCCGCTGAAATTAACGCTGCTGTACAACACGTCTGAAAACCACCAGAAAATCGCCATTGCCGTCGCATCTATGTGGAAGAAAAATCTGGGTGTTGACGTTAAGTTGCAGAATCAGGAATGGAAGACCTACATCGACAGCCGCAATACAGGGAATTTCGACGTGATCCGTGCGTCGTGGGTAGGGGATTACAATGAGCCGTCGACATTCCTGTCGCTGCTGACGTCCTCTCACACCGGCAACATCTCACGGTTCAACGACCCTGCTTACGATAAGATTATTCATCAGGCGACGCTCGAAACCACTGAAAAAGCGCGTAATGCAGACTACAACATGGCCGAGAAGATCCTCGCCGAGAAAGCGCCGATAGCCCCTATTTATCAATACACCAATGGCCGCCTCATTAAGCCCTGGGTTAAAGGGTATCCGATAAATAACCCGGAGGATGTTGCGTACAGTCGTACAATGTATATTGAAAAGCATTAAAAAAACAGGAAAGGCGCTTAAGTGGTTTTGGCAAATAGCCGTACATCGCTTAAGCGCCTGAACTCACGGTTCATGGTACCTACAGGCTAGTTATTATCAAAATTCCTTTCATAAAAAATCATTTATTCTTTTGATGAATGCTTCGAGCGACATCTCTTTTCCAGTTTATTGAAAAGCGTGCAAGCATTTATACATCCTCCATGTAATAGCTTAATTCCTGCTATTTAAAACCTGACTTTTGTCCGATATAGGATTTTTCCATATTCAGGAGGTTTATTGAATAAGATGATATGTCTCTGCGATTTTGCAGCTGATGCTTAAATCAGCATTGATATAAATCAATTATTCAACGACAGGTGGCAATGAATTCAATATTCTCTATCAAGGCAGACGTTCATGCTAATCTATTGTGAATAAATGGTTAATACTTTCTGCGTGCCACTTATATCTGGAATTTATAAATGCTAGTGATTAGTGGAAAATTCTTAAGAAAAATCCATATGCAGATCTTTGATCTGAAAAGTTGATCATGAATGGGCTTTTGCTCTAATATGGTTTTGTAAAGACCCGTCACTCACTTAACTCGTATTTCTTGCAAAGAAAGGGACTGCTATGGCCGATTCATTTCAGAATGAGGTGCCCAAGGCACGCATAAATTTAAAACTGGCGCTGCATACAGGCGGCGCGCAGAAGAAAGTCGAACTGCCGCTTAAACTTCTCACTGTCGGTGATTTCAGTAATGGAAAAGAGAATCGTCCATTGTCCGAAAGGAAGAAAATCAACGTCAACAAAAATAACTTTAATAGCGTACTTTCGGAATTTAACCCGGAGGTTAATCTGACGGTGCCTAACACCATGGCTGTCGATGGTTCGGAGGAAAGTATAAAACTGAATTTCTCCGATATTAAGGATTTCGAACCTGAACAGGTTGCCCGCCAGATCCCTCAGCTCCGCGCCATGCTGGCCATGCGTAATTTATTACGCGACCTCAAATCCAATCTTCTTGATAACGCCACTTTCAGAAAAGAACTCGAGAAAATTCTTAAAGACCCGGCGCTTTCTCAGGAATTACGCGACGAAATGAGTGCACTGGCCCCGAAATAAGCGGCATGTGTAATTTGATGGATTAACCGGGAATATGCTGATGTCTGTGAATAGTGAAACCGCCTCCGCGCAGGGGCAGACCATCGTACTGGAAAAAGAGGGTGTTTACGCCTCCCTGTTTGAAAAAATCAACCTGACTCCGGCCTCGAGCCTGGGTGATATCAATGCGTTTCTGGATGATGCCGCGCTTTCTGACGCGCCGGCGGGTGAACGCCTGACGGCGGCGATGCAGGTGTTTATGGACTGCATCCGCAAATCTGGTCAGCCCGTGGAGAAGCTCGACAAGACCCTGATTGACCACCATATCGCCGAACTGGATTTCCAGATCAGCCGTCAGCTGGATGCCGTAATGCATCACCAGGCGTTCCAGAAGGTGGAGTCCCTGTGGCGCGGCCTGAAGCAGCTGGTGGACAACACCGACTACCGCCAGAATGTGAAAACCGAGATTCTGGACGTCTCCAAGGACGACCTGCGCCAGGATTTTGAGGATGCACCGGAACTGATCCAGAGCGGCCTCTACTGGCACACCTATACCGCCGAATACGACACCCCGGGCGGCGAGCCGATTGGCTCAGTGATTTCATCCTATGAATTTGACGCCAGTCCGCAGGATGTGGCGCTGCTGCGCAACATCTCGAAAGTGTCTGCCGCCGCACACATGCCGTTTATTGGCTCTGTCGGCCCGAAATTCTTCCTGAAAGACTCTATGGAAGAGGTTGCTGCGATTAAGGATATCGGCAACTACTTCGACCGCGCCGAGTACATCAAGTGGAAATCTTTCCGCGACACCGACGACGCCCGCTACATCGGCCTCGTGATGCCGCGCGTGCTGGGGCGTCTGCCGTATGGCCCGGACACCGTACCAGTACGCAGCTTTAACTACGTTGAGCAGGTGAAAGGCCCGGATCATGAGAAATACCTGTGGACCAGCGCGTCGTTCTCCTTCGCGTCAAACATGGTGAAGAGCTTCATCAATAACGGCTGGTGCGTGCAGATCCGTGGCCCGCAGGCGGGCGGGGCGGTGAAAGATCTGCCTATTCATCTGTACGATTTGGGTACCGGCAACCAGGTGAAAATCCCGTCTGAGGTGATGATCCCGGAGACCCGCGAGTTTGAGTTTGCCAACCTCGGCTTTATTCCGCTCTCGTATTACAAAAACCGCGACTATGCCTGCTTCTTCTCGGCGAACTCCGCGCAGAAACCGGCGCTGTACGACACCGCAGATGCCACGGCCAACAGCCGCATCAACGCCCGTCTGCCATACATCTTCCTGCTGTCGCGTATTGCGCACTATCTGAAGCTCATCCAGCGCGAGAACATCGGCACCACCAAGGACCGCCGTCTGCTGGAGCTGGAGCTGAATACCTGGGTGCGTAGTCTGGTGACGGAAATGACCGATCCGGGCGATGAGTTGCAGGCTTCTCATCCGCTGCGTGACGCGAAGGTGGTGGTGGAAGATATCGAAGACAACCCGGGCTTCTTCCGCGTGAAGCTGTTTGCGGTGCCGCACTTCCAGGTGGAAGGCATGGATGTGAACCTTTCTCTGGTGAGCCAGATGCCGAAAGCGAAAGCGTAACGTAAGGCAGGAAGCATGAAAACGGAACAACCGTTATGGGGCAGGGGCCAGATGGTCTCTCCCCAGCACTTCCAGCAACAGGCCGCGTATGCGGCCTGGTCTGCGGAATGCATCGCCCGGTTAGGCCTCTCCCATCCCTGGGGAGTGATTGAAGCCACTTTCGAACCGGATGCACTGAAACTGGGCCGCCTGCAGGCCCGCCATCTGCACATCCGTTTCCCCGACGGGACGCTTATCGACACGGATAATGCTGACGATCTGCCACCGGTTCTGGCGCTGGAGAGTGAATCAAATGAGGTGGTAGTGATGCTCGCGCTACCGCTGCTGCGCGCGAATGGTGGCAACTGTCTTAAGCCCGATGAGGTAGCCGGGCGTCCTGTTCGCTATCGCCAGCGTTGGCAGGATATCCGCAATACCTTCGGGGACGATACCCGCCAGATTGCGGTAATGCGTCCTGAGCTGACGCTGCGGTTTGCACATCAGAACAACAGCGATTACCTGACCTGTCCGGTTGCCCGCCTGCAGCAGGATCTGCAGGGGGCGTGGCAGCCTGATGAGACGTTTCTCCCCCCGCTCCTGGCCATCGAGGGCAGCCGCTGGCTGTTAACCCAGCTCGAACAGCTGATGATCCAGCTACGTGTACGCCTGAGCCGACTGATGGCCATGCGACGGGAAAGTAATGAGCGCATGGCAGACTTTGCCGTGGCCGACGTGTCGCTGTTCTGGTTGCTGAATGCCCTCAACAGCGCTGAGCCCGTGCTGGGGCAGTTTCAGCGCCATCCGCAAAGTCCGCCTGAACGCCTGTATCCGGAGCTGGCCCGCCTGGCGGGCAGCCTACTGACCTTCTCGCTGGAGCACCAGGTGAGTGCGATCCCGGTCTGGCAGCACGAGCAACTGAATAACGTATTTCCGCCGCTGTTTGATTTACTGGGGGACCTTCTGGAAGCCAGTCTGCCATCGCGGGTGGTGGCGATTGAGCTTGAGCACGATGCCCGGCTGCACTTCTGGCAGGCCCGTCTGCATGATCCGCGTCTGCGTGAAGGGGCGGATTACTACCTCTCCGTGCGTTCAATGGTGCCGGTAGCTCAGCTGCAGGAGCAGTTCCCGCGCCAGTGCAAGGTTGGCAGCCCCGATCATGTCAGAAGTATCGTCAATTCATCGCGGGTGGGCGTGCCGCTGACCCCGCTGCGCCATGTGCCGGCAGCCATTCCGTTACGTCTGGAAAATCAGTATTTCAGTCTTGATGTCTCTCATCCTCAGGCCACTGAAATGCTCCAGGGCGGCACCTGCATGTTTTACGTTCCGGGCATGCTCGGCGAGCCTGAACTTGAACTCTTTGCGGTGCTGAGAACATGAGTGAGCGTAAACGCGGCGCTGCCGCGGCCATTGATATTGATGCCCTGCTGCAGGATACCTGGCTGCAGGTGATCAGCCTGCGTCACGGTCCGAAATTTCAGGATGGAGAAGGGCGCACGCTGTGGGAGCGTTGCATTGCTGATGTCGAACGTGTGCAGCGTGAGCTGAAAGCGGGCGAACTTGATGAAGCCAGCTGCCGGCATATTCTCACCGCACAATGTGCGCTGCTGGATGAGGCGGTTAAGAGTCGCGGTGTGGAGGATGATGCCTGCGTGCAGTGGTATGACATTCCCCTGCAGGGGCACTTCCTTGGCACCATGGACGCCGGTGACACGCTGTGCGATCGGATGCGCGATGTGCTGCGTGAACCGGCTCCTGACCACGCTGTCGTGACCTGCTTCCAGCGGGTCATGATGCTCGGATTCCTCGGCAACTTCCGCTCCCTATACGATCCTGAGCGGCAGAAACTCATGAATGCACTTAATGAACATGTTGCGCCGTTCAGCTATTCACAACCCCATCCCGTTCTGGCGGAAAGCCATGCCGGACGGGGGATAAGGGGTTGGCTTGCATCATGGCCCATGCGCATTGGCCTGAGTGTGGTGGTGGTCACCGCATTATGGTGGGGACTGGATTGCTGGCTGGATCAGACACTGCTTACCCTGCTGCCGGGAGCCGTGAAATGAGCCCTGCACAACAGCGCGGGCTTGCGCTCTGGGCTGCCCTGCTGAGTGCAGTGGTCTGCCTGTGGTTTCTGCCAGCATCCCGGCTGGTTTCCGTTCTCGTCCTGCTGGCGGTACTGGGGCTAATCATGGCGTTCTGGGCTGTCGCCTGCCGTCGCGTGCAGCACGATTTCACCCTGTGTCTGGAGGACCTGCCTGAAACGAGTTATTGCCAGCCCGTGGTACTGGTCTGTGGCGATCTGCCGCTTGCCTGGCCGCATCAGTCACCGGTACTTACTGTCACGCAGGGCTGCTGGATCCGTGTGGAGGATCATCTGGAACTGGAGCAGGCCGCCCGTCAGGTACTGTGGTTGCGCCCCGACTGGGGACGTCAGCTGTCAGTGATGGTCAGTGTTTGTCCGCAGCAGCACCCTGACAGTGAACGCCTTACCAGTCGTTTGCTTGCCCTGCGCTGGCAGATTAGTCGGTTGCGTAAAGCAACCGGCCATTCTGTGCCACTGGTTCTGAATGGACAGGTCGGCAGTGCGATGATGAATGACATGCTCTGGCAGACGGCGATCCTGGGGGAAGGGGTAAAGGTCTGGAGTGGGACTTCAGCGCCTGGCTCAGTTGCTGAATGGGTTAATACTGGCGGAACGCCTGCGATGCATCAACAGGTGCTTATGAACAGCCTGATGAGCTGGTTCCAACAGCACGTCCACGCTGTCCTTATGGATGAAAACCCCGATATTCCTGTCATTGAACCTGTTGCGGTTCTGTGGGGATTGGGCCCGATCCTGGCCGGAAGCATGGCCACCTCTGTCTGGACAGCGTGGTTGTCCCGCCATACTGCGATGCAGCAGGTGTCTGGCTGGCAGCCGGCGGGAACGGACAGTACGGTTATTTCCCTGTTCCCGAATTTTGTCCTCCCTTTACTGCCAGAAGGACGAGGCCTGACACCGCATGGACGAACCTGGCGCGGTGCGCTCGGAATCTTCACGTTGGCGACCATTGCTGCACTGCTCAGCAGTGGCTGGAACAACCGCCAGCTGCTGCAACGCGTTAGCTTCGATATTGTCCGTTACAACAGCATCGCCATGGATGATTACGGTCCTAAAGCCAGCGCCGTACAGGTGCTGCGCGAGGATGCGGCGCTGCTGGATGAGCATGCACGCAATGGTGTACCGGCCCGGCTGGGTCTGGGGCTTTATCGGGGGGAACGTCTGCGAATACCGGTGCTGGAAGCGATCCGCTCATATGTGCCACCACCTCCTCCACCAAAGCCTGTGGAAAAGGTCGCGCCGAAAATCATCCGCCTCGACAGCATGTCGCTGTTCGATACCGGCAAATGGGCGCTGAAACCCGCCTCAACAAAGCTGCTGGTGAACTCACTGGTGGGGATCAAGGCGAAGCCCGGCTGGCTGATTGTGGTCGCGGGCCATACCGACAGCACCGGGGATGACCAGTCCAACCAGGTGCTGTCCCTGAAGCGTGCGGAGTCGGTGCGCGACTGGATGCGGGACACCGGCGATGTGCCGGAGAGCTGTTTTGCGGTGCAGGGCTACGGTGAAAGCCGACCTGTCGCCACCAACGACACGGCGGAAGGCCGGGCGCTGAACCGCCGTGTCGAAATCAGTCTGGTGCCGCAGGCGAACGCCTGCCAGCTGCCGGGCAACACCCCCGCGTCATCGCAGGATGATGGCGCTGATAACAACTTAACGGAGTAATTAACATGGCAATTCCAGTCTATCTGTGGCTGAAGGACGACGGCGGCGCGGACATCAAAGGGTCTGTGGACGTTCAGGATCGTGAAGGCAGCATCGAGGTGGTGGCCCAGGAGCATAACCTGTACATCCCGACCGACAATAACACCGGCAAGCTGACCGGTACCCGTATCCACACCCCGTTCCTGTTCACCAAGGAAATCGACTCCTCCAGCCCGTACCTGTACAAGGCGGTGACCACCGGCCAGACCCTGAAGTCTGCGGAATTTAAGTGGTACAGAATCAATGACGCGGGCCAGGAAGTGGAGTACTTCAACACGAAGCTTGAGAACGTGAAGCTGGTGAAAGTGAATCCGAAGATGCACGACATCAAGGACCCGGCGTTCGAGAAGCACAACCACCTCGAGCAGATTGAACTGCGCTACGAAAAAATCACCTGGACCTACAAGGACGGCAACATCATTCATTCCGATTCCTGGAACGAACGCGCCACCGCGTAAGTCGCATGCGGACAGGGCCCTGTCCGCAGTTTTTTGCACAGCGTCTGTATGCACGGACGCTGTGCAAAGAAAAACACAATCTGCCTGCCCGACCTGATGCGCTTTGGGTTCCTGAATAACAGGGAACAGCGACGGGCGGTAGCGTGTCCGGAACTGATAAAGAGAGAGTCTCATGGAAAATCCCGCCATCCTGTTACGCCGTCTTAACCCTTACTGTGCCCGCGCGATGGAAGGGGCCGCTTCCCTGTGCCAGACCCGCGCCCATGCGGAAATCCTGCCCGAGCACTGGTTGCTGAAGCTGCTGGAGCAGGGTGAGGGCGACCTGACGGTGCTGGCGCGGCGCTACGAATGGGATATGGATACGATATGGCAGGATATGCTGGGTTTTCTGGACAGCCTGCCACGTTCGGTGCGCAGCCGTCCGCAGCTGTCGGACAGTGTCCGGGCTCTGATGCAGGAGGCCTGGCTGCACGCCTCGCTGTCGGGGGAAGAGCACATCCGCAGCATTCACCTCCTGATGGCCCTGGTGGACAAACCGAAACTGGTGCGCTGCGACGGCCTGTGGCCGCTGCTGACGCTGGCGCAGAGCCAGCTTGAGCGCCTGCGGGGGCTTCTGGATGCGCAGTCGGATGAACGCCCGGAGGTGCAGCAGGAAGCGGAGCTTACGCAGGGCGATGAGGTGGAGTTTGTCGGCCGTCCGGTGAATGCGGATATAAAAGGAGAGCTGAACCCGGCGTTACAGAATGCGCTGGACAGGTTCACCCTCGACGTCACCGCCCGCGCCCGTGAGGGCAGAATCGACCCGGTCTATGGCCGCGACAATGAAATCCGCCAGATGGTGGACATTCTTTCCCGGCGCCGCAAGAACAACCCGATTCTGGTGGGCGAACCGGGAGTCGGCAAGACCGCGCTCGTGGAAGGACTGGCGCTGCGCATCGCCGAAGGCAATGTGCCGGACGCGCTGAAGCCGGTCTCGGTACGCACCCTTGACCTCGGCCTGTTACAGGCGGGTGCAGGCGTGAAGGGGGAGTTTGAACAACGCCTGAAAAACATCATCGACGCGGTGCAGCAGTCACCCCTGCCGGTTCTGCTCTTCATTGACGAGGCGCACACCATTATCGGTGCGGGCAACCAGGCGGGGGGCGCCGATGCGGCCAACCTGCTGAAACCGGCGCTCGCCCGCGGTGAGCTCAGAACCATCGCCGCCACCACCTGGAGCGAATACAAGCAGTACTTTGAGCGCGACGCCGCGCTGGAGCGTCGTTTCCAGATGGTGAAAGTTGACGAGCCGGACGACGACACCGCGTGCCTGATGCTGCGGGGACTCAAGCCACGTTACGCGCAGCACCACGGTGTGCATATTACCGATGAGGCGGTCAGGGCGGCCGTCACGCTCTCCAGACGCTATCTGACCGGACGCCAGCTGCCGGACAAGGCGGTTGACCTGCTGGACACCGCTTCGGCCCGTGTCCGCATGAGCCTCGATACGGTGCCGGAGCCACTGACCAGGATGAAGGCGCAGCTCACGGCACTTGCCATGGAGAAACAGGCGCTGCTGGAGGATATCGCGGTGGGCAATACCGCCCACGGCGAACGTCTGGCCGCCATCGGAGAGGAAGAAGTCGGCATCATTTTGCAGCTCGATGAACGGGAAACCCGGTACGGCCAGGAGCTGAAACTCACGGAAGAACTGCTTGCCTGCCGCACGGATATCTCCCGCCAGGGAGAGATTGCGGACCTTCAGATGCAGCTTACTGCCGTGCAGCAGAATACCCCGCTGCTGGGGCTGGATGTGGACGCGCGTACCGTCGCCACCGTTATCGCCGACTGGACGGGCGTACCGCTCTCTTCCCTGATGAAGGACGAGCAGACGGAACTGCTGAGCCTTGAACACAGTCTGGCGAAACGCGTTGTCGGCCAGGACAGCGCACTGAATGCCATTGCGCAGCGCCTGCGCGCCAGCAAAACCGGTCTGGCGCCGGAGAACGGCCCGCAGGGCGTGTTCCTGCTTGTGGGGCCGAGCGGCACAGGCAAGACCGAAACCGCCCTGGCGCTGGCCGATGAACTGTTCGGCGGCGAGAAGTCCCTTATCACCATCAACCTCTCGGAATACCAGGAGCCACACACCGTCTCGCAGCTCAAGGGCTCACCGCCGGGCTACGTGGGTTACGGTCAGGGCGGCATTCTGACCGAAGCCGTCCGTAAGCGTCCGTACAGCGTGGTGTTGCTGGATGAAGTGGAAAAGGCACACCGGGACGTGATGAACCTGTTCTACCAGGTGTTTGACCGGGGCTTCATGCGCGACGGCGAGGGGCGGGAAATTGACTTCCGTAACACGGTGATTCTGATGACCTCGAACCTCGGCAGCGACCTCATCATGCAGATGCTGGAGGAACAACCGGAGGCGACAGAGCCGGACCTGCATGAACTGCTGCGTCCTGTCCTGCGGGACCACTTCCAGCCCGCACTGCTGGCGCGCTTCCAGACGGTGATTTACCGTCCGCTGGCACAGGCAGCGATGCGTACCATTGTGGGGATGAAGCTGAATCAGGTGAGCAGACGCCTCAACCGTCACTACGGAATAACTACCCATATCAGCGAAAGCCTGTACGACGCGCTGACCGATGCCTGCCTGCTGCCGGACACCGGGGCGCGCAATATCGACAGCCTGCTGAACCAGCAGATTCTGCCGGTCCTGAGCCAGCAGCTGCTGAGCCAGATGGCTGCGGGGCATAAGCCGCATACCCTGACGCTTGGCTGGGATGAGGAAGAGGGCATAGTGCTCGAGTTTGACCGGACAGAAGGTGAGCATGCATGAGCAGTAATCTTCCCTTACGATTCAGCCACAGCCATCACCTGCTTTCGGTGAAGAGCTGCGATGCAGGGCTTGATGTGCTGGCATTTGAGGGCAATGAAGCCCTGAGCACGCCGTTCAGCTACCGTACTGAATTCACCAGCGCGGATCATGTCATCAGCAAAGAGATGATGCTGATGAAAGCGGCTTCCCTGACGCTTCAGGCCCCGGTAGACCAGGGTTACGGTATCAAAATACAGCAGCCGGTACGGGTGATTCAGGGCGTGGTGACCGGTTTTGAACGCCTCAGCACGTCAAAAGATGAAACCCGCTACGCCCTGACGCTTGAGCCGCGTCTGGCGCTGCTTGACCGCTCGCACCAGAACACCATTTACCAGGACATGTCCGTCCCACAAATTGTGGAGAAAATCCTGCGCGAGCGCCACGGCATGCGCGGTGAGGATTTTCTGTTTTCGCTCACCAGAGAGTATCCACGCCGTGAGCAGGTGATGCAGTACGCTGAGGACGACCTGCACTTCATCACCCGCCTGCTGGGCGAGGTCGGTATATGGTTCCGCTTCACCACCGACACGCGCCTCAGCATTGACGTGGTGGAGTTTTACGACAGCCAGCAGGGCTATGAGAAAGGCCTGACGCTGCCGTCTGTACCGCCATCGGGCCAGCATTCAAAAGGCGTGGATTCAGTCTGGGGAATGGAATGCCATCACAATGTGGTGCAGAAGCAGGTCAGCACCCGGGACTACAACTACCGTCAGGCCACGCAGGACATGAACGCCCGGGTTGACGCGACCGGCGGGGATGTCACCACGTACGGTGATGCCTACCACTGGGCGGATAACTACCTGACGCCGGGCAGCGCGTATGACCGCAACCCGGCAGCGGAGTCCGGGGCGTTTTACGCCCGCATCCGCCACGAACGCTACCTGAATGGCCAGACGCAGACCGTTGCTTTCACCAGCTGCCCGACCCTTTCACCGGGTATGCGGCTGAAAGTCACCGGCGGGTACGAAGTGGCGGAGGTGTTTACCCAGGGCGTGGTGGTCACGGCGATGCACAGCCATGCCCGGCGTGATGCAGACTTTTGCGTCAGGTTTGACGGTATCCCGGACAGCGCGGACTTTTGCTTCCGCCCGGCGCCAGGCCGCCGCCCGGTGATGGCCGGTACCTTACCGGCCCGCGTCACCAGCACCACCGAAAATGACACCTACGGGCATATCGACAAGGACGGTCGCTACCGCGTCAATATGCTGTTTGATCGTGAGAACTGGGAGACCGGGTTCGAGAGCCTGTGGGTCCGTCAGTCCCGCCCGTATGCGGGGGACACCTACGGCCTGCACCTGCCGCTGCTGGCAGGCACCGAGGTGGCGATTGGTTTTGAGGACGGCAACCCGGACCGGCCGTACATTGCCGGTGTGCTGCACGACTCGGCGCACGGCGACCACGTTACCATCCGGAACTACAAACGCAACGTCCTGCGGACCCCGGCGAACAACAAAATCCGCCTCGACGACGAGCGCGGAAAAGAGCATATCAAGGTCAGCACAGAGTACGGCGGCAAGAGCCAGCTGAACCTCGGCCATCTGGTCGACAGCGAAAAACAACAGCGGGGGGAGGGTTTTGAACTCAGAACCGACAGCTGGGGTGCCATCCGGGCGCAGAAAGGACTATTCATCTCGGCGGACGGGCAGGCGAAAGCGCAAGGACTGCAGCGTGAAATGCAAGCTGCGCTCAAAGAACTTGACGCTGCCAGAGAGGTGACTTCTGGATTACGTCACGCTGCTCAAGCAGCCCAGGCGGAATTAGCCGATCTTGAGAAACAAACAACATTAATGAATCAGACGCTTAGCGATCTTAAGCAGCAAGCATTACTTCTGTCTGCCCCTTCAGGAATTGCGCAGGTCACCCCCGCGAGCGTACAAGTTTCGGCGGGGGAAAATCTAATTGTTACTGCTGGTCAACATGCAGACATTAGCATTGCCAAAAAATTAACTCTGGCGGTGGGCGATATTCTGAGCTTATTTGCACACAAACTGGGAATAAAAATGTATGCCTCGGAGGGCAAAGTAGATATTCAGGCACAGTCGGACGCGCTGAATTTATTTGCTAAAGAAAAGCTTTCGGTCGCCAGTTCAGACAACAGCGTTGTCATATCAGCCAAAAAAGAAATCCTTTTGGTTTGTGGGGGGACATTTATACGGTTAAGTGATGCGGGGGTTGAAGTTGGTACTGGCAAAAACGTCACGTTGAAATGTATTGCGGTTCAACAGCAGTCTGCGGCGACGTTAAATTCAACGCTTTCGCTACCTTCTGGCTGCAAACCTGGGGTAATTTCTGCAGCCCAACAGCAAGGGGCTGTGGTGATGCTTAGCTAATACTTGAGGAAAAAGATGACTACAAAATTAGCCGTTTTAGGTGACAGGACGAGTAATGGGAAAATAATTTCTGCAACTGCGAATTATTTTAGTGATGGAAAACAGGTGGCACAAAATAATGACAAAGCCATCTGTACTGTCTGTAAGGGAACATTTCCCATCCTGGCCACTGCAATTGGTATCGTCAGTAATGGCATACTTCTGGTACAGGATCAGGACCGTGTGCTTTGTCTATGTCCCGGCCATAAAGTGATCGCAGGCTCTAATTTTTTCACTGGCTAAATAAGAATTTTTTATTTACAGGCTTAATTAAAAAAAGGATGTGAATATGGCATGCCAGGGGTTATGCACAACGAAAGGCCTGACAGTACTGCCCGTGCGCTATGCTGTTGTGCCAGAAAATATTAATGCCAGTTTACCGGGATGGGCGAATGATGCGCGCATAACAGGGGTAACGCTCGCCAGTAATGAAAAGTACACACTCCGCGCGCTTCGCCAGGGCTACCTTTACGTTTTTTATGAAAAAGGAAAACATGGCATCAATTACTGGCAGTGCTACAGCGTTGCGCCAGACGGCTCACTGTGGCTGCAACAGGTGGAGTCTAATCCTGTACCGGTGGATAAAGCGCTGTGCGAAACGGGCGAGCATATCGCGCAAAACGTCGAGTTCATGAGCATTGAATCCCCGGATAAGTGCGGCAATGTGTGGTTTGCGTTCAGTCAGTATCCGTGGGAGCAGGAAACGCTCGATCGGTATCGCATCAGGCCAGAAGAGCGCAGTGAGAGAATGCAGAAAGTGATGCCTTCGGTGGCGGGAGCTCAGCGCACAAAAACAGGGACCGACGTTACCGGGGCAAGCCTGAATCAGGTACTGGACTATCAGGTGCCTTCTGTTTCTGGTCTTCTGCCTGGTCCGGATGAGGCGAAAGTGGTAAACATCAGCCGTGCATCGTCACTCTGGGATCCGACAGTGGATGATCCCTGGCGGGTCAATAATGATGTGGTGAAACTGCAGTCCAGTCTGTATCCGTGGGCAAAAAACCGCAGTGGCATGGCAGCCGCGACGGTCACGGCCATGGAAAACCGAAGTGAGGGGATGACGCCGTTGCTGCTTCCACTCTGGGATCCGGTGGGGATTGTTCATGAGCTTAACGGCTGGAGCCAAGATGTGCTGGGGCGCCAGGCGCAGTTCCTGCAGGAGCGTGAGCTTGAGTTCGCCACCAAAACAAACCTCGATGCAGTCAGAACGCTGCTGGAAAGCAATGCCGAATCTCTGGAGGACGCGATGCGGAGACGAAGAACTGATGGTCCCATGCTGACAGACGAATATCTGGATTCGCGTCTGCAGGCGCTTGAGAAAAGGTATCAGGGTAAGCCTGATGTGCTGGCACAAATCAGGGCTGATGACAGGTTAGTGAGAAATTGGCATGCGCAGAACGTGACGGCATCATACCCGGAGAGTGTGCTGATGAGTCCACCCGAACCGCTGGCTGCTCACCAGCGACGGGTTGCCGCGATACAGGCTCAGGTCGATAAGGAACTGGCGTTAAATCTGCCTGAACCCTCGCAGGATTTCAGTGGAGTCCGGGCCCGGAGCTGGGCTCCCTATCAGAAAAAGCTCAACGCAACCCGACAGGCGAACTTTGATACCTGCTACACGAGCCTGGTTGATTCGGTTAATGCTATCTTCCAGAAGCGTATCGTCAGCGTGGTGAACTGGCTCAGTGCACCGGTACTGCTGGCAACGCTGGATGATTTCCACTGCGAGGCACAGCGGGCAGGGCTGTTCTACCAGTCAGCGGTGGGGATGTCCATGCACGGGATCAACAGCTGTCCGGCAGGGGCGGCAAAGATAGACGGCTGGTGGAATGAGTACAGCACTAAAAATCGCGGGAATCTGCTGTGGCGGCATGTGGCGGCCAATAACCCGCAGCTAATCAGTGAGCTGGAGCCGTATCTGGCGACGGTGAAAGGGAAAAAGGACGAGGACGTGACGCCTCTGACGGCGACCGCCATGACGGCAGCCCTGATGCAGCAGGTCAGCAATATGAAAAAGCTGGAGGGATATTACCAGAAATCGATGAACAGTGTCGTGAAGGGGCTGAGGGAAAATGCCAGCAAACTGGAAGTACAGCTCTTCAACACGGATGCGTTTATCGTCACGGTGGGAGACAGGGTAAGCCGAATTCTGCGGGTGGATAAGACAGGCGAGAAGCTGGCGACCACGGCGTTCAGGCTGATATTTATGATAAGGGCGGGAATACCTTCAGAAAAAGTTCACTCGTTAGTGAATGCGTATCTGAAAGATGCCCCGGTGTTACGTCAGACGGTGCTGGCAGGTATACGGCGCAGCGGACGTTTTATGGCGAGCGGGAATGAAGTCGCCGAGATTAAACAGAGAATGAGCAGCAGGCTGGAAGAGCACTTTGCATCAGAAAAGGGCAAGGCCGAATATCGGCTGGCGGGAATAAACAGTCTGTTGCTGGTGCTGAATGCGATGGATTTTATCTACCTGTGCGGACAGGTAAGGGATGAGAAGAAGCCGCTGGCGAGCCTGCTGGCCAGCGGGCTGGCGATGGTGAGTCAGGGGACGTCGGTTATTTTGCCGGCAATAGAAAAAGGTCTGGAAGCGCGTGAGCTTACGGTGGCCTGGGTCAAGGGGGTTGGGGCGGCAGCGGGTGGAACTGCGTCTTTAATTTCGGTGTTTGCTGATGGTGCAAGTACTTACGAAGAGTTGCAAAGCAATCGTTTTTTACTTTCCTCTGTATTGCTTATTAAAACAACAGTTGATGTCCTGGCAGTCACAAAATCAGTCGGTCTTCTGCTGGAACAGTTTAGTCAACCGATAGTTAAAAAAGTAGCTGGGAAAATTACAGGTTTTTTGGCTTGGGAAATTTTAGGGATCCGAATACTTGCAGTACTGATGACCTGGGAAGTGATGGTAGCGATAACTTTGTTACAGGTGGTTGTGACCTGGATATCGGACGATGAGCTTCAGATATGGTGCAGGAAATGTGTATTTGGAACAGCACCGTTCAACCGCAGTGTGGCAGACCAGAATAAAGCCTTGGAAGGGGCGATAAAGGATATTTCATGAATTCAAAAGAGCAGCATCAGATATGCTCCCGTTTTGTTGAGCCAGAAAAATTAGCAGACCTGCGTACAAAGCGAGAGATTGAGATGATGAACGGCAGGCCGTGGACACGTGAGCTTCCGCCGCCGCCGGTATTGCCGCCTTATGGTCCTCTGGAGAAAATATCAGGGAAACTGCAGTCTTTCCGTAGCGAATATTTTCGGGAGTATTTTGATGCAGTTGCCTACCGGACCAGCACGTTGCCGGAGATATCAGATGGCCAGCGCGGAGCTGCCGCCGCTGCAGCGATAGTTGCAGGGAGCCCGGGTGTCGGGGCTGTAATGATGGCTGAAAGCGAGTCTTCGAATGATTCGGCGGAATATGTGCAGGGGATGATTAATGGCCAGCCGTTTCGCGGCTGGGTGGGTGTCACCCGGCTTCAGACTGGCGATGATGTGGACATGATTGTTGAGTGGCAGCATGACCATTATGAGGTCTATGCCATTGCGTTACCGGAAGAGCGGATAGTGTCAGTATGTCCGAAATGTGATATGGGGCATATTGCGCATATGCTGTGGCGCATTAAAAATATGTTCATTCTAATCACCATATTGATGGTGGCTTTTGTTTCTGTATGTGTATTTATCTCTATCTCAAAAGGAAATCCAAATGGTGTCTCTTTATTTGAGAGGTTTTATCTTTTCCTGGTAATGGCTTTTGTGGTGTCCTCTGTAATTTCGGGGTTGATTGCATTCTTTGCATATAAAGCCTGTGCGCCAACACGCTGCAAACTGGCGGAGGAGATATTTCAGTTGCTGCGGATGAGGCGTGTTGCAACAATCAATCTCAATAAAATAACAAAAAAACGTGAGCAACAACTAAAAGATAATGGGAAGTGGTATGAGCCGAGTGATAAAAGCAAACCTGCCTGTCCCAGCGGGAGATTCATTTATTCAGATGAAGGCTGGTTTTACTACTAAATCGGCAGTGAAACAAGCTACTTTCGCTAGTGTTATTAGTCGTGGAATGCTTCTGGTGTGGAATTAATTGCTGAAAAATAAACGGTGGAAATATATTTTGGAGTCAGATCTCTGGCGATTTTGCTGGCCTGGGCAGTGATGGTGGCGATAACTTTGTTACAGGTGGTTGTGACCTGGATATCGGACGACGAGCTTCAGATATGGTGCAGGAAATGCGTATCTGGAACAGCACCGTTCAACCGCAGTGTGGCAGACCAGAATAAAGCCCTAGAAGGGGCGATAAAGGATATTTCATGAATTCAGAAGAGCAATATCAGATATGTTCCCGTTTTGTTAAGCCAGAAAAATTAGCAGACCTGCGTACAAAGCGAGAGATTGAGGTGATGAACGGCAGGCCGTGGACACGTGAGCTTCCGCCGCCGCCGGTATTGCCGCCTTATGGTCCTCTGGAGAAAATATCAGGGAAACTGCAGTCTTTCCGTAGCGAATATTTTCGGGAGTATTTTGATGCAGTTGCCTACCGGACCAGCACGTTGCCGGAGATATCAGATGGCCAGCGCGGAGCTGCCGCCGCCGCCGCGATAGTCGCAGGGAGTCCTGGCGTCGGGGCTGCCATTATGGCTGAGAGCGAATCATCAAATGATTCGGCGGAATATGTGCAGGGAGATATTAATGGCAGACCATTTCGCGGCTGGGTGGGCATCACCCGACTTCAGACTGGCGATAATGTGGACATGATTGTTGAGTGGCAGCATGATCATTATGAAGTCTATGCCATTGCGTTACCGGAAGAGCGGATAGTGTCTGTATGTCCGAAATGTGATATGGGGCATATTGCGCATATGCTGTGGCGGATTAAAAACATGTTTATTCTCACGGGGATTTTTTTCTTCTCGGTGCTTTTTGCGGGAGTTCTGAGTGAAGTGATTGAAGATACCTGGAAGGGCCTTGAGTCATTTATCACCACATACTTTTGGTTGTATGTTATAGCATTGTTGGGGGGAGTGGGTCTTTCAGGATTAATTGCATTCTTTGCTTATAAAGCCTGTGCTCCAACACGCTGCAAACTGGCGGAGGAGATATTTCAGTTGCTGGGGATGAGAAGAGTTGCAACAATCAATCTCAATAAAATTACAAAAAAAAGTGAGCAACAACTAAAAGATAATGGGAAGTGGTATGAGCCGGGTGATAAAAGTAAACCTGCCTGTCCCAGTGGGAAATTCATTTATTCAGATGAAGGCTGGTTTTACTACTAGACAGAAAAAGACAGTGTTATTTTGGTTACCCCCGACAGGAAACAAGGTAAGCCAGCATGCCCAAGTTTGAAATTTACCTATTCAGGAGAAAATTGTTATCGCTACTGAGAGGGGGAGCGGCTAAATATGAATAAGATAATGATGTTTTATGAAAATCATAAATACAAATTAATTGAAATGTGTTTCTAATATTATTCTGGCAGGGTTGATTATGGATGATAAATTTTTTAACGATATACATGAAGAAATTACCAATGCTGCTTTTGGGAAAAATGGGAAATGTTTTCTGCTGATAGATGCATCTTTAGAACAGTATCATTCAGAACTTTTTTTGCCCGGTATTCTTAGAGAATATAAATCTTATCCTGTTACATTCCGCCAGGAAGAACTTCAGGGGGCTTTACCACTTTACCTTTTCCCTCTTAGTGCCTCCAGCGAGAGAGATGGTCAATTGTTTAAGAATAGTATTTACCATTCATTGAATGAGTTGAAAATAGAAAAACTTGAGTCCGGGGAAGGGCGCAGCGTCTGTGCGTGGATTTCGACGGATTTAACTGGGGAGCAGCTTGCTGAACAGGTCGCTTTGTCCGCCGTACAGTCGATTCAATCAGTTGGTAATATATTACTTCGCTATTACGACCCATCAGTATTTGGTTTGTTAATGTATGCGCTAGATAAATGGCAAAAACAACAGCTATTAAGCAATATTAATACATGGTCTTATATTGATGGAGGCGGAATAGCTCAGGTGGTGAATGGTGATGGTAAATGCAAAAAAAAATTAAACTACTCACTTGGATTAACAGAGCAAAATGCATTAGAAATGGGCCGAATTTTAGTTGTTAATTATATTTTGCGAGCATATCGGAAAATGAGAATGCCGCATAAATTTAGTGAGCGTGATGTTATGGGATTATTGCTTCCTGCGCTGGATTATTATTATTCAACTTTCTCAACATCCGATAAGGATGTTATTGATTTTGGGCTTGATGTGTTGAGCGCGCAGCGGCTATTTTATCAGGATGAGGTATTTAAGAAGGTCTTATTTAGTAATCGCAGTAAAGACCTTCAGTCATACTCAGATATTAAATCCATAATTGACAGTATGGCATGTTAAGAAGTTTTTTCTCTTAAAGAAAATGTGCTGTTAACAATGATGGAGAATGATATGAATTGGCCTGTGCAAATAATCCCTCCAGTCGATAAAATTCCTGGAATTAAATGGAGTAAATGGTTTTTTTCTTTCATAAGTATTTTGTTGATTGTGGTGGTTAGTTGGGTTGGGGCTAAAATTATTTTGCCTGCTGAAGATGAAGAGCTTTTGAAATTGCTTACCCTGTTGTTTTTTTCGGTGCCCCTAGCTTTTTCTGTCATAATTTCCGTTAGAATCTATTACCATGGTTTGTGTTTGTCGGCATTCGAAGCAAGAGAGCGCGAAGCAGCATTGGTCAGGAAAGACTGGACTGAATGGGCAAGTAAAAAGTTTTATGTTTCCGCTTATAAACTATTTCTCCCTTCTGCAATATCGCAAACCGATATAGCAATGTCTCATTCGGTTGAAATATATAATAACCAGCGATTGAAACTACGGGGCCATAACGATGATTTATATACTGAAGAACAATTGATTTACGAACTGTTGTCGTCTGTCAGAACAAGGCTGTTACGGTTGAGTGAATCATGTATATTTGATGTTATATTTACCTATGATAGTAATTATATTACTTTCTCAATATTTCAAGAGTGTTGGGCTGCGATCGGGTTTGATGAAAATTGCTTGCGTAATTATTACTGTTGGAGTAAAGCATTAGGACAGGGATTTGATACATTATCCAACATCTCAAAAAATCGGGTGTCAATAATAATATCTGCAAACATTGAAACTTTTGTAAAATACCCCCCTGACTCAACAGAGTTCGCTTCAATATTGCTGGTGACTCATCAAGGGCAACCACCTGAAAAAGACAATAATGGTGTGGCTTTGCGACCAATGGTATGCAACAAAAATCTCACCAAACAAGAGGTCATCCACATGATGACTTACCAGTCAGATATTCTTAAAACGACAAGAGTACTTTTTAGCAATATGAGTGCAGAGGAAGCTTCAGAAGTTTCGGGGATATTAAGACTCTCATCTTTATCTATGAATGTTGAATGGGAGTGTGAGATAATGCATTTAAATTTGATGCTGGGTAATTTAAATGAGCACCATTTTTGGTTGGTGTTTACTCTGGCACTTTTCATATCAGAAAAAAATAATGAGCCGGTTTTAATGGTCACTGGCGTTGGTGATGAATACCTTTTAAATGTCATTAAGCCATTTGATAATAGCAAGGAGCATTAAATTGAACACCTCGGCAAAATGGAGAGTGATTGGCCTTGTATCCTGTCTCATTATCTTTGGTGTGCTGACTTTTATAGGATGTTACTACTATGGGGATATCTTTGGATGGGTATCCTCAAAAGAAAAAGTGAGCCTTTGGTTCTTATGCATGTTTTTAATTTCTGTGTTCCTGATGTTGATGAACTTCGGTGTGTGGTTCCATCAAAAAGAGTATCGCTTTCAGCATATCGCGGGAGGGAAGTCCGTCACAGCTAATGTTCTTAATAACTATAAAAAGTCCAGTAAAAAGGATCCTGTAAAAGCTCATTTACGCCGACGCTATAGCTTCTTGTGGCAAAACAAGATCCGCCTGCTGTTGATCACCGGCGATGAAGCCGCGATTGAGCAACTGGTACCTGGCCTGCAACAGCAGCAGTGGCTTGAAGGCAACCGCACAGTGCTGATTTACGGTGGCAGCCTGGCATCGGAGCCTGACCGCGAAAAATACATCGCGCTGCGTAAACTGCGCCGCGGGCGTCCGCTGGACGGGATTGTCCGTGTACTGCCTGAGTCACTTAATCTGACCCCACAAATCAGTGACAACGATTTACGCGGCCTGGAAAAAATCAGCGAACTGCTGCGTTATTCCGCTCCGGTCTGGCTGTGGCAACTGTGCAGCAGTCACTGGTCGCAGGGTACGCGTCCTGAGCAGGCGGTAGGCGCAAGCTTTCCACCACGCGCAAAAGAAGATGATGTGATCCGCCAGCTGGAACTGATGCTGCTGGCCCTGCGGGCGCAGGGGATGAGTCAGGTCGCGGAAAACAGCAGCCACGACTTCCTGCTGCGCCTGAGCCAGCACCTGAACGACGGTGCTATTGCCCGCTGGGCTCAGCAGTTGCAGCCATGGTTCTTTGTTTCTCAGCAGCGCGTCCCGCTGCGTGGTCTGATGTTCAGCCTGTCGGAGAAGAAACCTGCCGGAATGTCAGCGGGAACAGCCGATGCTGAGAATTATGGATCACAGCGTCATGCCCTGACTCTGCCAGCAACCTGGCAGGGTATTGTTGACGACTGTACCCGCGTACGTGGCCGTCGTGTCGGTATGCCGTGGGAACGAGCGCTGGCCTGGGCACTGATGGCCATCATCAGTGTCTGGGGGGGAGGGATGCTGCTGTCGTTTGCGGTCAACCGGTCACAAATAGTTTCTGTTGCACAGCAGGCTCATGCTCTGGTTGAGCACCCTTCTGTATCGGATTACCAGCTGACGGCCCTGCATGCTTTGCGTAATGATGCCGGTCGCCTGCTGCACCATATTCAGGACGGCGCGCCATGGTATCAGCGCTTTGGTCTTAACCATGATCAGCAATTGCTTGACGCAATGCTGCCCTGGTACGGGGTGGCGAACAACCGTCTGATACGTGATCCGGCAAATGAAGCGCTTAAGCAGAAGCTTATTGCGCTGGTCAATTCGGCACCCAACAGCGACCAGCGGACACAGATGGCGAAACCGGGTTATGACCAGCTGAAAGCCTGGCTAATGATGTCCCGTCCGGATAAAGCTGATGGTGCATTCTACGCGCAAACCATGAAAACCGTGCAGCCGACGCGTTTAGGTATCTCAGCTGGCCTGTGGCAAAGCCTGTCACCGGATTTGTGGGCCTTCTACATCACCGAACTGCCAGCGCAGCCACAGTGGAAAATCACGCCGGATGCGCAACTGGTCAGCCAGAGCCGCCAGGTGTTGTTGCAGCAGATAGGACGGCGCAACGCGGAAAGTACGCTGTACGAGAACATGCTCAAATCCGTACGTCGTAACTTTGCCGATGTGTCTCTGGAGGACATGACTGGCGGTACCGATGCCCGTCGCCTGTTTACCACCGATGAGGTGGTGCCGGGCATGTTCACCCGTCAGGCCTGGGAGGGAGGGATTCAGCAGGCCATTGAGAAAGCGGCAAACTCCCGCCGCGATGAAATCGACTGGGTACTGAGCGACAGCCGGAAAACCGTTTCCTCAGACCTGTCGCCGGAAGCACTGAAAGCACGTCTGACGGAACGCTACTTCACCGACTTTGCCGGTAGCTGGCTGAGCTTCCTCAACAGCCTGCAACTTAATCCGGCAAACAATATTGCAGACGTCACTGACCAGCTGACGCTGATGAGTGATGTTCGCCAGTCACCGCTGATTGCCCTGATGAACACCCTCGCCTGGCAGGGGCAGGCCGGCCAGAAGAGTGAAGGCCTGTCGGACTCCATCATCAAATCGGCTAAAGACCTGGTAGGCGGGAAGGACAAACCGGTAATTGACCAGTCAGCCTCAGGCCCGCAGGGCCCACTGGATGAAACCTTTGGACCGTTGCTAACACTTATGGGTAAAAACAACGGCAGCAACGTTATGTCGGCTGACAATTCACTGAGCCTGCAAACGTATCTTACCCGTATCACCCGTGTGCGTCTGCGTCTGCAACAGGTCGCCAGCGCCTCTGACCCTCAGGAAATGATGCAGAGCCTGGCGCAGACCGTATTCCAGGGCAAAAGCGTGGACCTGACCGACACCCAGCAGTACGGCAGCCTGATTGCTGCAAGCCTGGGCGAAGAGTGGAGTGGTTTTGGCAGCACCATGTTTGTGCAGCCGCTGACCCAGGCCTGGGAAACTGTGCTTCAGCCATCGGCAGCGAGCCTGAATGATAAATGGAGTCGTTCCGTGGTGGCGAACTGGCATACGGCATTTGACGGACGTTTCCCATTTGCTGTCAGCATGAGTGATTCCTCTCTGCCAATGCTGGCTGAGTTTGTGCGTAAGGACAGCGGACGCATTGAGCGCTTCCTGACCACGGAACTCGGCGGTGTGCTGCACAAGGAGGGCAGCCAGTGGGTAACGGATAAAGTCAACAGCCAGGGACTGAACTTTAACCCAGCCTTCCTGCGGGCGATTAATCAGCTCAGCCAGCTGTCGGATATCTTATTTACCGACGGCAGTCAGGGCATCAGCTTTGAACTACAGGCGCGTCCGGTACCGCAGGTGGTAGAAACGCAACTGACTATTGATGGACAAAAGCTGCACTACTTCAACCAGATGGCAGACTGGCAGAGCTTCCGCTGGCCTGGTGACACCTACAAGCCCGGAACCATGCTGACATGGACCACCGTCAATGCGGGTGCACGTCTGTTTGGTGATTACAGCGGAACCTGGGGCTTTATTCGCTGGCTGGATGAGAGTAAACGAGAGCAGCTTGACCGCAGTCAGTGGATGATGAGTTTTACCGCGCCGGATGGTCGTACCCTACAGTGGGTACTGCGTTCACAACTGGGCAGTGGGCCGCTGGCGTTACTGGCACTGCGGGGCTTCACGCTGCCAGATCAAATATTTAGCGTAGATAGCGCGGCTATGGCGCAGGCGCTGATGACCAATACAGAAAACAGTGACATGGACGGAGTCGAATAATGGACGCTTTGCAGAATCTGGTTGTTGCCTGCCAGGCAGATGAAACCCTGCTGCGACAGCAGGCGCAGTCACATTCCGAAAGCTGGCAGCGCTGGCTTACCCCGATCAGTGAGAACAGTCCTACAGGAGAAGACCCGGGTTATGACGATGATTTCCAGCGTATCCGGGAGGAGGTCAATAAACTTTCCAGTATTGATACCGGGCTGATTTGCCAACTGGCTGAAAAGGTGTTGAACACTGTGGCCAAAGATGTCCGGGTTGCTACTTACTATTGTTGGGCGCGCTTGCACCAGGACGGTGAAACCGGGTTTGCTGAAGGGCTTGAGCTACTGGCGGGATTACTAACCCAATATGGAACACAGCTCCATCCTCAGCGTGAGCGAAGCCGTAAACCGGCGCTGGAGTGGCTCGCAGGCTCTCGTCTACTTGACAGCCTGTTACTCTGGCCAGAAGTGGTACGCGACGATGCCCAGCGTACGACCGGAGCGTTGCTTCTCATCCGAGACAGTCTTGAAACTGAGCCTGAAGCGTCACGTCCAGATCTGAATGCCCTGTACAGCGCGCTGGGTTCCCGCCTGATGAAAGCCGGTGGCGTGGATGCGGTAATACCCCAGAACGCCAGCAGTAAAACACGCGCGCAGTGGGCATCTCACGCGGCAGAGCAGGACGCGCCAGTGCTGAGCCACATCACGTCAGGTCAGGATTTGCTGGCTCAGGCCCGAACCCTGACGGGATATCTACGTGAGCAACCCGATGGCTGGCTTGCCGCACACCGACTGATGAAAAGTCTGCGTCACGACACGCTGAGAGCGATCCCGGCACCGGATGCCGAAGGGAAAACGCGCATCGAACCGCCGCGGGCTGACCAGCGGGCAATGCTCAAACGGCTGTATTTGCAACAGAGCTGGCTGGAGATATTGGAACAAGCGGACAGTACTTTCTCGCGTGGCGCCAATCATCTCTGGCTGGATTTGCAGTGGTACATCCATCAGGCCCTGATTAAATCAGGCCAGGATGTGCTGGCCGATATCATTATCGCTGACCTGAAAGGGCTGCTGCGGCGCCTTCCCGGACTTGAAACGCTGGCCTTCAATGACGGCACACCCTTTGCTGATGAGGTCACGCTGAACTGGATACACCAGAACGTGCTGGACGAGATGTCCGGCTGGCGGGATGAGCCGGTCACTGCTGTCAGTGAGACGGACAACGATATTCTGGCCCTCGAGCCGGAAGCGCTGGAGAAAGCGGACACGGATGGTCTGGATGCCACACTCCACTGGCTGCAAACGCGCCCGGGCACCGACACCACAAAAGACAAATGGTTGGTGCGTCTGCTGATGGCACGTGTGGCGGAGCAGAAGGGTAAGAATGAACTGGCGCTGCATCTGCTGGGTGAGCTTGACGGTGCAGCACAGGCCATCACCCTCACTCAGTGGACGCCAGCGCTGTTGTTTGAAGTGAAATCACGCCGCCTCCGACTGCTGCGCATGAAAGCCGCCCGCAGTGAAACCGATAAGTCACGGCTTCAGCCAGAGATGGACCAGCTTCTGGCGGGCCTGATTGCGCTTGACCCGGCAGGCTGTGCGGTGCTTTGCGGGTAAAGCGACTGACATACCTTTAAAACACATTTATTCAGGTTCTTATGGATGATTTAACCCTGCGTTATTACGACGCTGAAATGCGCTACCTGCTGGAAGCAGGCGAAGAATTTGCCCGCGCTCACCCTGAGCAGGCAGCAATGCTCAATCTCGATAAGGCGGGCGCGCGCGACCCGTACGTGGAGCGCCTGTTCGAGGGCTTTGCCTTCCTGATGGGCCGCCTGCGCGAGAAGCTTGACGACGACCTGCCGGAACTGACCGAAGGGCTGGTCAGCCTGTTGTGGCCGCATTACCTGCGCACCATTCCCTCGATGTCGGTGGTGGAGTTCACTCCTGTCTGGCGTGAGATGAAAGAACCGATGCGTATTGCCAGAGGTTTCGAGGTCAATTCGCGGCCGATCGGTGAAAAAGGCACGCGTTGTCGCTACACCACAACTAAAGAGATAACCCTTCAGCCACTGGCGTTGGAGCATGCCCGCCTGTCGACTGATCCTGACGGGCGCTCTGTCATCAGCCTGCGCTTCAGTTGTAGCCATCTTGCTGACTGGAGCCGTGTCGATCTCAGCCAGATCCCGTTCTATTTCAATGCTGACGCACCGCTGGCCTGCGCTATGCATGAAGCTTTTACCATGAATACGGCGCGTCTGTGGCTGCGCATGCCAGGTGACGTAGACAGAAGGCCGATGGACGGGTATTTCACCGCACTGGGGTTTGGTGATGATGACAGGCTGTGGCTGAAGGGGGACAGCAGTTTCAGCGGTTACCAGTTGCTGCTGGAGTACTTCACCTTCCGCGAGAAATTTATGTTCATGGGGCTGCGCGGGCTGGAGGCCGTGATCTTTCCTTCTGAGCTTCCTTGGTTTGAAATCGACGTGGTGCTGGCGGAACGCTGGGAGCATGACTTCAGCTTTACCGAAAAGCACCTGCGCCTGAATTGCGTGCCGGTCATTAACCTTTTCCCGCTGGAATCCGATCCGCTGACGCTCAATTCTCTGCAAACCGAATACATGCTGCGCCCGATGCGCGTGCAGGATGGCCATACCGAGATATATACCGTGGATTCGGTGATGTCGTCGAGTCAGCATACCTACGTGCCGTTTTCGAGCTTCCGTCATAAGGGAGGAATGATGCGTCATGAAGCACCGGAATATTACTACCACACCCGCGTGCGCCGCGGTCCGTCCGGCCTGCATAACACCTGGCTCATTCTTGGCGGCGAAGCATTTGATAATCATACCGTCCCGGAAGACGAAAGCCTGTCGCTGACGCTCACCGGCACAAACGGTCAACTGCCACGACGTGCGCTGCAAAGCACCGTGCTTGATACGGTGATGAAAACCACTTCGGTCAGCATTGCCGTGCGCAACCTGTGCGCGCCGACGCTACCTTGTTACCCACCGGCGCAGGACCGTTTCCACTGGCGCGTGCTGAGTCACCTTGGCAGCGGATTTCTGTCGATGATGGATAATGCCGACGTGCTGCGCGGTACCCTGGCGCTGTATGAATGGACCGACAGCGAGATGAACCGTCGCCGCCTGGAAGCCATCATTGACGTGAAGCACAGTGAAACCGAACGCTTTGAGCAGGGCTATCTGGTGCGCGGCGTGCAGATTGAGGTGACCCTGGACAGCCATGGCTTTGCCGGGCGCGGTGACATCTGCCTGTTTGGCGAGATGCTGAGTCGTTTCTTTGCGCTCTACACCGACATTTATCTGTTTAACCGACTGATTATCATCCTGCAACCTACCGGAGAGCGCCTGGAATGGGAAGAGAAGCACAATCGCCGTATTCCCGGCTGAGCCCACGGCTGGAAGCCGACCTGCATCGTATGAACTTTTACCGTTTATGCCAGTTACTGGAGAAGCGTAACCCGGGCAGGCCGCTGATGGGCTCGACCAGTCACCCGGGGGATGATCCGGTACGCTTTGCCCCACATCCGGGGATGGGATTTCCGGCCAGTGAGATGAAAGCCGTGGAATATGATGAGGAGGATGACAGCCGGCCACCACTCATCCGCACGACCTTTATGGGAATGTACGGTGTCGACTCACCCTTGCCGACGGCGTATCTCGATGACATCGCTCAGCGTCGGGAAGGGCATTATGCACTACAGGGTTTTCTGGATATCTTCAGCCATCGCATTCTGACGCAGTTTTACCGTATCTGGCGTAAATACTCTTACCCTGCCACCTTTGAACCCGGTGGTACAGACAGCATCTCGCAGTCACTGCTGGGCCTGGTGGGGCTGGGTATTCCCGGCACAGCAGACCACATTGCCACACCGGTATCCCGTTTTCTGGCTTTGCTGGGTGTCCTACAGCAACCGGGCAAAACGCAGGAGGGGATGCAGGCGCTGGTGACTTTGCTGGCCCCGGAAACCACCGTGAAGGTTAGCCCGTACTGCCTGCGGCCGGTGGAAATTGGTCAGCCACTGGGCTTTTACGGTGATGACGATTTTCTGTTGGACGGCAACACGCCACTGGGTGACGAAGCGATGGATGCGGGTAGCCAACTGCTGGTTGCGCTTAGGACGGATAATGAACAGGAGGCACAGGGCTGGAAGCCGGACGGTCTGCTGTATCAGGACTTTATGGTGATGCTTCGTGTCTGGCTCGGTTGGCGTTTTAAGGCAAAACTCACCCTGACCACCCGGACCCGACTTCTTGCCGTTCCGCCGCTTGGTGAAGGCCCTTTCTGGCTCGGGATGAACGGCGTGCTGGGGGCTGATGAGGGGGAGTTTACAGACGATATCCCACCGACCTTTACGACGGAACTGGGCTATTACACCGGCCTGAAGCCGGCAATATCACAACAAGGAAACCGACGTGTTACGTACAAGTTCAATTAAACACGCGAGCTTGCTGCCTGCTCTGCTGGCATTCAGCCTGACGGGGTGCGGGGTGACGCAGGGCATCACTGATGGCACCAAATCGGCATTTAACTCCGTGTTCTACAAAAAAATTAAGATGCTGCACCTGGATTTCACGGCGCGTGAAGCGTTAAACACCGATTCCCGCGAAAATAACTCACTCTCCGAGCCGGTGGTAGTCCGCGTCTATCAACTGAAAGACCGTAAAATCTTCGATAAAACGGTTTACCAGCAACTCCTGAAAGATGGCGAAACCATCCTGAAAGCCGACCTGCTGGCGACCCGAGATGTGGTCGTAAAACCGGGTGGTGATACAAATCTTGATATGCCAATGGAAGAAGAAACGCAGTTTGTCGCGGTAGTCGGCCTGTTTCGTCACCCGGACCTGGACAACAATACCTGGAAGCAGGTTCTAAAACGTGAAGATCTCGATCCGGATAAGCCGCGCATTCTGGAGGCCGGGAATAACCACCTGACGTTACAGCCATTGAAGGATGACTGATGCCAAAGGGACATAATACGCCATCGCTGTATGAAATGCTGAGCGGCAATTTCTCAGGTGGCCTGAACCTCAACCAGGTCAGCGAACAGAATCAGGTGATTTTATCAGTACTCGATAATATGCAGCGCATCCTCAACTGCCGCGCTGGTACGCTGGCTCACCTGCCGGACTACGGCCTGCCGGATATGACAAAAATCCTCCAGGGGATGCCCGGAACCGCCCATCAGCTGATCACCACACTGTCGGCCGTGTTGCTGAAATATGAGCCGCGCCTGAATCGAATTAAAGTGGTGATGCAGGATCAGATTCAGGCCGGTGAGCTTCGCTACGCCATTGACGCGGAGCTGAAGGGGGTCGGGTTAGTTCGATATGGTACGGAATTTATGCCGGAGGGCAGGGTATTAATCCGTCATCTGAAACAACAGCAATACCTCGATGCACGTGCCGCCATCTAGTTATTACTCAGGTTAAAACAGTTATGACAATAAATTCTGAACGCCAACTTAGAACCGGCGGGGATCCGCGCACGCTTGCGGGTTACGCTGCCTTGCGCGAAGAAATGAACAAGCTCACCCATCCGGCACGCCCGGATGTGAACTGGCAACACGCGGAAACGCTCTGTCTGTCACTGTTCGGGCATAACGGTGTGGAGCTACAAACGGCTGCCTGGTATACGCTCGCCCGTACGCATCTGGCCGGATTGTACGGTATGAATGAGGGGCTTGCGTTACTTGCTGCACTGGTAGCCCGCCAGTGGGGAAACCTCTGGCCACAGCCTGTCCATGCGCGAATCGAAATCCTCAGTGCACTCAGCAAGCGCCTGCAACAGGTAGTACGAACGCTATCGCTGACGTACGCTGACTTAGGGCAGCTGTATCAGTCTGAAGAGCATCTGAGCGCTTTGGGGGACGTCTTGCAGCGTATGGAACTCAAGCATGCTACTCAGCTTGATGCTCTGCGCACGATGATGCAGAACGCAGCTGTGCGTCTGGAAAACAGCGAAAATACGGACATGAGTCTGCACGGTGACGCATTGGGTGCTACGGAAATTCACCTCGTCGAACCGACTGAGCGTAGTAAATGGGTTTATGTGGTTGAGCCCGAGCCGGTGCTGAACGTTGGGGTGGTTAAAGAACCTCCGGTGTCGATGAAACCCTGGAAGCCATTTGCTGCTGGTATGTTGACCATGCTGGTGGCAGCCAGTGTCGTCGCAGGAGGATGGCAGATGTTGCATGCGCCAGATTCGGCACAAGCGCAGCTAGCCGCGGCTCTGGCTCCTCTACCTCAAGGGCTATCTACAGGGCAATTAGAGGCGCTGCAACAAACGTCACCGTCACCGGAACCGGGGATTGGCAGGACACAAAAGTTGTTAGCGCAGCTTTTACAGTTGAAACCAGACTGGGCAGTGAGCTTCGGCGACCGTCTGGTGCAGCAGGCGCTGACGCTGTGGCCGGAAGAAGCCAAACCCCTGGCGCAACATTGGCACAAGCAGATTAGCGTTGCCGGACTTGCAGAGTCAGAGCTGAATGGCTGGCATCAGGGAATGACGCAGTTACAGCAGTTGACGAACAGGCTAAACGCGCTGGATGAACAGAAGGGGAAGTACATGACGGTCAGCGAACTGAAATCAGCCGTGTTTGCCATGTCGCAGTCCTTCAGCCATACCGTTCCGCTTGAGGAGCAGCTTCGTCTGCTTTCCATTTTACCTGCCGGGCAACCCCTGTCAGCAGCGCAGCTAAACCAGACCGAACAGCATCTTCAGCAGTTGATTGCCAGCTATGCCTTGCTGAAGCACCAAAAAGAATAATGAGACTGGCGAAAAACACGGAGTTGTCATGTCAGCAAGAGAGCGTTTTTTTAAGAAAGTGCAGCAAAGTATCGGGGACAAACCGATCTATGTTAATACGGCTGAGGCCGAAGTCAGGGCGTTTTGTGAGCGGATGGAGGATCTTGCGCAGCAAATTATTACATGGTTTGAAGGTTCTGGTATTGAAATATTTTTATCTAAAAAACATATCACCGATTTAAGTACGGTTGGCTACAGCCTCAGTAGCGGTATATGTCGTTATGCCATTACGACGATCATTTTGCAAAATGGGGATCGCAGCGTCACCATTATGCCAGAACAGGTGATCAGGGGGCCGGAGAAGGGGTGTGTGACGATGAGTATTAATGTCCCCGATAGTCTGTCGGGGGCGAGGATATTCCATTTAAGCATGGCGCCTGAAACAGGCTGGTATATTCGTCGCGGGCATCAAAGTCCAAAAGAGAATATTCTCATGACTGAGGACTGTTTTTTCCAGGCTATCGACTGTCTGGCCTGAACGTAAGTCACCCTAACGGAAGGAGCGCGCATTAACGTAGTTAATATATATTAACTACGTTAACTTATTAAGCACCACTACACACCGGCGGCCTACAGTACCCCTCCTTAAATATATAATTACCGTTTATGAAGGTGTATCAGTAACCCAACGACAAGCCAGATATTTAGCGTAAAACATGCTTTTTATCCACCTTAAGTAAAACTGCGCAAATCAAACTGCAAAACAACAAACCAGCGACGAACGTGAGGACAAATTCGTATGGCAATGCTATAACCTTTAATGCCAACCAAAATATAATATCCCAGGAAAAGGTATGCTAAGAAATATTAGTGTCAGAACGTTCATTGTCTATTTCCTTTTATGTGTATTTTTGGTAAGTGATGGAGTTATAGCGCTATTTTCACGGAATTCTTCGCTTTTTATTGCTGTCATAATTGTACAATTCATCGCCTTATTTTTGCTTTGGGCATACATGACAAAATATCTTGTGACGCCGATCAATACTGTGAAAAAAAGTATTGAAGAAGTGACGTCAGGCAATCTCGGCGTGTCGATCCCTGAATTCGGCAACAACTGTGCGGGACGACTGATCCCGGGCATTAATAGTCTCTCCAGCAACATTGCAACGCTGGTCCGTGAGATCCGCGCCTCCTCGCAAACCGCGATGACCCTGTCAGATCAGCTTTCTTCACGCAGCGCGCAGCTTTCCGTTAAAACAGAACAGCAGTCAGCTTCGCTGGTGCAAACGGCAGCCAGCATGGAAGAGATGGCTGCAAGTACAAAAAATAATGCCGACAATACCCGTTTAGCCAGCGAACAGGCGAATATCGCGACGTTGCAGGCGCGTAAAGGCGGAGAGTTAATGGGGCAGGTCGCGAACAATATGCAATCAATTACCGACTGCGCCCAGCAAATGACAGAGATTATCTCGCTGATTGACGGTATCGCTTTTCAGACCAATATTCTGGCGCTTAACGCCGCCGTTGAAGCGGCAAGAGCGGGCGACCATGGAAAAGGATTTTCAGTGGTCGCTGGTGAGGTCAGAAGCCTGGCGCATCGTAGCGCCGAAGCGGCAAAAAATATTAAGTCATTGATTGAAGTCACCAGCCATAACGTGACGCAGGGCGTTAACGTAGTCTCTGAAGCTGAAAAAAACATGCACGACATCGTTACCGGCTCGGGCAACGTGAGCCGATTGATGGATGAAATTTCCGCCTCAACATCGGAACAAGAAAAAGGGATTTCACAAATCACGCTGGCATTGTCAGAGCTGGAACGCGTAACACAGAGCAATGTGTCGATGGTTGAAGAACTCAACGGCTCGTCAGATGTGTTGCGCAATCAGGTGATTGAACTTCAGACACGAACACGTAATTTCCGTCTGAAGAACGAGTACCAGGCTGATAATGCGTTAATAAGCCGCGAATGGGTGGTGAATTCCTGAGCATATTCAGGATGATGCCTCACATAATTATTGCTTAACCCTCGACGAAAGCTAGACTGACACCGAAAGAGATAAATCGGTGGAGGCGCTGTGGAGAGCATTAAAGGGTCTGAAGTTAACGTACCTGACGCGGTTTTTGCATGGGTACTTGATGGACGCGGGGGCGCAAGGCCGCTTGAAGATCAGGATCACATCGACAACGAACACCCATGCTGGCTGCACCTCAACTACACGCACCCGGACAGCGCCGAGTGGCTCGCGTCCACGCCGCTATTGCCCAACAACGTTCGGGATGCGCTGGCGGGAGAAAGTCTCAGACCTCGCGTCAGCCGGATGGGTGAGGGGACGTTAATAACACTGCGTTGCATAAACGGCAGTACGGATGAGCGTCCGGATCAGCTGGTGGCAATGCGTGTCTACATGAATGAACGATTGATTGTTTCCACCCGTCAGCGAAAAGTGCTGGCGCTGGATGACGTCATTAACGATCTGAAAGAGGGCACGGGGCCTACGGATTGCGGAAGCTGGCTGGTGGATGTATGTGATGCGCTGACCGATCATGCCAGCGAGTTTATTGAAGAACTCCACGATAAAATCATCGATCTGGAAGACAACCTGCTCGATCAGCAAATTCCCCCACGTGGTTTTCTGGCGTTGTTGCGAAAACAGCTTATTGTTATGCGCCGTTATATGACCCCGCAGCGCGACGTCTATGCGAGACTGGCCAGCGAACGCATGAGCTGGATGAATGACGATCAGCGTCGCAGAATGCAGGATATTGCTGACCGGCTGGGACGTGGTCTGGACGAAATTGATTCGTGTATCGCCAGAACGGCGGTCATGGCGGATGAGATAGCACAGGTAATGCAGGAGTCATTAGCCAGGAGAACCTATACCATGTCGCTGATGGCGATGGTCTTTTTACCGAGTACGTTCTTAACCGGGTTGTTTGGCGTCAATCTTGGGGGGATCCCCGGCGGTGAATATCACTATGGCTTCACCACGTTTTGCGTCATGTTAGTGGTTTTGATTGGGGGTGTTGCATGGTGGTTGCATCGTAGTAAATGGCTGTAAATTTACGCATTTTCTAATGCTGCGACTGCTTCAAAACGACATTTTAATTGAGCGAAGTCAATAAACTTAGACCATGTTAGGTGCAATATTACTCCCGCAGGTGAATGCAACGTCAAGCGATGGGCGTTGCGCTCCATATTGTCTTACTTCCTTTTTTTGAATTACTGCATAGCACAATTGATTCGTACGACGCCGACTTCATAGTCGGCTTTTTTTTGCCTCCTGTTTATCTGCGTCTACCCTTTAGGGGTAAGCACCCTAATCTGGAGGGAAAGATGAGTATGCTACTTGCCTTGCAACGCCTGAACATATGGCAGTCCGATCCGGTGCCCACCGATCCGACTCCAATTCCCGATCCCATCCCGCGTCCGCAGCCGATGCCGGATCCGCCACCGGACGAAGAACCGATTAAATTGTCGCATCGTTAGCGGAGATCTGCGAGGATACGCGCCATCTGACTGCAATCATTACCATGAGAGTATATTGTGACCGCTTTTTCCACGCTCAACGTTCTGCCTGAAGCCCAACTGACTAACCTGAATGAGTTGGGTTACCTCACTATGACCCCTGTCCAGGCCGCCGCGCTGCCAGCTATCCTTGAAGGCCGGGACGTGCGCGTGCAGGCGAAAACCGGTAGTGGAAAAACGGCTGCATTTGGACTCGGCCTGTTGCAGCATATTGATGCAACCCTGTTTCAGACCCAGTCCCTGATACTCTGCCCGACGCGCGAGCTGGCCGACCAGGTCGCGGGTGAGCTGCGTCGTCTGGCGCGTTTTTTGCCTAACACTAAAATTTTAACGCTCTGCGGCGGACAACCGTTCGGTGCGCAGCGCGATTCCCTTCAACACGCGCCGCATATCATTGTGGCAACGCCGGGCCGTCTGCTCGATCACCTGCAAAAAGGCACCGTTTCACTCGATGCACTGCAAACGCTGGTGATGGATGAAGCTGACCGCATGCTGGATATGGGCTTCAGCGATGCGATTGACGACGTGATCCGCTTTGCGCCCGCCACGCGTCAGACGCTGCTTTTTTCTGCCACCTGGCCAGAGGCGATTGCGGCGATCAGCGGGCGCGTGCAGAAGAACCCGCTGACCATTGAAATCGATACTGTCGATGCATTGCCAGCGATTGAGCAGCAGTTCTTCGAGACGTCGCAGCAGGGCAAAATTCCACTGCTGCAAAAATTGCTTAGCCAACACCAGCCAGCGTCCTGCGTGGTGTTCTGTAATACCAAAAAAGATTGTCAGGCGGTGTGCGATGCCCTGAATGATGCCGGACAGAGCGCATTATCGCTGCATGGCGATCTGGAGCAGCGCGATCGCGATCAGACGCTGGTGCGTTTCGCAAACGGCAGCACTCGCGTGCTGGTTGCAACGGATGTGGCGGCCCGTGGCCTGGATATTAAATCGCTTGAACTGGTGGTAAATTTCGAACTGGCATGGGATCCGGAAGTGCATATCCACCGTATCGGGCGTACCGCGCGTGCGGGTAACAGCGGTCTCGCGATCAGCTTCTGCGCGCCTGAAGAGGCGCAGCGCGCTAATATTCTTGCGGAAATGCTGCAACTGAAACTCAACTGGGTGAATGCCCCCGGTAATATCAGCATCGCTCCGCTGGCAGCGGAAATGGCCACCCTGTGCATCGACGGCGGAAAAAAAGCCAAAATGCGTCCCGGTGACGTTCTGGGGGCGTTAACAGGGGATATCGGTCTCGACGGGGCAGATATTGGCAAGATCACGGTCCATCCTGCACATGTCTATGTAGCGGTTCGCCAGTCGGTTGCGCATAAGGCCTGGAAACAGTTGCAGGGCGGGAAGATTAAAGGGAAAACCTGCCGCGTTCGGCTGCTGAAGTAAGGGAAAAAAGCGTCTCAGAAGCCTGTCTGAGACGCAGTCAGGTTATTTCACTTCCACCACGTTCAGGCGCAGTTCATCGAATTGCGCATCCTCTTCTTCTGGCTGCCAGCCAGCAGGCTGCATCGGGATCTCTTCGCGGTCAAACGCCAGATCCCCGCCATTCACTACCTCTGAACCGTGGTTAATCCCTTTGAAATCGAACAGTTCAACATCGGCGAGGTGCGAAGGCACCACGTTCTGCATGGCGCTGAACATGGTTTCGATGCGGCCCGGATAGCGTTTATCCCAGTCACGCAGCATGTCGCCAATGACCTGACGTTGCAGGTTCGGCTGTGAGCCGCACAGATTGCACGGAATGATAGGGAAGGCTTTGGCCTGAGAGAAACGCTCAATGTCTTTCTCGCGACAGTAGGCGAGTGGGCGGATCACGATGTGTTTGCCGTCGTCACTCATCAGCTTCGGTGGCATTCCCTTCATTTTGCCGCCGTAAAACATATTCAGAAACAGTGTTTGAAGAATGTCGTCCCGGTGATGACCAAGCGCAATCTTAGTGGCGCCCAGTTCGGTTGCGGTGCGGTACAGAATGCCGCGACGCAAACGTGAGCAAAGCGAGCAGGTCGTTTTGCCCTCCGGGATCTTCTCTTTAACAATGCCGTAGGTATTCTCTTCTACGATTTTGTACTCAACGCCCAGGTTCTCAAGGTACTCCGGCAGGATATGCTCCGGGAATCCTGGCTGTTTCTGATCGAGGTTAACCGCGACCAGGGAAAAGTTCACCGGTGCGCTTTGCTGTAGATTGCGCAGGATCTCCAGCATGGTGTAGCTGTCTTTACCGCCCGACAGGCAGACCATGATGCGATCGCCTTCTTCAATCATGTTGAAGTCTGCAATGGCTTCGCCCACGTTACGGCGCAGTCGCTTTTGCAGTTTATTCAGGTTGTATTGTTCTTTCTTTGTACTTGATTGATTTTCTTGCATTTATTACTACCTTCGGAGCCAGTAGGGGCATAATAGGGGCAAAAATTTTTCAGCGTGCGAGCTTATCGTTAAGCATCAGCACCTGTTCGCCATTCATTTCTTCAATCCACGCACCGTAGACTTCATAAACCATTTGCGCGTTTTCATGCCCCATCTGGCTGGCTATGAAAGACGGGTTAGCGCCGGCAGATAAAAGCCAGCAGGCAAAAGTATGCCGCGTATGGTACGGATTCCGGCGGCGAATACCAGCACGTTTTACAGCTGCGTTGAATCTCGCACCGATGCTCGATAAAGAGTAGTAGGCTTTCTGTTCTCCTTTGCGCATCCGGGGTATGAAAACGAATCGCAGGCTTTGATGTTCCACTGCGCCATACTCGCGATGATTAAAGACAATTTCGGTTTTAGGCTGTAGCGCTGTCAATTTGCGCTGCGATTTCAAGGCTTCAAGTGCTGGCTCTAAAAGGGTGATAACCCGGTTACCTGCTTCGGTTTTTGGTGGGCCGAACATGCCCAAGGCATTAAGATTGCGCTGTATATGAGCCGTACCTTTTTCCCAGTCGATATCTTCCCAGGCAAGAGCTGCGAGCTCTCCATGACGGACACCGGTATAAACTGCAAACGTCCACATATTGAGGCTTTGGCCACGCTCGGATTCCGCAAGCAAACTAAACTCCTGCTTCGTTAAAGGATCCGGTTTTACTTTTCCTTTGTGTAGTTTCTTGATCCCCTCAAAGGGCTTGCCACTGATAAAACCGGATTTGTGTGCAAACCGAAGAAGGGAGCACAGAAGCGATATATAGTTGTTTACGGTACGCACAGTGCGTCCCTGTTTGTTGCTTCTGGGATTTGCCAGGTAAAGTGTCTCACCGTTCAACAGCTCCTTCCTGTATTTCAGAATGTCGCTATGGCGTATAGTTGAAACAGGTGTGTCTTCGTTAATGATGTGCATTAACGTACCGAGTTGTGAGCGCGTCTTACGCATCGTATTCGCGCTAATTTCTGTTTCTTTAATGCTCGTCCACAGTTCACACAGCTCTGAAAAGGTTTGAACTGAAACAGTGGTTACGGTTTTTTTTGCTATGGACGATGAAGGAAAGCGCTGGTTGTAATCAAACTCCCCAAGGTTGATCTCGCTAACGATCACAGCCCGAAGATTCCCGGCTTTTTTGATATTCGCCGGGGTGTTAATCCAACCTTTGAGAATTTCGCGGCAACGTTTTCCCCGGTACATAAACCAGATGCAAATCTTATTGTTTCTGATTTCGACACCTGTAGGCAAAGCTGCCATCTTACGCATCCCTTATTAACTGATTAATTCTCGGATAGTTATACCAGGTTGTGCCACGCAAGGTTTTTTCCCCAGAAGGCGATATCCGTTTAAAATGGACACCTTCCACCCAGCAGCCCTGGCGATACTTCTCAATCTGTCGTTGGGTCAGGCCTGTTTTTTCTGTGAGCCTTGCGCCAACAACCCATTCTTCGTTAAAAATTACCTGCGACATGGTTCACCTCAGGTAACCGGCATGAGTATAGATATGCCGGTCTATAGTCGTTGATATTTCAGTTTCAGTTTGCCTGGCCGGGCAGGGAACGCAGTCGGCGCATGCCGATCATTGCTGTGGCCACGTAGCTTGCCTTGCAGTTGACCACTTCAACCCAGACCTTCACGCCTTCCACTCTCACCGTATAGGTCTCTTTCATCTTGCTGCGCCCATACTCGCCATATCTTTGCTGGTGGGCTGTGAGTGCGATTTCACATGCCTGGCGAGCCAAAGGGGATTGCTTACTGCCTCGATTAATCAGTCGCATTTCTTCTCCTTGAGGGAGGGTTTCCCCTCCCGATCTCGTTAGTCCACGTATTCCGGTTTCATATCCGCCAGGGTGATGCTGAACTGACCATGCAGTTCGTCGCCCAGGTGACGCTTTGAAGATGCCAGTACGCGCTCGGCCTCCGCGAACCGTTCGGCGGCATTCGGTTCGTCAGGCTGGGGCAGGGAGTTAATAGCGGCCTCAACCTTGTTGCGTGCGTCCACCAGGTAATAACGCTTCACGGCCTTGTTTTTCAGCTCAGTGAACAGGGCAGAACCCAGCGTTGCTTTCACGGTTTCAATATCTGCGCGCAGAGCTTTAGCGCTATCCCCATCCTGAGCCGCCTCGATGCGATCACGGAAATCATCAGCAAGTGCATCGATGTTTTGAGCTGATTCCTGAGCCGTTTGAGTGGTAGTGACGTTGTCACCTGAAATGTCTGCAAGGCTAACGTGCTGCGCCGGTGCCGGGTTTACCTCTCGTTCTTCTCGTCGATCATCGAGCTCATCAGGGGTGTAAACGCCCAGAATCACATCCGGGCAGAACAGTCTCGCCCAGCGTTTGACGGCCAGGTACGCCAACTGCTGGCGAGGGTCGTCAGCCCAAAGGGTAGAGTTTCGGGTACGGGCCTGAGCCAGCAGTAAATCAAGTTCTCTCGGCTGATCTTCACCTTTCAACGTTGCGCGGATAATGATGCCGATCCCGGCTTCGTCAGCCAGGGTCCAGCCTGGTACGCGGTACTCGCCTTTGTCGCCTTTACGGATATTGAATTTTCCAACGACCTTTTCCCATGGCCCATACCATTCATATTCAAAGCGGCTGGCCAGTACGCCGCTGCGTGAAATGACGGCATTAACCAGCTGCGCTTCATACCCGAGCACACCGTTAATCAGGTGCGTCTTCTGCGCTACGGCAAAGGGATTCATCTGCCACTGTGCCGCTTGCATCGCTACAGCCATGCAGTCAGCCTGATTGCCCTGCAGGTGTTTAGGAACGGTGGCAGTTCCCTGCGCCATAATCTGCGCGAACGTGCTGATGGCGTTCAGATACTGGGAGTCGAACAGAGCCACGTTGGAGTTAATAACGGTGTTCTGGTCAGCAACGGTAACGTTAGTGTTATGCATAAATCCCCCTTAAGCCTGAGTGCGCAGCGCTTCGAGGCGGCGCAGGTCGAAGTCGTTCAGTTCATCGGTGTAATCGGTAGTGATCGGCGCTGGCCATTCGCCCGTGTCGAATCCGGTTGCGATGGCGCGCATCGTTTTGCGGTACTCGAGCATGCCCAGTTCCAGTAGTTCGTTGGACGCCTCGATGATGGCGATCCAGTGGTAGTTCTCGTCTTTGTTGACGAAAATCCAGAAGAACTGGTCCAGCGCCGCGGTCTCGCAATACATAGCCGCACTGAGGTGGTAGTCCCGGTCAATGATTTCCCTATGCAGCCTGGCGCGCAGGCTTTCTTGCTTCACATTCCACATGCTGATGGTTTTCAGGTCCGCACCGATGCGCACGCCGTCCAGTTCAATTTCGAGGTCCGGACGAACACGCACTTCTAAACCTGTTTCGTCGTCAAAGCCGAAGTAGCTCACTTCAACGGCGCGGCTTGGATGTGTCAGCAGCATGCCCGCGGTAGGGTGCGCCAGTAGTGCGGACTGAATTGCCCGCGCTGTGGACAGCTGCTGGCGGGTAACCAGAATCTTTTCGCCAGGGTTGTCGCGCCAGGCATCCAGCAGTTCGTCGGCGAACATGGCATCGGGCTTAACTGATTTAACTGCCTGGATCATGTCTGCTTTAGTACCAGACACTTTCAGCGGTGTCGGTTTCTGTGCTTCCAGAGCCACAAGGTCAGGGTTGATGATTGCCAATTGCTCAAGCAGCGCGTCACGGCTGCCGCTGGTTTTAACCGGCACGGGCAGGGTGGCGTTGTACTCTTTAATGCATGCTTTCATTGCCGTTGCTGTCTGCTTCTGGCCTTCTTCAATACGCTGGTATTCAGCTGGGAGAACCATATAGCTTTGAGCCGTTTCTTCCAGGCTCGCGCCAAGCGGCACTTGAGCGGGAAGGGATGCGTTATGTTGTTCAAGCAACGCTTTAATCTCGTCAGCGCTTAACAGGGCCGGCAGGCTGGCGTTGTACTCGTCGATGAACTCGCGCAGAGTTGCGGTGGTGGTGAAAGCACCCTCCGGGATCTCAGGCTCCACGCTGAACTCTGCTTCGAGGTTTTCCGGCTGTAGTGCAAGGGCGTGCACCAGATTTCCCATATCCAGCACTTTTGATGCTGTGCGCGGGATGGTTTTAGCCACATGGCGCGCGTTGAAGTACATCAGGCTGACGCGGGCATCTTTTACCTGGGTTGAGCTAATACCGTTTGCTGCGTGATAAACATCATTCGGCAGACCTTCGTAGCGGCCAGGCTCGAAGTAAGCCGGGTATTCGATAATTGGCTCTGACTGCTGCTCTTTCGGCGCTATAGAATCTGTCTGCGTATTAGCTGCATCAGTGCTTTCGCCCGGTGGTACCGAACCAACATCTTCGTCTTTCTCTGGCTTAGCCGTTTCCATCTGCACATCGCTGGTGGTCTCCGCTGTGTTTTCCATTTTTTCGACTTCATTTGAGGGGATATCGATGACCGGGGCGGTATTTCCAACCATCAGACCATCGATGGAGAACACGCCGCAGCCGAGATTTTCAACCTGCGGTTGTTCAGCTGGGGCTTCAGTCTCAACTACAGGAGTAGGCAACGGCAGAAATTCCACCGCAGAGTTAAATTCAGCCGTCATGGTTTTATTAACGAACTCAAGATGAGCCGCTGGCGTGTGGTGGATGTTTTCCGGCGCTATGCGGATCAGATTGAAGATTGCCGCACGGTTCACCGCCAGTACGCCGGGCTGATTACGCAGGATGGCGCTCCATGATTTCCATGGTTCTTCTTTCTTAGCCACGATTTCTTTGGCACGTCGTAACACGCTCGAAGGAATTTCGAAGTGGTGGAAGTCCATAGGCAGCAGGGCGCATGCGATCTCTAGATCGAGAGTGTCCAGAGTGTGATGCGCGCCTTCGCCGCGATCCGTTACATACCCGCCGTCGGCATTGGTACCAGAATCGGTGCGCTGAACATTACTGATGCGATTACCGGCAGCCCATTCGCGCGCCAGAATGCCACGGTCAATGTAATCAGTCGCAGCCCAGATTCGGGTAAAACGAAGTACCAGAGCGAGTTCGTGACGCTTCTCCTGGCTGAACACCTTGCGAATGGCGTCGGTATAGCGCCAAAGGTCTTTGGTATCGTAACCCTTAACCTCTTCGCAGTTTTCTGCCGCCAGGAGCAGGTTCTGGACATAGCTGTTGTCAGTGTCCATTTCCAGCGCACTGATACCTTCGTATTCTTCGCGGGTTAAGTGGTGGCGCAGTTCGTTGGCGGTGAACTGGGCGAGTAGCTGCTTCCGGAACGGCATACGAACGACTGGATAACGAGTGGTTTCGTCATCATTCTCGTCAATCTGAATACCGTTTCCGGGTTCTGGAACCTGGGCAGTTTCAACGTCTTTGAGGCAGGTGTTTTCTGATTTGAGAAGAGTTAGCTTTCCACTTCTCCACTCTTCAACTAACTGATTGCGTTCGCCAGCGTCGGCTCTCGCCCAGTCAGCCATGAATGCACCGATAACTTCAGCTTCGTGTGCTTCATCTTGCGAGAAGACCTGCTTAATCGTCTGAACCAGTTTCCACTCAGCGTTCAGGCTCAGTTCGGCAACTTCAGGGATGTCGTACCTCGCTAGCAGCAGGTTCTGGAGATAGGTGTTGCCTTCATCCAGTGACATTTCGCTGGCAGCCAGCTGCTGCTCTTTAGTGATGTGTGACTGGTAATTGTCGCAGATCAGGTGGACGGCAAAACGAACCGCTGGAGTGCGGTTTTCAAGCGGGACACTCTCGACGGTAGTTTCGACTTTAACGGTCGTTTCCGGCGCGGCAGTGTTGTCCACGGCTTCAGTTGACTCAGCACCAGCCTTTGGCAGCCAGGTGCGTCCATCGTCCTGCAGTTCGTAGCGTTTGCACCAGGTGTAATCCACGGTGCTTTCTTCCGGGAGGTCGTTATACACCGGGAAATCGGTGCGAACCGGTTTTGCGTAATCCTTACCGCGTCCTGTTTCAATACCGGCATCTTCCAGCTCAACATCGAGCTGCAGGTTGGCACGGGCTTCTGATTTAGCAGTGAACCAAATCACTGCATCATCTTTGCCTGATTTCTGCGTAGCCTTAACTACATAGAAAAATTCCATGTGAGATCCTCTTTTTTGGATGTAAGATCCCCGGGCCAGAGATAGCGCCCATTGGGTGAACTTTGGTTTTTTAAGTAGTTTTCCGGTGTAACTTTGGTCGGGAGCACCGGACGTACGGGCCGCCTTGCGCGGCTTTTACGTTATGCCTCGTGGGCCATTTGGTCGTAGGAAGCACAACGTTCAGAGCAGTATTCTTTTTCTTTGCGCGCCAGCTGTGCGCCGTTGCGATAGAGAAGGGTACTTTTGACTACTTCCTCCGGTTCAACCGGCTTGCCGCAGTACCCGCATTTCGTTGAGTTACACATCTGGATTCCCCTTTTGCGCCAGCAGGTAGCACAGGCGGCGAAGAATCACCTCGAAGAAGTTCAGCTTTACGGCCTGCTGCCGTCCTGGTTTGCGTGCGAAATCAATCATTCTCACCCTCGTTTGCCTTATCGCCGGCCAGCGGAACGTTTACACCTGATGCGCGTTAATCTCTCCACCTCATCCGACTGTTCGTATGCCGTCGGCGGCTACTTCGTGGGCGTCCTGCCTTAGTGGTTCGCATTGCCTTTGGTTGCTAATAGTAAATCACCACTTTACCGTTAGGTCAAGTGGCAGTGTTTAAATGGATTAAATGCAGCTTTACCTGTCGATGGCAAAACAAAAAATGTCTGCTGGGAGCAAAAAAATGGCCTAGATTTCAGACCTGGCCATGAGAGTCAGAGATTGATCGATGTAGCTGGACGGAGGGGTATTTTTGAAGTGACGAGTACAACAACTAAAGTTTGTAAGTTATCTTCTTTCGGTGAAAGTTAAGAGTTTTTGCAAAGCAGATTGAATGTTTTCAGCATTATGTGAGTCATAATCTCCGTATTCATCGAAAATAAAGCCGTCTTCAAGTGCTTTTTTATAGGTCTTCCATTGCTGGGAGATGAGAGGTTTCGCTTTTGCGCAGCTAAGATCGATAAGAGAATCCATTTCTATATCCGAAATTTCATGTTTCCCAGATGCAGGATAATAACCATCCTCTAACAATCTTATCTGGCCTCTGATCTTAGTTCTTAAACCATCCGATACAGCATTAAACTCTTTTCGCTTTTCTCCCTTGATTGCGAACCTATAGCTTAAAAAGCCACTCGCAGGAACTGCAGATATTGACACAACCAAAGCAATAGTGGCAACTAAGTCGCTGTAGCTCATGAAGATTTTCTCATGCATGAAAAATGGCCTGATTGAAAGCAATCGCCTCTAATACATTAATACTTATTCCCCGCCAGAGCGGATTCTTCCCTTCATATACTTTTCATAAAGCGCATCAAGTTCTTTTAGGCGAAGTGAAAAAATGCGAAGCATGTTTTGCTGCTCTTCTTCTGGTAGTTGACGATAGAGCTCTAATAAACGCTGCTCATCAGGCTTGAGTCCATCTTTCTCTCCCACATCCTCGCCAAGTAGCCATGGTACCGAAACTCCCGCAGCTTCTGCTAAGGCCAACGCAGATTCTTTACTGATTTTCCCAGTTCGGAACCAACCGGTTACAGCCTGTTTGCTAACGTTAGCAACCTTGGCCATCTCGGTTTTGGAGAAGCCTTTATCGTTTAATTCTATCAGCCTTGAGATAAGGCTTTGGTTAGGATCTTTTTTGTTCATATAAGGATTGTAAACAATAGCTTTACTCGTTGGTAGGCATGCACGCCTTGACTTAAAGGTAAATCGATGCTTTACTCAGCGCGTTTAAGGAGGTCCTATGACTGGTATAGAAAATGCAATTATGAAAACTGGGTCTGCGAGCGCGCTAGGTGCTCTTATAGGTGTTTCAAAGATGGCCGTATCGCTATGGCGACGGAATGGAGTACCGGCTGAAAGGGTACTTCAACTGTTTTCAGCTACAGGCGTCACACCACACGAGCTGCGCCCAGATCTCTACCCAAACTCAACAGACGGTTTACCTAAACAGGAGCCTTAACAATGCAGACTGTTTCATTTCAACAGAGTAGCAGAGCTTCCTCTAATCCTCTGATATTCCAGTGTCATCAACGCGAGCCTGCATATCGGGAGATAGAGCATCGAGATATTTGTTCTGCGGTCCGGGCGTGGGCTGCAGCAGAAGGGCGCGTAGCTGTTGCGCTTCAAATCCAGGAAGCGGCGAAAGAAATCCAACTTGATGGCGTGGATTTCTCAGGCCAGGCCGATGTCTGGAACGTGAAGCTGTTCCGCTGGCTGGACAACAAAGAAGGCTCCGCATCGTACCGAAAGAACGTCGAGCAACTCGTGCCCGCGATCATGTCTGTCTTACCGCTTCGATACCGCGACCGTGTCGTTAAAAACGACTCGTTTGCCTACCGCATGGCCAGGCTGGAAAAAGAGGTGAGTGAGGCGAAGCAGGCTCTGATGCTCGATGCACCGAAGAAGGAAAAGCTTAAGGAGTTAGGCGAGGGGATTTTCGAAATGTTCAGAGTTGATCCGGACCTTACGGCGCCGCTGCTGGCGATGGTGACAACCATGTTGGGGGCAATGTGAAGACTTCAGAAAAGGCGAAAGCCGTGGTGCTCGAACACCAACGGCTTTCAGGTGCAAAAACGGAGTGTAATTGCGGAGCTAAGTATGTCAAACACAGCTGAAATTATCAATTTCCCCAACAGAACTGAACAACCGGGAGGTCGTATGGCCGACCTGTCGAACGGGTATACCAAGGTCGCTAACGAGATCCAACAGCTTAAGCCGCGCCTGAGAATGTCAGGCCGTGAGTGGCAGTGTTTTGAGGCGGTGATCTGGCTTACCTACGGCTGGAATAAGAAACAGGACCGTGTGACGAACACAGTGATCGCTGAACTTACAGGGTTGAGTGATTCGCATGTTTCTGATGCGCTCAAATCACTCGCTGAACGTAAAATTATATTCAGTCAAAAGCAGGGCGTGATGAAAACTGTCGGTATAAATACTGACCTTTCTGCCTGGATTTTAGACAAGCCGAAAACGGGAAAAGTCTTCCCAAAATCGGGAAAAGTGTTACCGAAAACGGGAAAAACCTTCCCGGAAACGGTAGACACCCAAGACTATAACAAGAACAATATTAAAAGATCCTCGTCTCGGAATTCTGACGAATCCCGAAACCAGAAAACTCAAAAGTTTCTCGCACGCCATCCAGAAGCAGCCGCCGGGATTTACACCCCAGCAGGTAAATCATGGGGATCCGCTGACGACCTCAAGGCCGCACGCTGGATTTACGACAGGCTTCTCACCGTCAACGCATCGCTATCTGAACCAAACTGGGCTGAATGGGCAAACACCATCAGGCTTATGCGTGTCCAGGACAAGCGTACTCACTACGAAATCTGTGACTTGTTCCAGTGGGCCAACCGGGATGAGTTCTGGAAAGACAACATCCTGAGTCCCTCAAGTCTTCGCAAACAGTGGGATCAGCTCACCACCAAACGGCTGCGCGCAACCGGAACGGCAAAGCCATCCCGTGGCGGCATCGACCTGCATAACACCGACTGGATTGATGGGGTGCTGGAATGAAAAACCTCGCAGAGAGCATTCGCAATTTTGACCGGGAACAGGCTCGCCGCGTGGCGCACAACTTGCCTGAGCAGTACACCGAGTACGAGCAAACGCAGCAGGTGGCGCAGATTATCAACGGGCTATTCGTACAGCTGGCTGCCGCGTTCCCGGCAAGTCTGGTTAACCGAAGCCAGGACGACGTTGACGAAATCCGCCGCCAGTGGGTGCTGGCCTTTAAAGAAAACGGGATTACCACTCTGGAGCAGGTTGAAGCGGGCATGCGCATGGTACGGCGCCAGGAGCGTCCATTCCTGCCTTCGCCAGGCCAGTTCGTTGCATGGTGCAAATCCGAAACGGCAGCAGCCGCCGGGCTTCCTGATGCAGGTGAACTCGTGAAGATGGTTTATCAGTATTGCCGCACCCGGGGACTTTACCCTGACGCCGAGTCATACCCATGGGAGTGCAGCGCCCATTACTGGTTGGTGACTACGCTTTACTCGTCCATGCGGGCCAATAGTCTCAGCGATGCAGAATTGCACAGGAACGCTGCTGTCGAGTTGGCGGCAATGGGCAGTCGAATAAACAAGGGAGAAATCATTCCTGAACCAGTTAAGCAACTGCCGGTTCTCGGAGGTAAGCCACTGACCCGCGCCGAAGGGCTTGCGAAGCTGGCAGAACTTCGCGCGAGGTACGGGCTAAAAGGGAGGGGGTGAATATGGCAAAGCATAAATGATGGTGCAGGGCTGAGATCGTTATTATCCAGCAATGCAGCGGAAATATGCGAGTTAAGCACATAGCTACCTAGATTGGCAGAACTGAATCAGCAGTTCGCACAAAAGCGCGGGAGCTCGAAAATTGTCTGTACCTTCGCGGCAAATATTAACAGTCGATAAAGTATCCTGCATCAGATGTTGTTTGCGCACGGGAACTGCGCTCTGAAGGAATGTGCATTCGTGATATTGCCTAAAACTTGGTGCCTGTGGGCACGGTTAAACAGTACGTGTATCTCGATCGGAGAGCATCAGCAACGTCGAGCACCTTTTTCAATATGTGACCAGTCATCTCGTCGAACTCGAAAATATTTTGCTCCCGTTTGTTCCGGAAACAGGATGGCCTGTCGAAGTGGACATGATTTTCTCGCAGGTTAAAAGCGCCGGAGAATTACCGGCGTATAACTCTACTCTTTAATACTTGTTAGAGCTTTAGCTTGTTTGATTGTTAAGGTCGGATAAAGACGCCTTAACTCTGCAAAAGATATATCCGTCAGGTTTGGGTAGTTATCTCTAATTTTTTTTACAATATTAGGAGGGGTATCTTTTATTAACGCAACAAGCTCGAGAGCTTTTTTATAATCACCCTTTGGATAGTGCTTTTCGTAACCACACTTTTCCATCATGTAATCGGAAAACCAAACTGCTATTCCTTCCTCAAGATAAGAGGCTGCTACAGGCTGAGGGTTCAGCAAGTGTATGGACTCATGTGCCATCTCATAAACAAAACAGGGCCAATAAGTTAGACAACCATTGCTTAGCACAACGTTACATTTTTTGTTTTCTGTATCATATGTCCAAACCCTAGGGGAGCCATTATGATAAACGATGCTTTCATCAATAGTGAATGTGTTATCGCGACTCCCGAAAAGAGATTCCATTTCTTCAATGATCATGCGCTTTGCTTCCACGCCAGCATTTTTATCTTCAGAAGGTAGTTTGCTAGGTAACTTTAACATTTTCATGCTCGCAAATTTATAGTTGATATTTCTTGGTAATAATTAAGTGGTTGATAGGTATGATAGCCGAGGTGAGATGATGTTAGGAAGATATTGCAGGAAAGGCTTACGTTGATTAACATTAATCACCTGTCCAGACGACCACCGTCGGCCTGAACTACTGACAGTCTTATGTGCCGCGGAGAAAACCATGGCGCTCGAACTACAACTCATTGAGCACCACAAAGTATTCTGATTCCGGCCATACCCGAGATCAGCGAGATTCTGCAATCAAAAATCCGTCTCGGCGATGTTGTTGTTGCTGATTCAAACGGGCCCATCCACCGCCGCTTCATTGCACTTATGAATATTGGTTGTGAATACAGGGAACCATCCGGCGGCGCTATCTCATCCAACGAATGCAAAATTCTCACCGTCAACGCATCGCTATCCGAACCTGATTGGGCTGACCTGGCAAATACCATCAGGCTGTTGCGTGTGTAGGACATACCCACTAATTACTAACTTTGTATTCTGTTCCTTTGGGCCAACCGGGATGAATTCTGGAAAGACAACATCCTGAGCCCTCGAGTCTGCGAAAGCAGTGGGATCAGCTCACCACTAAGCGGTTGTGTGCAACCGGAACGGCAAAGTTATCCCGGGGAAGCATCGACCTGCATAACACCGACTGGATTGACGGGGTGCTGAAATGAAAAACCTCGCAGAGAGCATTCGCAATTTTGACCGGGAACAGGCTCGCCGCGTGGCGCACAACTTGCCTGAGCAGTACACCGAGCGCGAACAAACGCAGCAGGTGGCGAAGATTATCAACGGGCTATTCGTACAGCTGGCTGCCGCGTTCCCTGCAAGCTTGGTTAATCGCAGCCAGGAAGACGTGAACGAGATTCGCCGACAGTGGGTGCTGGCCTTCAAAGAAAACGGGATCACCACTCTGGCGCAGGTTGAAGCCGGAATGCGCATGGTGCGTCGCCAGGATCGCCCGTTCCTGCCTTCGCCAGGCCAGTTCATCAAGTGGTGCAGGGAAGGGCGCTGCGTGCAGGGGATCACCACCGCTGACGTCATGGCTGAGTACTGGAAGTGGCGTAAGCTGGTGTTCCGGTACCCGAGCAGCGAGCAATATTCGTGGCCGAAGCCGGTGTATTACCACATCTGTCTGGAGTTGCGCCGCCGCGGAACTGATGGCCAACTGAGCCACAAAGAACTCGAGGATGAAGCTGCAGAGATTCTAGACAGATGGGAAAAGCGGGTGCTGGCCGGGAAGCCGATCCCGCCTGTTCGACGGGCTTTAGAAGCGACTAGGTTAGATCTTGGCCCCACTCCGGCACAGCTGTTGTTGGCTATGTACAACAGTAAAAAGTCTAGCGGGAATGTTTGAGATAATCATCACCACGGTGAGCAAATGATGACGGTACTTCCATGAAATTTGGGGCTTCGTTCTGTAGCAGCGGCCCGTATGTCTGTTACGACAGCAATTGAAGATATCTGGTCTTTTAAGTCCACTTTGAATAGCCACGGATAATCTAGACACTTCCGAGCCGTTGATAATACTGGTTTTCA
>ENA-UOZX01000039-UOZX01000039.1-food-metagenome-genome-assembly--contig:-NODE-39-length-60744-cov-64.571191_pt1 | contig 60744 bp, 65 predicted proteins | sample MGYA00249884_ERZ772741 | MGnify/ENA primary metagenome ERZ772741 (study PRJEB29005, sample SAMN08379464) | food metagenome | isolation source: cheese - non spiked | study: EMG produced TPA metagenomics...
TTCAAAGCGGACAGTTTCAAAAAGACTATGAAGCTGAGAAATGGCTTGATAAACATATGGATTGAGGTGGAGATGAAAAGATTTAGATTAGTAAGCAATTCGTTTATTGACCAAAATGGAGCACTTCGTTCAAAACAACAGTTTGTTGAAGCCGATAGTTTCGCTGATGTTATTGAATATATCGAAAGCAACGCAGGTTGGTACACTGGTATCAACGGTGCTTTCAAAGTCGCCTATATCGAGGAGGTTGTGGAATGAAAGATAAAGTTATCAAAGGGTTAATAAGAGCAACTTGTTTATCTATCTTTTACCTCATATTTAAACATATTTCTAGAAATTGGGGATTGGCTGAAACAAGACAATTTCTTTATATCTTAATTATGATTCTCTATTTATGGAAGGATAATTGAACGCAAAAAAAGCCCAAGCTGACCAAGCTTGAGCGAAATACTGAAGATTACTTCGATTTTTATTTTTAGTCATTAACATTATAGCACACATAACAATAATTCATACCAAAATAAAAATGCCCGAACTGACCAGATTCGAGCTTAATAGAACAATGTTTCATGGATAATTTTTATGGTCTAACAAATTATATCATACTGAGCTAGGAACTCGCTAAACTCAACTGGAGGAGAAAAAATGTCACAAGAAATTACTGTTGATTTTTCAGAACAAATCGCTAAAACACAAACTAAAATTGATAGGCTTCAAAAATTGATTCATCATGTTAGAAATCAAAACATTGTTTTAGATGATTTTAAAAAGAATCATATACCTAGGGATACAAAATTTGAATTAAACTTGGGAGGAGTTTTAAAATGTTCCGTTAATATTAATGTTGGAACGCTCATCCCTTTGTTGGAACAAAATATTGAAGATAATACAGCTCTTATCAATGAGTTGGCTAAAGAACTTGGAATTGATATTAAGTAAACAAAAAAGCCCAAGCTGACCAAGCTTGAGCGAAATACGATTTACAAAAACTTATTATATTATTTTCGGTCAGTTATATTATATCATACTGAGCTAGGAACTCGCTAAACTCAACTGGAGGAGAAAATGTTTAAAAAATCAGGAGAAATTATTGGTAATGCCTTTGTGTGGCTGCTATTTATAGCAATTTGCTTAATATTTTTAGGGTTATTACTTCGAATATTGCGCTTTATATGGTTTGGGTACTAAAAAACTCCACACTTGGTCAGTAGTATGGAGCAACTAATTATCAACTTAGTTCGTGTAATATATTTGACCAATGTATATTATACACTATTAAACAAAAAAAGCCCACTGCAATGGGCTTCGGCAACTGAATTTCTAACTTAATTATACCACAAAAGGAGAATTTGATGAATGGCAGATAAGTTAGATAGAATTATTGGAGATTACGTTAATGGCAGACTTGAAGCCAGAATAAAATCAATTGAAAGTAGATATCTTTATAAACAAAAAGTAGATAACTTAGGTATTCGTACGGCTTATTCTGGTGGTTCGGAGCCTGAAAGTCATGTTTTAAATAAAGAAGCGCTTGAAAATGATGAGGAATTAATCAGATTAAGAGAATTGATAAGACAAATCGACATCTGGTATCTACCTTTGATTCAAGTTGAAAAGGAGGTAATAAGACTAAAATGTGAAGGATATAATGGCAGATACTGGTATCAAGTAATGCAAGAATTGGATGTCCAAGGATTTGAAGTTCCACAGAAGAAAGCTAAAGCTGCTTACTATAAATTTAGGAATGACATCTATTCTTTTGTTATTCACTTAATTTGAGAGGGACAAAATAGGCAAAAAAAGAATCGAAATTGCCTAAAATTGGCACCTCAACCCTTGTTTTTGCTGATATACTTGTATTATGAAGTAAAAGGCAAAAGCACAAAACAACAACTAATTCGGTTTGAATATACTTCATAACGTTGCTGGACGATAAAACCAGCGTAGCAAGGAAAACACCACTGGAGAGTGCGCAGGGTTCGACTCCCTGACTTGCTATTATATTTTATTACAGGTTGTCCAATGGGCAGCCTTTTATTGTTGATGAAAGGAGGAGAAATGGCAAAAGCTAAATATGAAGAATGGATTTTAGAAGAAGGATTGCTCAAAATTCAAGGTTGGGCAAGAGACGGCTTAACAGAGGAGCAAATCGCTCATAATATGGGGATTGCCGTTTCAACTCTGGGTAATTGGAAAAAAAGTCATCTGGAGATTTTGGAGGCCCTAAAAAAGGGTAAAGAAGTTGTTGACATTCAAGTTGAAAATGCTTTGCTTAAACGTGCTTTAGGCTATGAATTTGTTGAAGTAACTAAAGAATTAACGGATGCTGGTTTATTGGTAACAAAAGAAGTTACTAAACAACAAGCGCCAGATACAACTGCAGCAATTTTCTGGCTCAAGAACCGAAAGCCTAACGAATGGCGGGATAAAACTCAAACGGAGCTGTCTGGAGGAATAAAGGTTTCAAACCCTTATGAAGACTTATCAACAGAAGAGCTTAGAAAGTTGGCGAGTCGAGATGGATAAAATAGCGCTAGGGGCAAAAATTGAGCTGTCTAAGCGCTTTTTCTTTGATTACTGTAATCTCATCATGCCAAGCTTTTATAAACGAGATAGAGCTTATCTGGTGACAATGTGTGAAGAGTTTCAGTCATTTCTAAATGATAATGAGCATGATGTTTTGGTTTTGAATCTTCCGCCACGCCACGGAAAGTCTCTCACGCTTGGTAAGTTTGTAGAGTGGGTGCTTGGTAATGACCACACGAAGAAAATCATGACTGGTTCATATAACGAAACCTTATCTACAGTTTTTTCTAAAAATGTTCGTAATACACTTCAAGAAGAAAAAGCAGATGAAAACAAAATCGTTTACTCTGATATTTTCGATGCTGCGATTAATTATGGAGATGCTGCGAAAAACCTTTGGAGCTTGTCGGACGGTTATAACAACTATCTGGCAACCTCTCCAACAGGGACTGCAACAGGTTTCGGTGCTGACATTATTATCATTGATGATGTTATCAAGAATGCTGAGGAAGCTAACAACGCGACAGTATTAGAAAAACATTGGGACTGGTTCGTAAATACCATGCTTTCACGTTTGGAGTCAGGCGGTAAAATCATAATCAATATGACTCGTTGGCATAGCGAAGATTTAGCCGGACGGGCTTTGCGTGAACTGCCTAAGAATGGCTATCGAGTAAAACATATTAATTTCAAGGCTTTCAATGAACAAACGAATGAAATGCTTTGTGATGATGTCCTGACTCTTGAAGATTATAAGCGCAAAGTAAAAACAATGGGGGCTGATATTGCCAGCGCCAACTACCAACAAGAACCGATTGATGTCAAAGGTCGGTTATATAGCGAGTTTCAAACTTACAATGCTCGTTCAGAGTACAAAAAGATTTGGAATTATTGCGATACTGCAGACACTGGGAAAGACTATCTCTGTTCGATTGTATGGGGCGAAACCTCAGACGGCTTTGCGGATGTACTGGATATCATTTACACTCAAAAACCGATGGAATACACAGAAAACGCAGTGGCCAATCAATTAATTAATAACAGAGTAAATGCATCAAGAATCGAGCGTAACAATGGCGGTCGGTCTTTTGCTCGTTCTGTCAGAGATAAGATTCAAGGTAAAGTTGCTTGTGCTGTAGAAGATTTCTTCCAAGGAAATAATAAAGAAGCCCGAATTTATTCCAATAGTTATTGGATAGAGCAGCACGTTCGATTTCCTAATGACTGGCGGACTCGCTTTCCAGAATACTATCAAGCAATGACGACTTATCAACGTGAAGGTAAAAATAAACATGATGATGCGCCTGATGCAACAACCGGTATTGCTGAGACAATGACAACTCGTAAAGCAAAACTAAAATCTTTCAAAGGAGGATTCTAATTGAAATACAAACCACCTAAATTAATGACATTTCCAAAAGATGAACCAATCACAGTTGAAGTGGTTAACAAGTTCATGGAAAAACATAAATTAGAAGTTGCTCGGTATGAGTACTTAAAAAATATGTATCTTGGAATTATGGCTATTGATGATGAACCGGCAAAAGATTCTTGGAAACCTGACAATCGTTTAGCTGTTAATTTCACTAAATATATCGTTGATACTTTCACAGGTTACTTTAATGGGATTCCAGTTAAAAAGTCTCATTCAGATAAAGAAATACTTTCTAAACTACAAGAATTTGATAACCTGAATGACATGGAAGATGAAGAGTCAGAGCTTGCAAAGATGGCTTGTATTTATGGTCGAGCATTTGAACTCTTGTATCAAGACGAAGAGACACAAACTAATGTTGTTTATAATAGTCCAGAAAATATGTTTATGGTCTATGACGATACAGTCAAACAAGAGCCTTTATTTGCCGTGAGATATGGTGTTGACGAGGAAAAAAAACTTCATGGAGAAGTTTATACTCTACTTGAAACTATTAAAATCAGCGGAGAAAATGATGAGATTAGCTTTGGAGAAAAGACTTACAACCCATATCCAGATTTGCCAGTTGTAGAGTTCTATTTCAACGAAGAACGAATGAGTATTTTTGAATCTGTTATTTCATTAGTCAACGCTTTTAACAAAGCAATTAGTGAAAAAGCAAATGACGTTGATTATTTTAGTGATCAGTACTTGGCATTCTTAGGTGCTGAAGTTGAAGAAGAGGACTTGAAAAACATTCGCAGTAACCGTGTTATTAATTACTATGGCGAGGGCTCCGAAGCGAAAAATGTGGATGTTAAATTCTTAGAAAAGCCTGATAGTGATTCTCAAACAGAAAATCTATTGGACAGACTAACTAAATTAATCTTCCAAACAACAATGGTTGCGAATATCTCTGATGAATCTTTCGGGTCATCAAGTGGTGTCTCGTTAGCTTACAAGCTTCAAGCAATGAGTAACTTAGCTTTGTCATTTCAACGTAAGTTCCAATCTTCTTTGAATAGTCGATACAAACTATTTTGTGAGTTAAGTACGAATGTTTCGAACCGAGAAGCTTGGAAAGATATCGAGTATACCTTTACTCGTAATGAGCCTAAAGATATTAAAGAACAAGCTGAAACCGCTAGTATTCTTGCGGGAATTACAAGCCAAGAAACAGCTTTGAGTGTCATTTCTGTTATTCCAGATGTCCAAGCTGAAATGGAGAAAATCAAAAAAGAAGAAGCTTCTACAGCTATCTTTGACAAGGATAAGCAACCTAGTGAAAAGGGAACAGATACAGTAGTTCCTGAAACAAATGAGGAGTAACCTATGAGAACTCCCGACTATTGGATAAAACGTGAGCAAGCGTGGCAGGCGCAACAAATCAAAGATGATACTAAACGCATGAAACAAATCATGGATAAGCTATTTGAAGCTCAAGAAGCCATTCAAAAAGAAATCAATGCCAACTGGCAGAACTTTGCGAATGGTCAAGGAATTTCTATCAGTGAAGCCATGAAACGTGCGGATAAAATGGATGTCAAAGCATTTGCCAATAAAGCTAAGAAATACGTAGAAGAAAAAGACTTTTCGCACCAAGCAAATCAAGTGTTGAAACTTTATAACTTGACCATGAGAGTGAATCGTTTAGAACTTCTGAAAGCAAATATTGGTCTGGAGCTTATTTCAGTATTTGATGACTTGGACAAGTATTTCTCAAATAATTTGACTGGTGCAGCTCTTACAGAATTTGAAAGACAAGCGGGAATTCTTGGTTTAAGCGTTCCAAAGAAAGGCTATAACAGTCTAGTTGAATCAGTTCTTAACGGAAGTTATAAGGTCGAAGGATTTGCCAGTTTTTCTGACAAGCTATGGCAGTACCAATTTGAATTGAAAGCTGATATTGAAAAACTTCTTATTCGTTCAGTAACTGGCGGAATCAATCCAAAAGCATTGGCCCCACAACTTAAAAGGCTGATGACTGAACAAGGAAAGCTTAATGCGACTTACAACGCACAACGATTGCTTGTGTCAGAAACAACGAGAATTCAAACAGCTATTCAAGAAGAAAGCTATAAAAAAGCGGATATTGAAAGTTATGAATATATTGCTGAACCGTCAGCTTGTCCTATCTGCGGGGCATTGAATGGTAAAATTTTCAAACTAAAGGATATGTCGCCAGGAGTCAATGCTCCTAATATGCATCCGTTCTGTAGATGTAGCACGGCACCACATGTTGATGATAAAGGTTTCTGGGATGATTTACTTGATAGAAAAGTAATCAGTCAAGACGAATATAAGCAAGCGTTTGACGATAGAGCGGAAGCCGACAAAGCAATTGAAAAATTGCGCAATAAAAGAAAAGGATAGATTTCAATGAATAATGAACCAAAAAAGGCTGTAACTGGACAGCCTTTTAGTTATAAAGTCAAAGGGATTGATTCCCCAGAGACATTGTCGGGGATAATCAGTCGTCAGATGGAGCAGTTAAATCGCCATTTCCGCTGACACCTAAAACATCTTCCGCAAAAATTGTCAAGGTACCATAGGACTCAGAGTTATCAAGTGTCCTAACATTTTTCAAATGTATTAAGCTTATTTCTTCAGAAACTTTATCTGTTTTACTCTCTGAAAAAGTCATTTCCCAAGCTTGGTTTACAAAGTCTGTTTCAAGTTCGCTTGAAGATACAGGTTTGCCAATATACGTACCATTGGAAGTCAAAACCACTAATTCAGCATCTGAATCATTTTTCTGATTAGCTACCAAAATCAATGTGTACCAGAACTTGATGTAAGCATTTTTTATAGAACTCAAATTATTTTTCCTTTCTACTAGATACTAGGCAAATGAGCCAGTAATTCAATTATAGCAAATAAACTTTTAAACCCGTCGAATTCCATGGGTTTTTCTTGTCCGTTTCCGAACGTTGTGGACACTAAATAAAACACGAGAAAATCAGACTCCCAAGTCTTTAAATGCGAGTAGGAGGAACCAGAAATGGAACAAACAGAACTTTTACCCCTTAATTTGCAACTGTTCGCAGAAGAAGCAGCTGATGAGACGTCTGAAGTTGGTTCAGAAACTGAAACAGAAACGAATGAAGAAGAGCAACAAGAACAATCAACTGACAATGACAAAATTGTCGAAAAGCTTCAAAAACGAATTGGTAAAGAGCAGGCTGAAAAAAATGAAACAAAAACACAGCTTGACCAAGCGCTGGCTCGTATTGAAGAACTTGAAAAAGGTGGAAGAAAGTCAGTTAAAGAAAAATCTGACGAAGAAAAAGCTGCCGAACTTCAAAAAGCTAAAGACGATGAAATCGCAAGCCTTAAAGCACAAATCAAAATTTCAAATATCACCAGCCAAGCTGATGAAGTGTTGAAAGAAAGTGGAATTGCTTTGAGTGCTGCGGAGTTAGGATTGTTGGTTGATGTTGATGAAGAAAAAACTTACAGTAATGTAAAAACTTTCCTCAATTTACTTGATAATCAACGCTCACAGTGGGAAAAAGCACGAAACACAGGGACAACGCCTAAACGTGTTCCGGGTAATGTAATATCAGTCGATAAAGATAAATTTGATTCAATGACTTATGCTGAAAAAGCTGAATTAGCAAAATCAAATCCAGATGAATTTAAAAAATTAACAGGAGGCTATTAAAATGTCAAAACAAAAAACAACACTTACAGACTTAGTAAATCCAGAGGTGCTTGCACCAATTGTTTCATACGAATTGAATAAAGCACTTCGGTTTGCACCCCTTGCACAAGTTGACACAACACTTCAAGGACAACCAGGTAATACTTTGAAATTCCCAGCTTTTACTTATATTGGCGATGCTGCTGATGTTGCAGAAGGCGGAGAAATTTCGTTAGATAAAATCGGAACTACTACTAAGTCAGTAACAATTAAAAAAGCTGCAAAAGGTACAGAAATCACGGATGAAGCCGCATTATCTGGTTATGGTGATCCAATTGGAGAATCTAATAAACAACTTGGGCTATCTCTTGCAAATAAAGTCGATGACGACTTATTGAGCGCAGCTAAGACTACCTCTCAAACTGTTTCTACTAAAGCAAACGTTGACGGGGTTCAAGCTGCATTGGATATCTTTAATGATGAGGATGCACAAGCCTATGTTCTTATCGTCAATCCTAAAGATGCGGCAAAAATTCGTAAAGATGCAAACGCACAAAAAATTGGTTCAGAAGTAGGAGCAAATACTATTATCAACGGAACTTACGCTGATGTTTTAGGCGCTCAAATTGTACGATCTAAAAAACTAGCTGAGGGTTCAGCTCTAATGTTCAAGATTGTTTCAAATAGCCCAGCTTTGAAATTAGTTTTAAAACGTGGAGTTCAGGTAGAAACTGACCGTGATATTGTTACTAAAACAACTGTAATTACTGCAGATGAACATTACGCAGCATATCTCTATGATTTAACAAAAGTTGTTAATATCACATTTACGCCTGGTGTATAATGGGACGGCTACTAAGTCGCCACTTGCATAAATATGAAAACATAAATGCGACCAAGCAAGTGAAAAATGATGAACTAACGACGCTTACCGTTAATCAGCTAAAAGAGCTTCTTGAAACTAAAGGGATAGAATATACAAAAAACGATAAGAAAGAAGATTTGATTTCAAAATTAGGAGTTGCTTATGGCTATCACTGATGATATAAAAAAGCTTTTGGGCGGTTCATCGGATGAGCGCTTGGAAGTAATCGAAAAACGCACTCGTGAACGTTTATTGCTAATTCTCAGTTCTAATATCAAAGAAGTACCACCAGAACTAGAATATGTTGTTTTGGACGTTTCCTTGAAGCGTTTTAACCGTATCGGACAAGAAGGCATGCAGTCCTACTCACAAGAAGGATTAAGCATGACCTTTTCAGAATCTGATTTTGATGAGTATGCCGATGAAATTGAATCATGGCGAAAATCAAAAGAAACTGAGGGCGATAAGAAGATTGGGAGGTTCAGATTGTATTGAGATATTTAGATGAAGTTACTTTTATCAAAGAATCGCCCGACTCACATTATGACCCCGATTTAGGTGAATGGGTTGAAAAAGAACCAACTCGAGCAGTATTTAGTGCAAACATCACTGATATTGGAACTGACAGAAGTATAAAAGTTTTCGGGGATATTAAACAAGGGGCAAAAGTCATGCGAATGATGCCCCTTTTTACTATGCCAGAATATGATTACATTGAGTTTGATAATAAAAAGTGGGCTTTAATGACTTACCGCAATCCAAGTGAGCGAAACACTTTTATTTTGCAGGAGGTCAATCAATGAAAATAACTGGAATTGATGCCTTGCAAAAGAAATTGAGAAAAAATGCCACGCTTGATGATGTCAAACATGTTGTAAAAAGCAATGGTGCTCAATTAACAACTAGAATTCAAAAATACGCAGTCTTTAGAGGACATTATGAGGGAAAGAAATTTGTGAAACCAACAGGGTTTACAAAGCGCTCCGTCATATTGAGTTTATCTCGAAATAATCTCGAAGCAACAACTGGTCCTACGAGTGATTATGGTGGATATTTAGAAGTAGGTACCCGTTTCATGGGTGCACAGCCCTTTGTTAAGCCAGCTTTTGATATTCAAAAGAAAATTTTTATAAACGACCTAAAGGAGTTGACGAAATGATTAAAACTCGAGACCAATCTATTTTTGACGAATTGTTCAAACGAATACAAGCTTTGGGTTATACCGTTTATGATTATAAGCAAATGAATGAAGTGGGCTATCCATTTGTTGAAATGGAAAGTATTCAGATAATTAATGAACCAAATAAAACGGATATTAAAGGCACAGTAAGTCTTTCATTGTCTGTTTGGAATAAAGCCGAAAAAGCAGGCCGTGTACTAGCTTCAAAAATGGCAAGCAATATATTTAATCAAGCATTAAATATAAGTTACACAGAGGGCTATTCTTGGGCTTTGAATTCACAGGCAAGTACCATTCAAATGATGGACGATACAACAACAGGTACACCGCTTAAAAGAGCGTTGATTAACTTAGAATTTAGACTAAGATAGGAGATTTAATATGACAGAATTAACAGCTAAACAGGGTAAAGATATTATCTTGCTCTATCGTTTGCTTAGTAAAGCAACAAAAGAAGCCGCTTGGAAACTTGCTTTCCAAACAGAACACTCGAATGAAAAAACTCGAGATTACAACACTACAGCAACCAAAGATGGGACAATAGGTTCTCTTGCAGCAATTGAATACAGTTTGTCTGCCACATCTATTGCAGCAAATGGTGACCCACATCTTGACGAAATGGACAAAGCGTTTGATGATGGAGAAATTATTGAAGTATGGGAAATTGATAAAGCTGAAAAAGGATCTGACGGAAAGTACAAAGCTAAATATCTTCGTGCTTATCTTACAAGTTTCTCTTATGAACCTAATTCAGAAGATGCGCTTGAATTGAGTTTAGAATTTGGAGTGTTTGGCAAACCTCAAAAGGGCCAAGCCACACTAACTGAAGAACAAGCTAATGTTGTTCAGTATGTATTCAAAGATACTGTTGCGGGATAAAGCTGAAAATATTACTGGCTCTGCCTGGAGTACAGTTGTAGAAGTGACAATTTAAATACTATAAACAAAAGGCTAGAGATTCGCTCTAGTCTTTATTTTTTAAGGAGAAATCAAAATGGAATTAACAATTAATGCCAAACAGTATGTTTTTATCTTTGGTTACCGATTCATTAAGGAATTGAATAAAAAAAATGAAGTCACAGAGCGTGGGATGACTTTAAAAGCTGGCTTAGATAATGCTTTGATGAACTTCTTTAGCGGAGATATCGAAACACTTGTTGAAATGCTAAAAACTGCGAATGCAACAGAAAATCCTCGTGTCTCTGAGAAAGGGATAGTTGAATGGATTGAAGAAAATGGTATTGATATGCTTTTTGATTTAGTACTCGAAGAGTTAAAAAAGTCGGAATTTACCAAGAAAAAAACGTTGAACTTCGAGAAAGAAGTCAGCAAAAATCTACAGTAACAGATTTTGACAAACTCTATGAACAAGTTCAGTTAAATTGTTTGCGTTATCTCGGAATTGCTAATCTAAGAGATATAGAGCGCATGACCATTTCGGAGTATGAATTAAGGCTGAAAGCTTATAGGCTAAAAAGACTTGATGAGCAAGAATTTATTTACCAACAAGCATGGGCAAATTGGCAAGTTCAATCAACTAAGCAACAAGGTAAGAAGCAAGTTCCAGTTCATTCGACCTTCAAGAAGTTTTTTGATAAAGAAAAATTTGAAAATGATATTTTAGGAATCGAAACTTCGGACAGTGCTTTTAAAAAGGACAAAAAACTAATTAACCTCATGAAAAAAGCAAATAAGTAAGAAAGGGGGAAAAACATGGAATCTTATAGTGTAGAAGCGGTTCTGAGTGCTGTTGATAAAAATTTCACCTCAACCATGAATAAAGCAGATAGTTCAATGGGAGGATTAGATAAAAGCTCACAAAATACAAATACTTCTATCCTAGATATTGCTAAGGGTGTTGGGGTTTTTAAACTTGTTGATTCTGCGGTAGGTTTGGTTAGAAATTCATTAGATGGTGCTATAGATCGATTTGATACTTTGAATAAGTATCCTGTTGTAATGCAGGCGCTTGGTTATTCTGCTTCTGATGTTGATAAATCAATGGCAAAACTGAATAAAGGAATTGATGGCTTACCTACTTCTCTTGATGAAATTGTATCCAGTACTCAACAACTCGCTATATCTACAGGAAGCTTAACAAAAGGAACTGATACAGCTATTGCATTAAACAATGCTTTTCTAGCTTCTGGTGCTTCAACTGCAGATGCAAGCCGAGGAATGCAACAATATGTTCAAATGTTATCTAAGGGATCTGTTGATATGCAATCGTGGCGTACACTTCAAGAAACAATGCCCGTTGCAATGGATAAAGTTGCTAAGTCTTTTAAAGACCAAGGTGTAAATTCGGTTAGTGATCTATATGATGCTTTACAAAGTGGGAAAATTACATTCGATGACTTCAATAGTCGATTAATTAAATTGAATGACGGTGTTGGAGGATTTGCGGAACTTGCTAAGAAAAATTCAGCAGGGATAAAAACCTCGTTCAAAAATGTAAAAACAGCAGTAGTGAAAGGTTTGGAGAATGTTTTATCTGCAATTGATAACGGAATGAAGAGCGCTGGTCTTGGTTCAATCGCTCAGAATTTTGACAAGTTAAAAATTGTAGTTAATCAAGTTTTTAGTGCAATTACAAAAGCTATTCCTCCAGTTATTAGTGTAATTGCAAGAATAATCGCTACATTTAAAACTCTGTTTGAGTTCGTTAATCAAAATAAAGACTGGATTGGCCCATTAGTAGCTGGAATAACAGCTGGTGTGGCAGCATATAAACTATGGAAAGGCGCGATTACAGCGTGGAATACTGTTACTAAGATAGCTACTGCAGTTCAAGTGGCCTTTAATGCAGTTATGGATGCAAATCCAATCATGTTGATAGTTATTGCAATTGCTGCTGTTGTAGCAGGGTTAGTCTATTTCTTTACACAAACAAAAACAGGTCAGAAAATATGGTCAAATTTTGTAAAATTTCTAGGTTCTGCATGGCAATCTCTAGTTAAAATTTCCAAAGATGTTTGGGATAATATTACTAAAGCTTGGGACAGCGCAGTCAAATGGTTCACTGATACCTGGAACAACATCAAAAATGGAGCCAAGGGACTTTGGGATGGAACAATCCAAGGTGCCAAAAATGCCATTGATAGTGTTAAAAACGCTTGGAATGGCATCAAAGAGTGGTTCGCTAATCTTTGGAAAGGTACAACAAGCGGGTTAACCAGTGCTTGGGATAGCGTTACAACAACCTTAGCTCCATTTGTTGAGACAATCAAAACAATCTTTCAACCAATTCTTGATTTCTTTAGCGGATTATGGGGGCAAGTCAAAACTATCTTTGGTTCAGCTTGGGAGATTATTAAGACGGTTGTTATGGGACCAGTTTTGTTACTCATTGATTTAATCACTGGGGACTTTAACCAATTTAAAGAAGATTTTGGAATGCTTTGGCAAACACTAGCAACAGCGATTCAAACAATAGTCCAAACTTTTGTGAATATCGTAGTTGGATTTTACAATTCATTTTTCCAAACTGTAGTTAATATCTGGACAACAATTGTAAACACAATTCAAAGTCTTTGGGGTGCTTTCACAACATGGGTCGTTGATATGGCTAAGTCTATCGTTGACGGAATTGTTGATGGTTGGAATTCATTCAAGCAAGGTACTATTGATTTATGGAACGCTACCGTTCAATGGGTCAAGGACACTTGGGCTTCATTCAAACAGTGGGTTATTGGCTCTGCCAATGCTATTGTGAATGGAGTCAAACAAGGTTGGGAAAACCTCAAACAAGGCACAATTGACTTGTGGAACGGAATGATTAACGGACTCAAAGGAATTTGGGACGGTTTGAAACAAGGCGTTAGTGATCTGATTGATAATGTTGTAAGTATCTTCAATACCTTGAAAAACATCAACTTACTAGATCTTGGTAAAGCCATTATTGATGGTTTTGTCAAAGGTCTAAAAAGTGCATGGGAAGCGGGTATGAAGTTTATTGGCGGAATTGGCGATTGGATTCGTGAGCATAAAGGGCCAATCCGTAAGGATAGAAAACTTTTAACTCCCGCTGGTAATGCCATTATGAATGGTTTGAACTCTGGTTTAACTGGAGGTTTCCGTAATGTTCAATCCAATGTTTCAGGAATGGGCGATATGATTGCTAATGCAATTAATTCTGACTATTCTGTGGATATTGGGGCAAATGTTGCGGCAGCTAATCGCTCAATCAGTAGTCAAGTTTCTCATGATGTGAATCTTAACCAAGGCAAACAGCCGGCTTATGTAACCTTAAAACTCGGAAGCCAAGAATATAAGGCTTTTGTTGAAGATATTTCAGGAGTTCAAGGCTGGCAAAACGTCATGATGAATAAATTCTAGTCGGGAGGTAGAAATGTACAAGTTTAGAGATACGACAAAACAGGAGCATTATCGCAACCTTCCTTTTATTCCAACCAGCGCCATGAGTTATGATGGGACTTGGTTAGAAGAACTCATAGAAGGTTATCAGACTTTGACGGTTGAGGGGCGAGAAATGTATTCTCTCAGCTTTGAATCACAAGAAATGCAAGTGGGAGGAGTAATCACCAATGTGAAATATCCTCCTCGGGAGCTGACGATAAAATATAAGCTTGAGGATAGGGACCCTCGAGCTTTACAAGAAAAGTTTGATACTTTAAAAGCATTCTTGATTCGTCAAGAAGATGTTCCCATTATTTTTAATGATGATCTGGAATATACTTTTTATGGCCGTTTCCAAACTGCTGATACTGTAGCGGGAGATACTAATTCAATTATTTCAAGTTTTACTGTACTTTGTAGTGATCCATTTAAACACGGAAAAATTCAAAGTGTAAAAAATAAGGTCATTGAAGTTTTACCTTACCCAGTTAAACCGGATAAGCTATCATTCAATTTACTGACAGAGGGTTTACTTGCAACTGACGGAAATTATCGCTTGAAATCATCACAGGCTAAAAAAGGCGACCTATTGGAATTTGATTTTCAATCTGGCAATACTTTTCTTAATGGAAAAGTAAACAATAATCTCTTAAACCTTGATTCTGATTTTAAAAATATCAGATTGATAACTGGAACAGATTTTTCAAGTTCAGACTATGAGTTAACGATTCAATATAGAAAGGCGGTGCTTTAGTGAGTAATATCTTATTTTTAGATAAGATGCAACAAGTTATCAAAAGTTATGATTCTGATGAGTTCATAGAATGTGTTCAGACAAAAGAAATCACAACCAACGCTTCTGAATTAATGAATGACACACTTTCAGTTTCTTTACCTTTTGACGAAACAATTAAAGATGCCAGCTATATTGCAGTCAATGATACGAAAGAACAAGAGTTTTCTTTATATCGAATTTTAACCGCAAAAGATGAAGATAATTTATTATCATCTGAAGCGATAAATTTTGCAGTCGATGAACTGGATAATTTTATCATCAAAGATATAAGACCTAAAAATAGGTCTTTTTCTTATGTGATTAATCAGCTTTTATCTGATTCAGGTTGTGACTGGGTATTAGGTGTCTGTGAACCAATTAAAACAGTTTCCAGTACTTTCTACTATACTTCCATGCGTGAAGCTCTAAAAGCTCTACAAGAGTTAGGTGCAGAGTTTACCTTTTCAATTGAAATTACAGGAAATAAGATTACGAAAAAAATCATTAACTGCTATAACCAAATTGGAAAAATTACCAATAAACGCTTTGAATATGGCGATGAAGTTTTGAAAATTGTTCACCAACAAGACCGCACAAATATTGTTACTGCTCTAATTGGACGTGGAAAAGGTGAAGAAGTTGGGGACGGTTATGGGCGAAGAATTGAGTTTTCAGATGTCGAGTGGAGAAAGTCAAATGGTAAACCACTTGATAAGCCAAAAGGCCAAAATTGGATTGAATATCCAGAAATGACAGAAGAATATGGCATCCCGTCAAATGGAAAAATGTTGCCACGTAAAACAGTTGTTGTTTTTGATGATGTGGAAGATGCAAGCGAGCTTTTACAAAAGACTTATGAAAAACTGGCTTATTACTGCCGGCCACTCGTTCAGTTTAGTACTGAGATATTAGGCAGTGATTCAATTGGAAATACTGTTTCAATCCACAGAGGAGACCGAAATTATCACTATCAGACAAGAGTCTTTAAAGTGGTTACTGACCATGTTAATGGACGAGTGCAAGCTAGTCTAGGCGATAATTTAAGTGGAAACTCAATTAATCGCCAGTTGTCACAAGTTCAAAGCAATATCTCTGACCTTGATAACAACAAAATGACTTGGTATGACTCCACAGAAATTGGAAAGTATCAATCTGATATCATTCGAGGTGCTAAGGGTGGGTCGATTATGATGATGAACCCCTCTGATTTAGGTAAAGGAGAAAGTAGAGAACCGTTTCAAATGGTTTGGATGAATGGTCCTAGCATTGAAGAATCTGATCATTTTCTTGTAGCTAACTCAGAAGGAATCGGTTTTATTGATGGAAACTTTAACCTTGATAATTTTAAAACGGCATGGACAATTGATGGCATTTTTAATGCAGATTTTATAAATGCAGGGACGCTTCAAGGGGTCAAGATTCGTTCAGTTCATCATGACTTCATTATTGAACTTGACCAAGGGAAAATTCGTTTTATTAAAAGAAATGGGTCGTCCGAAAATGAGATGTTTGCTTTTGCACCAACTTATACAGGCGGACAACTCCAAGGGATTAATGCAATTCAAAATCATGGTTATTCTTTCGCCTTGTCATCAAAGGGGAACAATGGAGCGCTTTTAAATGTTTTAGAAATTCCAAAAGACAGTACGGCTGAAAATCGCAAATTAAATCTTTACGGAGAAGTAAAAGTTGATGGAAATTTAACAATTAGCGGTAAAACTAATACCAAAGAACTCTATGTTAATGGAGTAAAAATCGATACCAACGGTGGAGGAAACTCTGGCGGAGGATCTGGATGGAATGGTCAATACCCACCAGAAGTCACAAGTGATCGTGATAAACGTTACTGGCAAATATGGGCAATGGCAATTGGGGCTGGATTCTCTAAACAAGCGGCTGCCGCTTTACTCGGAAATGCACAGGGTGAATCTGATGCAAATCCAACGGCTGATGAGGGCGGTGGACGTCCTGGTTTCGGTTATGGGGTTTGGCAATGGACGGATAGTTCAGGAGCTAGCTCTGGACGTGTTTATATGATTAACCTTATGACGAGAGCAGGAGTCACTGACAATCCTGACACAATCACAGCCCAATTCAAGCTCTTGATGTGGCATTCACCAAACGGCCAATGGATTGCGACAAGTTCTTATCCTTATTCTTGGACTCAATTCATGACATTAACCAATATCAATACTGCAACGCAAGCTTTTGTAGCTAACTTTGAGCGTCCCTTAAACGGACACCCTGAACGTAGCACTTGGGCCCAAGAATGGTATAACAAATTTGTTAATCTTAAAATCCCAAGCGGTGGCGGAGGTTATATTGCTCCAATTTCAAGACCTATTACCGTAACAAGTGAAATGGGTTGGAGAACGAGTCCAATCACCGGAGCGCAAGAATTTCACAATGCTGTGGACTTGGTTAATGGCAATCCAACAACTCCAATCTTAGCTTCTGGCGATGGTCAAGTGGTCCAAGCGGGAAGTAATTATTATGACTGGTATGGAAATTACACGGTCATCAAGCATGCGGATGGACTTTATACAGGGTACGCACATCAAAGCAGAATCGATGTTTCTGTGGGTCAAAATGTTAAAAAGGGCCAACAAATTGGACTTATGGGAGCGACTGGTCCGGTCACTGGACCACATTTGCACTTCCAATTTATGGACCAATATTGGCCATCATCAAGCGCTCACTTTAAGAATCCAAGGGATTATATCAAATTTTAGAAAGGGTCTATTATGACAGAACATTTTATAACACTGTCCACCACAGAACCAAATAATTATGTCGGTCTCCTTAAAATGAGACAAGGAGATACTAACACTCAAGAAATAGAAGCAACAATCACAGCAAACGGTCAACTCTTTAAGTTTGACCGCTTGTCTGTGTTTTTTAATGCTGTTTTACCCAACGGAAATGTTATCAGAGACAAAGTCACCGAAGTAAACTATGTCAATTCTAAACTTAATTACGTTGTTGCGGATAGCTTTTTGCAAGAGGTTGCTCAAGTCACCGCTTGGTTTTCGTTTGAAAATGGGGAGAAAATAATTGATAGCACAAAGAACTTTCAATACTCAGTAATTGGAGGATGGAAGGAGTGCATTCCGCAGGGGAATTATATTTATGAACTTTCGGAAATTCAACGTGAGATAGAAGAAATCATCGGTAATAAAGACTTTACAAGTTTACTCAGTAAGCTCATGTATTTTAACAGCAAGGTTGATTTCTTAGGTCAACAAAAAGCTGATAAGACAGATGTAGCTAAGGTAGAAGATATGGTTTCGAAAATGCCTTCTGCTACGCCTAAAGAAACTTTCAATAATTTATCTAAACTAAAAGAAAAATATCCAAGTGGGTCAACATCTGCTATGGTTGTTTTAGAATCTGACGGTGTAACAGGATATGTATATCTTTGGAATGGATCAGAGTGGAAAAAGGGAGCTCTTTATCAGGGGCTAGGACTTGTTGAAAAATCTGTGACTTTCGATAAGTTATATGTTGATTCGTTTGACGCACTTTCTACGGCGAATGTTTTCGGTGGAAAAGGTATTGTCGGGAATGACGGAGATAAAAACATCATTTTGACAGATGAACCAAATTCAACAGTTTATCGAATACCGCTTGATCAAACCGGGTTCATGAACATCAAATTAATCGAACCAGTTGTAGGTTATCATCAAAGCATTTTCGTTGTCGATAAAAACAATAAAATGGTGTTTAGAAGTACTTGGAATCAATTGCAGCAAATCAGTCGTGGTGGTTGGAAAATTGCCAATAATAGCCTTGAAGTGGACATTGAACTTGTAAGACAGGTTGATCTAGCTGATGCTATCTACATCAACATACCAACAAGTCGTATAAATGAGTTTAAAGCAGAGACGATTGAAAATATTGATCTAGCTGATTTAAAGTATTTAGATCTACGTAACTATAAAAACCCTCCGTCAGAGAGCTTGGGAAGTTTATCTGATAAATATATGCCATTTGAATCTGAAAAGTTGCTCAATAAACGTTTAATTGGATATGTTCCAGAAACGGGAGAAGTATCCTTTGAAAATGACAGTAGTTGGATGACATTTAAAATCATTAATGTACCAAATAAAGGAACACTGACATTGCCAAAATCTTCAATAACTTCTGATCAGTTATTTGTTCTAGAAGATAGTGATCAAGTGTGTTTCAATCATATTTATCACTCCAACAAAGAACCATGGTTCAATGTCTCAGAAACATCAATGACGATTAGTTTTACTGATCTAATAAGAATGTATCCACGAACAGTTACCTTGTATGTTGGATTCAAGAAGGCAGATGACGAGAATTTCTTTTCAGAAGCTAAGAATATAGCTCAATTAAGTGATGTTTTTAAGTGGGCTGAAGATCCGAATCAGGATAAGTTAACTGAATATAATCTTAATTTTCCACCCTACGTTCCATTGGTTGCTGGAAAAGAAAGTTATATCTATTTTGACAATCTACTGATTGATAAAAATTTTTACGTGCAAAGTATTCCAGCAATTGCAAGAAATCGACGAGAAGATAAAGTGGTACTAAGCGGCATTTCAAATTATACTCAATCAATTAATATTGGAGGAGTTTCCGGAAATATTCCTATTAAATCAATCTCTGAAAGTGCTGGTGCTGGCAAAAATCTAAAAGTGATGGTCATTGGTGAATCAACTAGTGAAGATGGACGATTTATGACTAACCTGAAAAATTTCTTTGATTCAGATGTTGTCAACATCGATTTTATTGGAACACGAACCAGTGGCGGTGTAAGGCATGAAGCAAGGTCTGGTTGGGGATCTGGTACCTTGCGATATATAGGAAAGGCCAATAATGCAACGAATAGTTTTTGGAATCCGGAGATACGGGAGTTCGATTTGGACTACTACTTCAGTCAACACAGCGATGTTCCAATTCCAGATGTGATTTTACTAAATTTTGGTATCAATGAAGTGAACCGTTATGTAACCGACGGACGTAGTGGAACACAATCAGAGCATTATGATTTCTTTATAAGAGAATTTAGAAAGAAAAATCCTAATTTAATTAGTATTATTGGACTATCTCATTCGTTCTCTCGTTGGTCAAATTATTGGATGGAATCAGAGCGAGATAATATTATGAAACGAACGAAGCAAACAATTGAAGATTTCAAAGATAGGGAATCAGAGAGAATATTTTTAAATCCTTGGTACGTGTGTTTAGATATGCGGTGGGATTTTCAATACTCAGAGATTAAAAGCAATCAGTTTAGCGAGAAAACTTCTATAGTCGGAACTGATGGTGTTCATCCAGCTGAATCTGGCTATAAGAACATGGCATTAATGAGTTACTTTGCCATAAAAAATGCGGTATCAAAACAATGAAACTAAGCATACCTTCGGGTGTGCTTTTATTTTTGGGGAAAGAAGGGGTTATGGAGGAGCAAGCATGGCGAGAAGTGCTCGAACGATTAGCTCGAATTGAAACAAAGTTGGATAACTATGAAACAGTCCGGGATAAAGCAGAACGAGCACTTTTAATAGCCCAATCAAATGCAAAACTTATAGAAAAAATGGAAGCCAATAATAAGTGGGCTTGGGGCTTTATGCTTACTCTTGCCGTAACTGTTATTGGATATATAATTACTAAAATACTTTAAAAGGAGAAAGAACATGAAAACAATCGATAAAGGTACACTTACACGAACAATCTTACTCTGGTTAGCTATCATTAACCAAATTCTAACAGCATTGGGTATTAATCCATTGCCACTTGACGATAATACTGTTAGCACTGTAATTACAACAGTTTTTGCACTTTGGGCTTGGTGGAAGAACAATGACTTCACTCATGCAGCTAAAAAAGGAACTGAACTTACTAAAAGTTTAAAAAATGGAGATAGTGTTCAAGTAGTTAAGGCATCTGACGCTGACCATGAATTCACAGAAGGAGGCGAATAATGTCAAGTATTGAAAATATGATTGCTTGGATGCAAGCACGAAAGGGTAAGGTTACTTACTCAATGACTTCACGAATGGGGCCGAATAGTTACGATTGCAGCTCGTCAGTATTCTTTGCAATGATTGCTGGTGGCTTTCTGTCAGCAGGTTCAATGGGTAATACTGAAACCTTGTTTGGAATGTCAGGAACTAAACTCAAAGAAATCAGTCGAGGAGAAGTACAACGTGGCGATATTTTCATTTCAGGCACTCCAGGAGGTTCGGCTGGTTCAGACGGACACACTGGTATCTTCCTAAGTAACGGTTCATTCATTCACTGCTCTTACACTCACAATGGAATTGCGGTTGATACGAATGATGCTTATATGAGTACTCGCTTGCCACATCACTTTTATCGAATCGTTGGTTCAGGTTCAGGGAATACTGACAATAAGCCACAAATGGTTACATTAAACGTTGATGGTAAGTTTGGTAATGCGACTGCTAAACGATTACAAGAATACTTTGATACAGCTGGGAAAGACGGAGTAATCAGTCACCAGTACAAACAAACCTTTAACCAAAATATCTATGCTGCTCAGTTCGATTCATCACTGACTGGTTCAAACGTAGTTAAAGCATTGCAAAGATTCTTAGGAGTTGGACAAGATGGACTATTCGGTCAAGGCACTATTAAAGCACTACAGAAATACCTTGGAACAACACAAGATGGAACGATTAGCCCAGTTTCTGATTCTGTCAGAGAATTACAACGCCGATTGAATGCGAATAAATTGTAAAATTAACCCCGCTTCGGCGGGTGCTTTTTTGTTAACAAATGTTAATGCTTTCATTAAGATAAATTAGTATAATATCCTTATCGTAAATGCTATTCCAAATACAAGTACAAATAACTAAGTATTTCGGGAGAGATAAAGCGCCCTTTTCCAAAGCGAGGGTGTTTTTTTCTTGACAACGGAAATAGAAAGTTATATAATTTTTACATCCCAAAAAATACTTTTTTAATAAATTCATTCCTTAGCGTCCCTCTCCTAACTGGGGCGCTTTTTTATTGATAAAGAGTAATGATAGCGCTATAATAAATTATCCTGATATTTTATTTCCTTGAGCTTTCTTCATCCATGAGAAGCTCGTTATAAAATTTTTCTTAAATGTCTCCTCCCCCTTATGAGGCATTTTTTATATAAAAAAGCACTAGCATTAAGCCAGTGCCGAAAAGTGATTAGAGCAAGGTATGAATAATATAGTGCGGAACTAGATTAACTTGCAATAACTTTTATAATATTATCAATTTTATGAACAAATGTCAATAATAATATGCTATAATATATTCGGGATGATTGTGGGATTTCATCCTATTTCTAGAGTTAAGCCATTCTTCGGAGTGGCTTTTTTCAAATAAAAAAGCTCTAGCTGGATGACTTCAAGGAGTCCAACTAGAGGATAATGAGTGTTAGTACAAATTCAGAAAAAGATTTACTATATACAAAACATAAGAGGTACTAACAATTTAAATATTAACAATTTTTCAGACAATTGTCAATTATTTATAGTAGTATGTTATAGTTTATTTAGTTGATGAGAAATTGATTTCTTTTACAGTATCTTTGATAATCTGCAGTTCCATCCACATATATCTAATATAATAACCAAGATATGTGCTGCAGATTGTCATATTTTGGTTCTTTAGCTCAGTTGGTCAGAGCTAACGGCTCATAACCGTTCGGTCGCTGGTTCGAGTCCAGCAAGAACCATAATTAAATGTGCCAAATTTTGTGCCAAAAGTTTTAATTACTTGCTTCAAAATAGCCGTTTTTCTTATAGTATCTGATTAAGAAACGTTGATATTATCAGCTTATTTCATTAATGATAACTGCGTATTTCCCCCTCGGATCATGGTGCCAAACCTCGCCCCACCTTCGTAGTGGGGCATTTTTTTATACTTTTTTACGAAAAGCAATTTAAAAGAAACATATTAAAAAAGGATAAACCATTATAAAAAAAGAAAATAAAGTCCTAATAAAAATTGTGCTATAATAGAAAAATGACAAGATACAAAGCCACAATAGCCTATGATGGCACAGATTTTGCAGGTTTTCAAAGCCAAACAAATCAAAGAACAGTTCAAAAAGAAATTGAAAAAATACTGACGAAGTTAAATTCTTTTGAGCCAGTTATTTTACAAGGCTCAGGCCGAACAGATTCTGGAGTTCATGCTTTTGGTCAAGTCATTCATTTTGATTTAAAGGGTAAAGTTCGTGATTTGGAACGTCTGCGATTTGGTTTAGACACTCAAACCCCAGCAGATATTGCAGTAAAAAAAGTGGAACTTGTCCCAGATGATTGGCATGCAAGATATCAAAAGCATGAAAAAACCTATGAGTATTATCTAGAAAATTCAATTACACGAAGTCCATTTCAAAGACATTCTAAAGCCTATTTTCGCTATCCACTTAATTTTGAGCGGATGCAAGAAGCAATGTCAAAGTTGGTTGGAGAACATGATTTTACAGGTTTTACAGCATCGGGTTCATCAGTTGATGACAAAGTAAGAACGATTTATCAGGCAGAAATTATCCGTCTTGACGAAGAAAATTTCAAATTTATTTTTCGTGGCAATGGCTTTTTGTATAAACAAGTGCGAAACATGGTTGGAACAGTCATTAAAATTGGTAATGACCGAATGCCTGTCAGCCAAATAGATAAAATATTGACCTCTAAAAATAGAGATTTTGCAGGACCAACAGCGGCACCTGAGGGTTTATATTTGAAAGAAGTCAAATATGCGGAAAATACTGACATCTAAAAGCTACTGTCAGTAAAATTAATGGAGAGAAGATGCCAAAGAATTTAAATGAAAGCAAAAAAATTCTAACAATTGCAGGTTCAGATATCCTATCCGGAGGCGGGATGCAAGCTGATTTAGCGACTTTTGCAGCCAATGGGCTTTATGGCTTTTGCGCCTTAACAAGCATTGTAACTGTCAAAGAAGATAAATTTTTTGTTCATCCAGTAGAAAAAGAACTCTTTCAAGAAGAGTTGGAAAGTTTAAGCGATGTGGACTTTTCAGCCATAAAAATAGGACTATTACCCAATAAAGAAATACTTGAACTGACCAAAAACTGGCTGACAGATCTGTCAGTGAAATCTGATACTCCAATTATATTAGACCCAGTCATTGTTTTTAAAGAAAATGCTGACTATTCGGTCAATGAAATGCGTGACCTTTTCATCAGCCAACTCTTTCCTTTGGCGACTGTAATTACCCCGAATCTCAAAGAAGCAGAAATACTGACAGGGCTGTCAGTAAAAAGTAAATCAGAGATGAAAGAAGCAGCCAAACTTTTGCATGATTTTGGAGCAAAAAATGTCGTCATCAAAGGAGGAAATCGCTTTGACCAAAAACAAGCCATTGACCTTGCTTATGATGGAAAAGCTTTTTATGAATTATCAAGCCCGATTATAGAAAATAATAACAACGGAGCAGGTTGTACCTTTGCTTCATCAATTGCGGCCAATATGGCTTATAATCACCCCTTTAAAGATTCAGTCAAGAATGCAAAAGACTTCGTTTATCAAGCCATTCAAAATGCAAATGAATATGGTGTTTTTCAAAATAAAAAATAAATTTCCAAAAGTAAACCAAACTTCTAGGAAAAGTAGGAGATGAAACTCATGGACAACAGAAATATCAAAAAATTAACTTTACTTGCGATTTGGACAGCAGTCACTTTTGTTCTAGGTCGCCTATTTACCTTCCCTATTCCAGGTTCAGCCGGTAATATATTAACCCTTTTGGATGTCGGAATTTATACAGCAGTCTTTCTGTTTGGTAAACGAGAGGCGGCAATAATTGGGGGCTTTGCAGCCTTTCTACTTGATTTGACTGCAGGCTACAGTAACTACATGTTTTTCAGCTTAATTATTCATGGCGGGCAAGGCTATCTCGCAGGATTGACAAGATACAAATGGCTTAACTTTTTGCTCAGTCTTGTCTTTATGGTTGGAGGATATTTTATTGTTGGTGGATTAATGTATGGCTGGGGTTCAGCCATTGCGGGACTTTGGGTAAATATTATTCAAGTTGTGGTTGGCTTTGCTTTAGCAAAAGTCTTGAGCCCGCTCAATGAAAGGACAGGTATTTTAAATGGATTTAGAAAAGCTTAAAAAAGACACACAAGTCATTATCGATGATGTCATAAAACAAACAGAAATTAAAGCTGGTCAAGTCTTTGTTCTTGGTTTATCTTCATCAGAAGTAAATGGTGGTTTAATTGGCCATGCCAGTTCTAGTGAAATCGGTCAGGTCATTGTTTCTGTCATACACAAGACATTGTCAGACAAAGGAATCTATCTGGCGGTCCAAGCATGTGAACATCTTAATCGTGCCTTACTCATTGAAGAGGAATTAGCCGAAAAAAAAGACTGGGAAATCGTTTCTGTGATTCCGCAACTCCACGCTGGTGGAAGTGGTCAAGTTGCCGCCTACCAACTCTTTAAATCTCCAGTTGAGGTAGAACATATTGTTGCCAACGCCGGTTTAGATATTGGTGATACTAGTATTGGAATGCACGTAAAACACGTCCAAATTCCCGTTCGCCCAATTTTAAGAGAACTTGGTGGCGCTCATGTAACAGCTCTTAAATCACGTCCTAAACTCATTGGTGGAGAACGTGCGAGGTACAAATAAATGAAAGAGATGTTAATCATGACCCCAGGTCCAACTGAGGTGGCTGAAAATGTACGATTAGCAAGAGCAAAGGCAACAACGAATCCGGATATTGATTTAGCCTTTTATGACTTTTACAAAAAAACTTGTAGTAAACTTGCTCAATTTTTAAAAACCAAAAACGATGTCAGAGTTTTAGCTGGTGAAGGAATTTTAGGATTGGAAGCGGCTTGTGCTTCGTTAACCGAAAAAGGTGACCGCGTACTTGTGCTTGATAATGGTATTTTTGGTCATGGCTTTAGTGATTTCATTGAGCTTTACGGAGGTGAAGCAATTCTACTGGAGAGTTCAGGAAAAGAAGCATTTTCCTTAGAAATTCTAGAAAAATTTTTAGAAAAAGACCATGACTTTAAATATGCAACAGTCGTTCATTGTGATACACCCTCAGGCGTCTTAAATGACCTCTCAAGCATTTGTCCTCTCTTAAAAAAATATGGAATTCTAACCGTTGTTGATTCGGTTGCGGCAATGGGTGGTGAAGAGTTACAAGTTGATAAGTGGCAAATTGACATTGCTCTTGGTGGCTCTCAAAAAGTGATTTCAGCTCCACCAGGCTTAACAATTGCATCTATTTCAACAGAAGCTTATCAAGCGATGACAGAGAGAAAAAGCCCCATCGCAAGTTTTTATTGTAATCTCCTTACTTTTAAAGATTATTATGAAAAAAAATGGTTTCCATATACCATGCCAATTTCTGATATCTATGGATTAGACCAAGCGATAGATAATCTTCTTGCCGACCAAGAAATTTTGAAACGTCATGCGATGATTGGTCATGCGACAAGACAAGCAATTGAAAATTCTCCTTTGGAACTTTATTTGCAGAATGGCTATTCAAACACCGTTTCTGTTATTAAAGTGCCAGAAGGTCTGAATGATCAAGAAATCTTAAGGAAAATGCGTGAGAACTATCGAGTGATGATCACAGGATCATTTGATCATTTAGCAGGTAAAGTTTTAAGAATTGGGCACATGGGAGAGAATGCGAGACCAAATAAAGTGGCTTACAGTCTATATGCGCTTCAAAAAGTATTAGAAGATTTTGGTATTGCATTTAAAAATAATTTACAAGAAGATTTTTTAGAAGCTCTGAATTGAAAAAGAAGTGAAGCTTATAGCTTCTAATACAAATAAAAAGAAAAATCTGATATTACAATGGTTCATGAAAAATTAAAAAACAGACTTTTGACAAAAAAGGAAAAATCAGATATAATTATTTTCGGGCACTGGTTTTTTATTATAAAAAATCAGTAACGGTAGGCTCCCCTCTGGGGAGCTGTTTTTGTTTTTCCCAGTTATTTCTGTTTTGTAAAAAGATTAGAGGAGATTTAGATGTCAACTAAGTATATTTTCGTCACTGGTGGTGGTACTTCGTCAATGGGTAAAGGGATCGTAGCGGCATCGCTCGGTCGTTTGCTTAAAAATCGTGGGCTTAAAGTCACTGTCCAAAAATTTGACCCATACCTTAACATCGACCCAGGGACAATGAGCCCTTATCAACATGGTGAAGTCTTTGTTACTGATGATGGTGCTGAAACTGACCTTGACCTTGGTCACTATGAACGTTTCATTGACATCAATTTAAATAAATATTCAAATGTTACTTCCGGTAAAGTTTACAGTGAGATTCTTCGTAAAGAACGTAAGGGAGAATATCTCGGAGCAACTGTCCAAATGGTACCGCATGTGACTAACATGTTGAAAGAAAAAATTAAACGTGCAGCAACAACAACTGATGCAGATATCATTATCACAGAAGTTGGTGGAACGGTTGGCGATATGGAAAGTTTGCCATTTATTGAAGCTTTACGCCAAATGAAAGCCGAAGTTGGTGCGGACAACGTCATGTACATTCACACTGTTCCAATTCTTCACTTGCGTGCTGCTGGAGAATTGAAAACTAAAATCGCCCAAAATGCGACTAAGACACTTCGTGAATATGGTATCCAAGCTAACATGCTCGTATTACGTAGTGAAGTTCCAATCACGACAGAAATGCGTGATAAAATTGCGATGTTCTGTGACGTAGCACCAGAAGCAGTCATTCAATCGCTTGATGTTGAACACTTATACCAAATTCCATTGAACCTTCAAGCACAAAATATGGACCAAATCGTTTGTGACCATTTAAAACTTGATGCACCAAAAGCAGATATGACAGAATGGTCAGCAATGGTTGACCATGTCATGAACCTCAAGAAAAAAGTAAAAATTGCTTTGGTTGGTAAATATGTAGAATTACCAGATGCTTATATTTCAGTGACTGAAGCGCTTAAACATGCAGGTTATTCATCTGATGCCGAAGTTGATATTAACTGGGTTAATGCTAATGATGTAACTGATGAAAATGTTGCTGAACTTGTTGGTGATGCTGCAGGAATTATTGTTCCTGGAGGATTTGGTCATCGTGGCACAGAAGGTAAGATTGCAGCTATTAAATATGCGCGTGAAAATGACGTTCCAATGCTTGGAATCTGTCTTGGAATGCAATTGACAGCAGTTGAATTCGCTCGTAATGTTCTTGGACTTGAAGGAGCTCATTCATTTGAATTAGACCCTGAAACAAAATATCCAGTCATTGACATTATGCGTGACCAAGTTGATGTTGAAGACATGGGTGGAACACTACGTCTTGGACTTTACCCAGCTAAATTGAAAAATGGCTCACGCGCTAAAGCAGCCTACAATGATGCTGAAGTGGTTCAACGTCGCCACCGTCACCGTTATGAATTCAATAACAAATTCCGCGAAGACTTTGAAAAAGCTGGTTTCGTATTCTCAGGCGTTTCACCAGATAACCGTTTGGTTGAAATCGTTGAACTTTCTGATAAAAAATTCTTCGTGGCATGTCAATATCACCCAGAATTGCAATCACGTCCAAACCGTCCAGAAGAACTCTACACAGAATTTATTCGTGTAGCGGTTGAAAATAGTAAATAATATAGGCTAAAAAACCTCCGAGATTAGGAGGTTTTTTATTTGTTTTAAATAATCAGAATATTTAAACATAGCTTGTTTTCCCATACTTTTTGTATTATAATAGATTCAATTTAAATCTGAAGAAAAAGGGGTGAAAAGATGCGTAAAGTAGGTCTAATTGGTTGTGGTCATGTTGGAGCAACGGTGGCTCTTGATATTGTTCAAGGAGGTCTTGTAGATGAGTTGATCATTATTGACAAAAAAAGAGAAAAAGCTGAAGCAGAGGTTCTAGACCTGCTAGATGCCCTTTCTCTTTTGCCGTTCTATGTCGAAATTTATGTTGGAGAATATACTGATTTAGTAAATGCCGATATCATTTTATCGACCTTAGGCCATATTGAACTAATTAAACCTGGCGGAGACCGTTTTACAGAATTAAAAGCAAATATTCCAGAAATTAAAGAAGTTTCTGAGCAATTAAATAGGATTAATTTCAAAGGAATTCTGATTGCAACAACTAATCCAAATGATGTGATTGTCAATCTCTATTCTCAATTACTGAACCTTCCTCAAAGTCATATTATTGGAACGGGAACATATTTAGATACTGCAAGAATGAAAGCACAAGTAAGTAAAGCATTAAAGATTGATGGGCGGGCTATTGAAGGATATGTCCTTGGAGAACATGGAAACTCACAATTTACCGCTTGGTCAACGGTCAGAGTTGGGGACAATCTTTTTTAGAGATTGCTAAAGAAAAAAATCTAGATTTAGAAGACCTAGAAGAAAAAGCGCGTCAAGGAGGCTTTGCTGTCTTTAATACGAAAGGTTATACTAATGTTGCCATAGCTGCAGCAACAGTATCTTTGATGAATCTGGTGCTTTCTGATGCTAAGAGTATTGCTATCTGTTCACATTATGATGAAAAGTTTAAATCCTATATTTCTACCCCTGCTTTGATTGGTAAAGAGGGAGTAGAGGCCCTTGTAAAACTTCCCTTAACTTTTGAAGAAGAAGTTAAGCTCAAACAATCAGTCTGTGAAATTCAGGAAAAAATAGATTATTTTAGTTAAAAAAAGAGCCTGTTCATTTGAACAGACTTTTTTAATCAGCATTAGCCATGCCTTCTTCTTCCTCATCGTCAGTATTTTCTTCAATACTGTCAAGAGTTTCTTCAAAACTATCAAAAGTTTCTTCAAAATCATCAAGTTGATCTTCGACATCATCCAAACGCTCACGAATATCTTGGTTTTGTTGATAAACTTCGTTAAGAAGAATTTGGATATCTCCAAGCATTTCGGTTTGAATTTTTTGAATTTGCATATTTGAAGCTTGATCATCCATCATCAAATGGTCAAGTTTTTCATGGAGGGCAGCTACCCCTTTTTCTGATTTAACATTGACTTGGAAGTCATTTTTAGCAGACAAGCGGTCATGGTGTGCAGCACGATTTTGACTCATCATAATCAAAGGGGCTTGCATTGCGGCCGTAATCGATAGAAAAAGGTTGAGGAGAATGAATGGATATTTATCCCACTCAACTCCGAAAATACCAGAGACATTAACAAACATCCAAACGACTAAAATTCCAAGATAAGTTAGAATGAAAGCCCACGAACCGACAAATTCAGTAACTTTATCAGCCACACGTTCACCGATAGTTTCTTGGGTTTGAAGTTGTTCTTCCACGTCATGAATCTCAAAATTTGCCTTAGTTAATTCTTCATTAAGTAAATCATTAACGGTAAAGTTTTTTTGCAAGTCAAGATGAAAAAGGGTATCTAAGACCTCCAAACGGAATTTAACCTGATGTTCATTACAGATGAAATCATGACTGGTTGCTTCTGGGTAATCGCGCATGATAACGGTTTGAAGGCTAGGGTCAAGATTCTCAAGGAAATCTCCTCCTGACCGGCGATGAACACGACCGTTAACAAGACAGACGACTTTATTTTTATTAATTGGAGTTGGAGCCATTTTATAGCATGGTTCAAGCTTGTAAAATCTAATTTCTTATTTTGTGAAATGGGTCAAGTTTTTTGAATTAAAATCAAAAAGTTGGCACAAGAAGAGCGCCAATCTACTCTTGGTCAATTTGACAGAATAAGTAATCATAATAATTGCGGGTTTGGGTCGACCTTTCAAAGCTTGAGCGCTCTCCTTTCATTTAGGTTTTTAAAGGACAGTTTAAATATGTCCATATTAAATTATAAGGTATTTTAAGAAATTTGCAAGCCTCAGGACCAAAATAAAAACTCCTGCAGAGCAAGAGTTTTTATTTTCAAACGCTTTTTAGCGAAAGAACCTGATAAAATATCAGTAATTTAGTTTGCTTTAGCCTCTTTTTCCACAGCTACAGCTTGGAAAAGATATACAAAAAGACCAAAGATAAGCGAGATAATCGTTGTCCAAAGTTCAGGGTCTGGAACGCCAGCAAGAGCAGTTGCAACATAACCTACAACTTGTCCAAGAGCAAGCGACCAAAAAAGTGTGACAATAAGTTTCATATTTACGCTTCTTTCCATTATTTTCTATCCGCCTATAGTATAGTACAAATTATGACAAATTTCAAATTTTATATATAAAGGAGCAGATAAAAATAAGCAGGTACTTATCTCTTTACTACTGGTATTTTCCACTATATGGGATTAGTTTAGACTCTAAAAAATCATATTCTTCAACTTGTTCAATCTGGGTGAAGAAAGCTCTATTTCGCTCAGTGAGCATTATATTTGCTGGAATAGTATCTTCAAAACGAATAAGATAGGTTGGTTTTTCTAAAGCGATGGCGTAGCCAAGCTCCCAAGCTGTTCCAGAATTAGTATCTTGATGATCGAAATCAACAATTGCAACGATGATATCTGCTTTATTTACCTCATTTAGATCATTTTCCATTGTCGCTTTGGCCCATTCAGGGGTAAAAGCTTCAACTTCTTGTGGTAAAGATTCAGGATGTTGACATCTCATTGGGCTAAAAAAGTTTGCTACTGTTTTATTTTTTGAAAGTGCATTTTCTAAAAGTTCAACTTTTTTTATTTGACTTTCACTAAAAAATGGTGCGGCAAGGTAAACGTTAACTGCTTGATTAAACAACTTGTTCAAGTTTCAAATCTCCTAATAATTCTATGGTTTCTTCGGCGGTATCAACAAGAGAAATGGCATCTTTGACTTCTTTAGAAATCATTCCTTCCTTAAGTTGCAAGCGCAGTAGGTCAAAAAGAGGTTGATAAAATTTTCGACCAACAAAAATGACTGGGCGGACAGCGGTTTGGTTGATAGACATCTCAGTTAAAAGTTGAAAACTTTCTTCCATTGTCCCAAATCCACCAGCTAAAATGACAAAAGCTTCTCCTAAATCAATGAGTTTACGTTTGCGCTCATCCATTCCACTTGTTAAATAAAGTTGACTGGCATTTTGACGAGGTGGTTCTAAAGGGAGAATTCCATCAGGATAAACGGCAATAACTTTACCTTGATGACGAATGACTGCATCTGAGACCATTCCCATACACCCTTCTTCGGAACCACCATAGACGAGGGTATGGCCTGATTTAGCAAGTAATATTCCTAATTTTTCGCTTGTATCTTTATAGATTGGATTTTTTCCATCTCTTGAAGAAAGAAAGACGGTGACATTCATTAATTATTTTCTCCTTCAATTTCTTTTAATTTTTCTTTGATTTGTTGCAAAACATGAATTTTTGATTGTTCGTCCTACACAAAATCATATTTATCGCCATCAATTTGGATTTTGGGACAAATATCAAAGTCTTCAAACCAAGTATCATATCTGCTATTTAATTCTTTATAGTAGTCATATAAACTTGGATCGTATTCCAATTGTTCAAATTGACGTCCTCTTTTTTTGATTCTTTCTAGCATTTTATCAAAAGAAACTTTGACATGAATGAGTAAATCAGGCCTTTTTTTGAAAGATAAACTATCAATTTCTTCCAACATATTGTTAAGTAAGTCATCATAAACCTCGACTTCCGTTTCATCTGCTCGTCCTAAATCGGCGTTCAAATGAAAAAGCAGACTATCTTCATAAATCGAGCGGTCTAATACATTATTATTATCAGACAAGGCTCTTTTGATTGAATCAAATCGCTTATTTAAAAAGTATATTTGTAATAAGAAGGCATATTTTTGAGGGTTCTCATAGAATAATGGCAAAACTTTATTATCGTCAACACTCTCATAAAAAGCTTGTGTTTTCAATTCCTCCGCCAACATCTCAGTTAAAGAGCTTTTTCCTGCTCCGATTGTTCCAGCTAATACTAGCACTGTCATTACACCTTTACCATTCTATTTTTAGTTTTAGTGATTGTTTAATTAAAAATTAGTAATAAATAAACAAGGCTTGCTCATTATAGTGCAAAAAAATGTTCTCGTCAAATTGCTAATATATAAGCTATAAATGCTGTTGTTAAAGGATTCTTTTAGTTTTTATAATTTTTTTATTACGATTAATAAAAAGGTGAAACATCTTAGTTTTTTGTAATAAAAACGAATTAAAAATAAGAATGAAAGCAGTTTTTAAAATCAAAAAATGTCAAAAATGTTGGACGTTTTCAGCCGTTAAGTTGTTTTTTGATATCAATTCAGTTAAATTTAATTACTTTTGTTTGCGTTTAATAACTAAAATTTGACACTTTTTTTGTTCTTAGTTTGTCTAAACTTATCCCAAGTTCAAGCTAAAATATAGTATAATAAAATTAATATCTTTTAATTAAGAAATACCAGTCGTTTTAGCAAGAAAGGAGGAAAATATGTTTGCACCCTTGAATACAAAAACTGAATATAGTTTTTTAGATAGTGTCGTTAAAGTTGATGACTATTTGGAAACGGCGCACCGTTTAGGTTATCAAACGGTTGGAATTTGCGATGTTGGGAATCTTCATGCTGCTTTTCGTTTTGTCAGAAAAGCTCAAAAATTTAATTTGCAACCCATTATTAGTATTGAGCTAAATTTTGAATGGCGGGGTTTACCAATTGCTTTTTCTTTTATTGCTAAAGATACTGAAGGTTATAAAAACTTACTTCGGATTTCGACGCTTCATAACTATGGACGCCGTCAATTTTCTGATATTCAAAATCATTTATCAGGAATCGCCTTGATTATTCCTGAAACTTACGGAAGTTTGAGCGAGCTGACAGAACTTTCGTCAGTAGCTGATGAAGCTTTTATTGGGATTGATCAACTGACAGATAAAGGGGCTAAATTTAATTTACCAACACTTCCTTTTCCTGCTATTCGCTATTTGAATTTTGCTGATAATGAAATTTTAGCAATTTTGCATGCAGTGCGTGATGGAGTTTCTTTCGATGAAAGTTTAACAATCAGTTCTAATGAACTTCTTCAAAGACCAGAAGCTTATGAGACTTACTTCCTGAAATATTTTCCACAGGCTTTGAAAAATCTGTCAGCATTAACAGCAAAGATTGCTTATCAGTTCGATGAAAAATTGGAGCTTCCTAGATTCGATAAGAAGAGACAGGCAGTTGAACATTTACGAGAAGAAGCGACTTTAGGTTTGTCAGCTCGACTTGAAGAAAAAAATTTACTGACAGAAGTCTCGTCAGTAAATTTGCAAGATTTGTCAGTTTATCAAGAACGTTTAGAAAAAGAGTTGTCAGTCATTCATCAAATGGGATTTGATGACTATTTCTTGATTGTCGCGGATTTGTTGCGTTATGCCCGTGAACAAGACATTTATTGTGGAATGGGGCGTGGTTCAGCGGCCGGCTCCTTAGTTGCCTATGTTTTAGGAATTACACAAGTTGACCCTGTTCAACATAATCTTTTCTTCGAACGTTTTTTGAATCCAGAACGTGTGGCCATGCCCGATATTGACATTGACATGCCAGATGACCGTCGTGCTGAATTATTGGCCTATATGAAAAACAGATATGGTTCAGACCATGTCGCACAAATTGTTACTTTTTCAACCTTGGGTAAAAGACAGGCGCTTAGAGATGTTGGTAAAGCTTTTGGAATGACTGAAGCTGAATTATCCAATTTGACTCGGATGCTTGTGCGTCGTTTTGGAACTTTGGCTGATGAGTATGAAAATAATCAACGTTTTAAAGCTGAAGTGTTAAAAAATGGAAAATTGAAAAGAATTTATGAAGTTGCAAGACGAATTGAGGGAATGCCCCGTCAGACTTCAACACACGCTTCAGGTGTCGTTCTTTCTGAAGAATCTTTGGTGAATTATGTATCATTAAAACCGTCAGAAGATTTGGCTTTGACGCAATATGAGGCGCCAGATGTTGAAGCAATTGGACTTTTGAAAATTGACTTTTTGGGATTACGTAATTTAACAATAATTTCTAGATTACGTGATTTGGTGAAAAGACGTCAAAAAATTGATATTGATCCACTAAAAATAAATTTGGAAGATGAAGACACATTGGCCCTTTTTCGGGCTGGAAATACCATGGGAATTTTTCAGTTTGAAAATCCACAAATGCGACGTTTTTTAAGAAATCTTGCCCCAAGTAAATTTGATGATATTGTTGATGCAACTTCAATTTTCCGTCCTGGTCCATCACAGTTTATTCCACAATTTGTTGCTCGACGACATGGGAAAGAAATTGTGCCTACTGTGGATGATTCTATTAGTGAAATCTTAAAGCCAACATACGGAATTATGATTTATCAGGAGCAAATTATGCAGGTGGCTCAAGCTTTTTCTGGCTTTTCTCTTGGGAAAGCTGACCTTCTTAGACGAGCAATTTCTAAGAAAAAAGGGTCTGAGTTAGAAAAGTTGCGTGAAGATTTCTTAGATTCAGCAAGCCATAATGGACATTCTAAAGAAAAAGCAGAAGAAATCTATGACTTAATTGAACGTTTTGCTAATTATGGTTTTAACCGTTCACACGGTTTTGCTTATGGGGCACTTGCTTTTCAAATTGCTTATTTTAAGGCACATTTTCCTGATGAATTTTATGAAATTCAATTACGTGATCGCAAACGTGAAGTAATGATTTTAGATGCGTTAGAAAATGGGTTTGAAATAGAAAAACCAAGCATCAATCTGATGAAAATTGGCGATTTTGTAAAAAATAAAAAGATTCGTTTAGGATTGGCTCACGTTCAAGGAATTTCTCGTGATTTAGCAAAATGGATTGTTGAAAATCAACCCTATAAAGATTTAGCAGACTTTGTCGAAAAATTACCTAATAATTTTCATAAAAAAGAAAACATTCTCCCTTTGATTCAGATTGGAGCCTTTGATTATGCAGATTCAAATCGAGGGAAATTAGCTTATAATTTGGCTGACCATGCTAATTTATTAAATTATTATAGTGATGATATTTTTATGGCAAGTTCTGGTGGGGGCTTTGCCTATCATGAGGCAGAAGATTATTCAGAAACTGAAAAATACGATTTTGAAAAAAATTTATTAGGAATTGGGGTAACACCACATCCTTTGCAAAATCTAGCTCGCAGATTTGAAGGTAATTTTACACCTCTTGCTCAACTTGTGAAAAATAGGCGAATGACTATCTTGGTTGAAATCAATTACATTAGAACGCATCGGACTAAGACAGGGCAAACAATGGCCTTCTTAACAGTATCTGATAGTCGTGAAAATTTTGATGTGACACTTTTTCCAGAGATTTATCGTCAATTTTCTGGTGAGCTTGAACAAGGGAAATTTTATCTCATCAGTGGAAAAGTAACAGAACGTAATGATGAATTACAGCTGGTTACTGACCGAATAAGTCCAGCTTTAGAAACGGATAGAAAACTTTGGCTAAATTTAAGAGATGATAAGTATAATCAAAAAATTTCACAAATTTTGCGTGAATTTCCGGGCTCTCATCAAGTGATTCTTCACTATTCACATTTGAAAAAAACAATCCAAACAAAAATTTATGTGGAAGAATCGGAGATTTTACAAAAAAGGCTAGAAGGGTATGTTATAGCTGGTATTTATAAATAAAAAACCCGTTCATCCGAACGGTTTTTTATCTTATCCCACATAAAGGTAAACAGAGAAGAACATGAGCATTGCAGCCAGTAAAACAAAGAGGTGCCATACCACATGGGCAAAAGGAAATTTAAAGTGATAGATGAGTGCTCCAACAGAATAAACAACGCCACCAGCGACTAAAAGCCAGAAACCTACGGGATCCAGGGCATTCCATAAAGGATAAATGACAATTAAAATCATCCAACCAAGAACGACGTATAAAACGGTTGATAATTTTGGTGTTTTACCCCATTTTGGTAAGTATATTGATGTTAAAACAATCCCTAAAATAGAACATATCCAAATAACTGCTAGGACAATCCAACCTAGCCAATTGTTTAAAGCAACTAAACAGTAAGGGGTATAAGTTCCAGCAATCAAAAAGAAAATTCCGTTGTGGTCAAAAACTCGAAAGACTTTGACTGCTTTAGTAAAATGTAAACCGTGCGCTAAAGTTGAACATAGAAAAAGAATGACTAACGAAGCTCCATAGATTGTAAAAGCAACCACTTCAAGTGCAGAACCAGATGCGGCACCTTTAATGACAAGGAGAACTAATGCTGCAATTGCTAGACCAGTTCCTGCTCCATGAGTAACTGCATTGAAAATCTCATTGAGAATCTGATAGGTTTTTGAACCTTGTGTTTCTTCCATTTGGTCTCTCCAATTTATTGATTTATTCAGCTTTTGAGCAATTTTTAATTTGTTTTTGGAATCAAAAAAATAATATTATCAACCTTTTTTGCTCTTTCCAACTGAAAATTTGTTATAATATATGATAGCACAAATTGTATAGAAAAGGAATTGGACTGCCGACTTTCTCTTATGAGAAAAATGGGAGTTCAGATAGTAAATATGCCAATAAAAATTGTGACAGATTCATCCATTACGATTGAGCCAGGAATTGCTCGTGAACTTGACATTACTATTGTTCCGTTGTCAGTAACGATCGATGGAACAATGTATTCAGACGACGACTTGAAGTTTGAAGATTTCATGGTCAAAATGGCTGCATCAAAAAACTTGCCTAAAACAAGTCAGCCACCAGTTGGTGTTTTTGCCGAGGTTTATGAAAAAATTGCTGCTGAGGATGATGAGATTATCTCCATTCATTTAACAGAAGCATTGTCAGGAACAGTAGAAGCAGCACGCCAAGGGGGAATGCTTTCAGGTCGTAACGTAACGGTCATTGATAGTGACTTTACTGACCAAGCACAAAAATTCCAAGTGGTTGAAGCAGCGCGCCTAGCAAAAGCAGGAGCATCTAAAGAAGAAATTTTAGAAAAAATTAAATATATTCGAGAAAATACAGAGCTTTTTATCGGATTTTCAACATTAGAAAATTTGGTTAAAGGTGGTCGTGTTAGTCGAATGACAGGACTATTTGGAAGTCTTTTACAAGTTCGCGTTATTGGAACTTTGAAAGACCGTGAATTGAATACTCTTTTACGTGGACGTGGAAGTAAAACTTTTTATAAATGGCTTGAAGAACTTTCAGATTCTATTAGTAGTTCTGGACGTAAAATCCGTGAAATTGGAATTTCTCATGCTCAAGGTTTAGAATTTTCACAAAAAGCGAAAGAAGTTTTGCAAAAATTTGTTGAAAAACCTATTTCAATTTTAGATACCAACACGACAATTGCCACTCATACAGGTCCTGGAGCTTGGGCAATTATGATTGATTATGAATGATAAATCTAAAAATATGATGAAAAATTTTATACGTACATTTGCCGGCTTGTTGCTGGCAATTTTGCTAATTTTGGGCTTCTTTTTGCTCGTTTTTCCAAAGGCAGGAGACCGATTTTTAGCTGACAAAAAAGTTTCAACTCTGTCAGCAAAAAATCTGACTTATGCAGCTTTAGGAGATTCACTGACAGAAGGAGTTGGAGATGCCACAGGACAAGGTGGTTTTGTCCCTTTATTTGCCAAAGATATTGAGAATAAGACAGATAGCTCTGTCAGTAGTCAAAATTTTGGGAAAGCTGGAGATACAAGTACTCAAATCTATAATCGTATGATGAAAAGTAAAAAAATTACTGACGGCTTAAAAAAGGCTGATATCATTACGATTACCATTGGAGGAAATGACGTCTTAAAAGTCATTCGTGATAATGTCAGCAAACTCTCATCAATGACAGAAAAAGATTTTACTAAGCCAGAGGAACTTTATCAAGCACGAGTGAAAAAATTATTAGATAAAATTCGTGAAGACAATCCCAAAGCGCAGATTTACGTCCTCGGAATTTACAATCCTTTTTATCTTAATTTTCCTGAGCTTACAGTCATGCAGAATGTGATTGATAGCTGGAATACAGCGACTGCTGGCGTTGTAAGTCAAGAAAAGAACACTTATTTTATTCCAATCAATGACTTACTTTATAAGGGTTCAGGAGATAAACAAGCGGTTGAATCTGGCAGTACATCCGATGCAGTTTCCAATAACTTACTTTATACAGAAGACCATTTCCACCCAAATAACGTAGGTTATCAACTTATGGCTGATGCAGTATTTGCAAGTTATAAGGAGGTCAACCAAAAATGACTAAGCGCTTAAAGAAAAAAGCAAAACCAGTTGTTTTTCTAGCTCTTGTTCTTGGTTGTGCATTAATTTTATCAGGAGTTCTTGGTTTGGCGGGACATTTAAACGAACAAGAATCGTCTAAAACAAAAAAGAAAAGTCAATTGTCAGAAACTAAAAGGAGTTCAACTTCCCCAAAAAATATGGATAAAAATATTGAGCAGATGACTTTGGAACAAAAAGTTGGTCAGTTATTTATGACAGGAATGCCAGCAAATAACTATAATCAGGCAACTTTTGATGCGATTGAAAAGTATCAAGTAGGTAGTATTATTTTGACTGGTCGCTCTAATCTCAGTGTCCCAGAAATGAAAGATATTACTGACAAACTACAAGGCTTAGAACCGGCTAATCGCAAACTCTTGATATCCTGTGACCAAGAGGGAGGAAATGTTCAAGTTCTCCAAGGTCAGGGTTTTTCACAGATTCCTGATGGATTAACTCAAGGAAGTTGGACAGCTGATAAATTACAAAAGGAATCACAAACTTGGGGAAGTGAACTTTACGCAGCTGGAGTGAATTTTGACTTAGCACCAGTTGCTGACCAAGTTTTATCTGCCGACTTTGCTCCACAAAATGCTCCAATTGGCTATTGGAGTCGCCAATATGCTTATGATAAAGCAAGTATCATAAGCCATGCTCAAGCATTTACGGAAGGCATGAAAGCAGCCAAGGTTTTGACAACTGCTAAACATTTTCCAGGGCTTGGAGCGGTGACAGGCAATACAGATATCAGTGCAGGTGTTAGAGATGACCAAACGAATTCCAATAGCGAATCTGTTCAAATTTTCAAAGATTTAATCTCTTCTGGGACACCTTCGATTATGACCGCAACCGCTATTTATGATAAAATTGACCCTAATCTTCCCGGTGCTTTTTCATCCAAAATGGTTGATGGTTTACTACGGAAACAATTAGGCTTTGATGGTTTGGTTATTACAGATGATTTATCAAATGCTGTCCAAGTACAATCATGGACGCCTGGTCAAAGGGCAGTTTTAGCATTGTCAGCAGGAAATGACCTTGTTTTAGCAAATGAGCCTACACAAATTCCAGAAATGATCTCAGAAGTTTTGCAAAAGGTAAAAGCAGACCCAGACTTTGCTAAAAAAATCAGTCAATCAGCCACAAGAGTGATTAAAGTAAAAGAAGAAATGAAACTTGTAGAATAGAGAAGCAAAATGGAAAATAACGAAAATCAAACAAGAAAATCAAAAACAAAAAATTCCACTAAGCCAAAAACTGAAAAAGAAGAAGGCCTTAAAAAACGTCCTATTTGGAAATGGCTCTTTATTATTCTTTTGGCTCTGAATATAGCTGGAGTTGTGTTTATTGCCATTCGCGTGACTAGCCCAAGAGACCAAACGGTTCTCAATCAAAAATCAACTAATAGTTCAGACCAAAAGGTTGCTCAGATTACGAGCACAACTTCGCAGCTTAATGAATTGATAAATAGTTATTTAGAAACTTATCAAACTAAAGAAATGACTTATAAGTTTTATATTTCTAATCAACAAGCAGTTCTTGAAGCATCTTATAAACTTTTTGGAACCAAAATTCCACTTTATATTTATTTTGAACCTCTGGCACTCTCAGATGGTTCAATTAGTCTATCTGTCCAAAATATTTCCGCTGGAAGTTTGAGTTTACCAACTTCGGAAGTTCTGCAAATCGTTAAGGCATACGACTTGCCAGACTTTGTTCAAGTTGAAAGTAAGAAAAATCAAGTGGTCATTAATTTGTCCAAAATAAATGTCTCAGGTAATCTTTATATTAAAGCGAATCAAATTGATTTAGCCAAAGGGAATTTTGTCTTTGATTTCATGAAAAAAGCCTGAAAAACGCATTAAAATGGCATTTTGACTTGCAAACTAGGCTAAGATTTGCTAAAATGAAAATTGCCTATGTTTAAGGTAAAAAACAAATGGAGGACATTTCTAAAATGGCTAACAAACAAGATCTTATCGCTGAAGTTGCAGCAAAAACAGGATTGACTAAAAAAGATTCAGAAAAAGCAGTTAATGCTTTTGGTGAAGTTGTAACTGAATTCCTTGCAAAAGGTGAAAAAGTTCAATTGATCGGTTTTGGTACTTTCGAAACTCGCGAACGCGCAGCTCGTGAAGGACGTAACCCACAAACTGGTGAAGCAATCAAAATCGCTGCTACAGTTGTTCCTGCATTCAAAGCTGGTAAAGCATTGAAAGACGCAGTTAAATAATTATAGCTATTAAGCATTAAACACCGTAATTTTACGGTGTTTTTTTCTTGTCTGTCATTAAAATAAAAAACATATCCCGGGATATGCTTTTTTAGATTTCCTTTGTAAAAAAAGATTCAGTGATAATTTCCCCTAAATTTTCTTCCTTAACAATTCCTGTGTCAGAAAAACCAAGTTTCTTGTAAAAGTGAATGGCATTTTCATTGCTACTTAGTACCCACAGACCAACTTTTGGATAATTCTTTGTTGAAAGTTTTTCTAAGGCGAATTCAAGCATTTTTCGACCTATTTTATGTTTTTTATAGGAGTCGAGTAAGTATATGCCATGAATTTCACTAAAGTTTTCTTCAAAAGAATTATTCCGAAGAGGGCCCCAGCCGCAAAAACCAATAATTTTGCCTTCAACAATGGCAACCACTGTATTTGAACAAAGATTATTTTTAAAAATATTAATGCTTGATTCAAGCGTTCTGTTTTTTAAGAAACTTTCTGGGAGAAGTCCAGTGTATGTTTCTAACCAGGCTTTATAGTGAACAAAAGCAATTTGCTCATAATCATCTGGGAGTGCTTTTCTTAGTATTACTTTCATTGTCAGACCCTTAATCTTTTTTTATATTATATCATTTATCAAGAATGATATTCAAAAAAATGAAAAAGCCAAATAGTGATGTTTTCTGCCTTATTTTTTTGTTATACTATTGAATATAAAAAAGTCGGAACGAAGAGGAGGGAAAAATGTTAACTAAAAAAAACTATCAGTCACCTTTAGGAGAAATAACGCTTTTAAGTGATGAAACTTATTTATTAGGAGTGTGGTTTAAAGAGCAAAAATACTTTGCGGCCAATTATGATTTAAATCAGGCAAAAGAGGATAAGAGTCTTCCAATTATTAATGCTATAGATTGGTTGGACGCTTATTTTAAAGGAGAAAACCCTGATTTAAAAAAAATAAAATTGAAACCAGAAGTAACGTAATTTAGAAAAAAAGTACTCAAAATATTAAGTGATGTCCCCTATGGTAGTCTAATTACTTATAAAGAAATATCAAATCTCCTTCAGGTTAATGAAGAGAAAAAAAGAAATATGTCACAGGCGGTTGGTGGAGCAGTTGGACATAATCCACTTTCAATCATTATCCCTTGTCACCGAGTTGTGGGGACCGATGGTTCCATGACAGGATACGCTGGTGGACTAGAGAAGAAAAAAGCTCTTTTGACACTTGAGCAAGCACATTTAAAAAAATAATTGGAGTTTTCATTTGGAAATTACTGACGAAACTTGGGAAATCATTAAAAATAATGATAAAAACTTTGATAATAAGTTATGGTATGGCGTAGCAACGACCAAAATATTTTGTCGTCCTTCCTGCGTCTCTAGACTACCAAAAAGAGAGAATGTAAGTATTTTTCAAGCAGCTGAGCAAGCCTTAGAAGAAGGTTATCGTCCTTGCAAAAGATGTCGACCAATGGATAAAATTATACCAAATGAGGTTTGGGTAGAAGAGATTGATTTACTTTTAAAAAATCATTATGATGAGGACTTAAGTCTTGAGGAGCTTGGACAAAGACTTCATGGTTCTTCGTCTTATCTTCGCCATATTTATAAAAAAATAAAAGGGCTAACTCCACAGCAAGAACTAACAAGAATAAGACTTGAGCAAGCAAGAATACGATTGCTTAAAGGAAATGAAGCAATCTCTGAAATTGCGCGTGACGTTGGAATGATGAATACTCCTTATTTTATAAAATCTTTTAAAAAGCGCTATGGACTTGCTCCCAATCAATACCGTAAAGCTTATAATATAAATTCCAAAAAATAGGAGAAAAAACTCTTATTTTTTTATCCCTAAAATTGCTTAATTTATCCCAGACTTTTGGTCAGTACTTTTGATAGATTGAGTTAAAATAGCAATATGAAAATAAAAAATATAAAAAAATCCTATGGTAACAATCAAGTGCTAAATGATATCAGTTTTGAATTAAAAGCTGGCGATAAGGTTGCTTTATTAGGTAATAACGGTGCGGGAAAATCAACATTAATGAATATTATTAATGGAAATGTCAAGGCTTCTTCAGGAAAAATTGAATATGGCAAAATGAAACCGACTTCCAATAATACTGGTTATATCATGCAAAATATGACCTTACCTCCTGATGCTTTAGTCAGTGAAGTTTTAGCTTTGTTTTCAAATGATGAACAATCTAAAGAATATGGCTTAAAACTGGTCAAAGAATTTAAAATGGAATCCTATTTAAGGCAAAGATTTTCAAATTTATCTGGTGGTCAAAAACAAAAACTCTTTTTAGTATCTGCACTACAAAATAGTCCTGAATATTTCTTTTTGGATGAAATTACAACGGGTCTTGACAGTGAGAGCAGAGGAGAGCTTTTTAAATTTTTATCTTCAAATTTGAAAGTAAAAAATTCAACTTTACTTTTGGTAACCCATTATTTAGAAGAAGCATTGCAATTATGCGACCGATTTATCATTCTTAAAGATGGAAAAATTATTGCAGATTTACAAAAATCAGATTTAATTCAAGAAGAATTTTCTTTTGTTGAATTTTTAGTAGAAGTTCCAGAATTTGAAGCCTATAAACTAAAAGAAACACAGTACAAATTACCAAAGGAATTGGCTGAACAAGCCATCATTAAATTCAATAAAGAACTTGTTTTATATCAAAAGACTTACCGTATCAACTTGGAGGAACTATTATCATGAAATTTCTAAAATATTTTACATTTGAACTACGTTTACGCTATCGGAATCCTTCACAAATTTTCTTTGTATTTATCTTTCCCTTATTTTTAATGTTTGCTTTTTCATCAAGTTTTGGAAAAAGCATACCACATTATATTGAAAATAATATTGCATCAATATTATTATACAGTGTTCTATCAGCTAGTTTGACTTCACTGTCAGTACAAATTGCTGACCATCAGTCTGGAAAAATTTACCAATTATTTGTCCAAAGAGGAATAAAAAAATTATTTTATATTATTGCACAAATTGTTAGTTTTATGATTATTATCTTTTGCTCAACGCTTGTTATTCTAGTAGTTGCTCATTATGCTTATGATTATGAGTTTCCTAAGTTGAGTTTATTAATTCTTTTTTATCTAAAACTTTATTTATATTCAATTCCATTTTGTTTATTAGCAATGATTATTGGACTTCTTGCTAAAAACACGGCAACAGCAAGTGCGATTGCTATGCCTCTGATGTTTCTTTCCTTCTTCTTTTCAGGAATGATGATTCCGTTAGCACAACTTTCAGGAGGAATTCGTAAGATTGCTGACAATTTTTTCCTCACTCAGTTACTTTCTGATTTAAACCATACATTAACTTCCAACTATACAGTCGTTCCAAATTGGTCAAGAATATCTTTAAGTGTCGGATTGATTTGTCTCTTAGCCCTATTAGTTTATCGAAGGAAGGCCTAAATACTTTAGCTTTTGTCAGTTAAATAATTGTTTAAGTGAGTATTTATTTATATAATGAAAAAGTGAAATTAAAAAAACAAATTGACCCTAATATAGAAGAAGCGGAAATTGTCATTGTTGCTCGAAGGCAAGAAGAATTTTCGGCTATTGTAAAAGAATATCATTTAGAAGATTTGTCTTCTATAGATAACGAAAAACTCTATTTGGCAACAAATAAAGGTTTTGAGATTGTTAATATCAGAGAAATTTTATATTTAAAATCAGAAAAAAATTATCTAGATTTCCATATGACGGATGGAGTGATAAGAGTAAGATCTCCTCTCTATTTTTATGAGAAAAAATTGGCTTTGAATTTTATTAAAATATCAAGAAATACTCTGGTTAATTTTGAACAAATAAGGCGCTTGGAAACAGACTTTGTTTACGGAGTATTGCTTTATCTCGGAGATGAAAAGTTGCCTGTCAGTCGTAGATACTTGGCAAATATCAACAAGAAGTTAGAAGAAGGAGCTAAAAAATGAAATATGTAATTTCGGGACTCAAAGGTGCCTTCATTGCTATAGTATGTGGAGTCTTGCTTACTTTGTATTTTGGTGGAGAAATTGATTTTGAATCAATGACTCTAATTCTTGTTTATGGTTTTGTTCAGGGGGCCATGTCTAAAGTGATAGATGAATATGTCACAATTGCCTTGCTTGAATTTGTTAGTCAAGCTTTAGCAAGTTATTTGCTGGCTTGGGGTTACTTATTAGTTAATACTTGGCTTTTTGATAGCTCGTGGCAACATCATATTTGGAGTTTTACTATTACTTGGTTGCTCATTTTTATTTTGGTATATCTTTATTCAATCGTCAGAAATCGGAAAATTGTCAAAAGATTTAATAGACAGAAATAGCGAATGTCAAAAGTTTTTTATGGTAATTTAATCATCATTCTTATATTTTAGTCAAACTTTTCGGTATTTTTTGTGTTAAAATAAGATTGATTTTTAAATATTAAGGATAAAAAATGATATATTTTGATAATTCTGCTACGACAGCAGTTAATCCAATGGTTTTACGAACTTATACAGATGTTGCAACAAAAATTATGGGAAATCCGTCAAGTCTACATGGTTTGGGGACAACAGCGACGAGATTATTAGAGGCTTCAAGACGACAAATTGCTGAACTGTTGGGAGTCGATTCACAAGAAATATTTTTTACATGTGGAGGGACTGAAGGAGATAATTGGATTTTAAAGGGTGTCGCTTTTGAAAAGCGTCCTTATGGTAATCACATCATTGTTTCTAATGTAGAGCATCCAGCTGTAAAAAATACAGCAGAATGGTTAAAAACGCAAGGTTTTGAAGTTGATTTTGCACCTGTTGATGGGGATGGTTTTGTTATTGTTTCTGAGCTTGAAAAATTGATTAGAGATGAAACGATTTTGATTTCAATTATGGCAGTCAATAATGAGGTTGGAACCATTCAACCGATTGGCGAAATTTCTGACCTACTTGCTGATAAGCCAACAATTTCTTTTCATGTAGATGCAGTACAGGCCATTGGTAAAATTCCATTAGAGGCTTGGTTGACAGAGCGGGTAGATTTCGCAGTTTTATCTGCTCATAAATTTCATGGGCCACGTGGTGTGGGAATTGTTGTTGCAAAAAAAGGGAAAAGACTGACTCCGCTTTTACATGGGGGAGGTCAAGAGCATAATTGGCGTTCGACTACAGAAAATTTAGCTGGAATTGCTGCGACTTCTAAAGCCCTTCGTTTAGCTTTAGATGATGATGACTTTAAACGTCAAAAAGTACGAGCAATGAAGCAGGTGATTTTAGAAGAGTTAGAAAAGCATCGAAAAGTTCATGTTTTTAGTAAAGTGGAGAATTTTGCTCCTAACATTTTGACCTTTGGGATTCGTGGGGTTAGAGGTGAGGTCGTTGTTCACGCTTTTGAACAACATGAAATCTATATTTCGACAACCTCAGCTTGTTCTTCAAAGAAAAATGCGGCGGCTGGAACTTTAGTTGCGATGAATGTCCCTTCAAAATTAGCAACAAGTGCGGTCAGGATTTCTCTTGATTCAACAAATAATATGGCTGAAGTTGAACAATTTTTGACTGTTTTTCGACAAATTTATCAAGAATTAGAAAAAGTAAGTGGTTAAATATTTTATAAAAGTGATTTGAAGATAATTTCAAACCACTTTTCTTATCCAAATCTTAAATTGTTCTTATTAAGTTATCATTAAACTTGGAGTGGTATAACTAGATATGGAAAAAAGAACAAGAGATTATAAAAAAAATGGCTCTAAAAAAATGAGTAAACAAGGGAAAGTACTTATTCTAGCTTTATTAGCATTTCTAATTTTCTTTGTTGGCTTTAAAATATATCATAGTAAAGATGTTCAGGCTTCAACGATTAAATTGGTTAATAAATCAAATGAGACTTATGCTTACTCTGGGTCAAAAAAATTAACGGGTCTTCAAAAAATTAATGGGAATAATTATTATTTTGATTCAACAACAGGTGTGATGAAGACAGGTTTGATGACTTTGGATGGTGGAACGGTTTATTTCAGTCCACAAACGGGGAAAATGGTTTATGGATTACAAAAAATTAATGGTTATTATTACTATTTTACAAAAAAGACGGGTAAAGATGATGTGGTTAAAGCTTATGAAGCGGTGGCCAGCCAATTGAAATCTGATAATTCAGTGATTGAAAAAACAATTTCATCAGGAATGAAACTGGTTGGGAAAAGTCCATATGTTTATGGTGGAGGGCGTACTGATGATTCGGTAGCTGCCAATGAATTTGATTGTTCGAGTTTTATTGCTCAAATGTTCCGGTTAGGCGGTCAATCTTTGGTTTATCAATTTGCGGCTTCAACCTCCTTGCTAGCTCAAACTGGCGAGGCTGAAGATTGGTCAGATAAGGCGCGTGGTGATTTATTAATTACAGCTGACGATGCAAGTGAGGATGAGCAACATGCGGCTATCTATCTTGGCGGAGGATTTATTCTACATGACTCAACAAGTACTAATGGAGTGAGCATTAGTCGTTTAAATCAGGTCATCAATAAGAAAGTTTTAGGAACAATGACTTGGGGACAACTTTTTGAGCCAGGACATGTTCGTCGTGAAGTTTAAAATTTACTGACAGAATAAAAAAATTACTGACAAAAATCTGTCAGTAAATTTTTTTATTATTTAGCGATTTCAGCATGACGTAAATCAAAAATCATGGCTGAGTTATAAGTTGAAATTCCTTTAAGTTTTGGATTTAATAATAAAGAAACAGATTCAGTGGCTAAGGGATTGACATTAGCGGCCTCATATAGTGCATTCTCAGCATCTTTATAATGAGCATAACGTTTATCAGCTGACAGAACGTCAGGAGCTGTAGTCGCTGCTTGATAGGCTTTATCAAAGTTAGGGTTTTTGACTAATCCATGATTCATTGTACTTCCTGATACAAAATTCATCAAGAAATCAGAGGGTTCATTGTAATCTGCACCCCAACTTGTCAGCAGAATTTGGAAATTATTATTTTGAGCATCTTTTTGACGTTGAGCTGAAGAAACGAGTTTCTCATTAATGGTTAAACCTGGTAAATCTTTTTCGAGATTGCCTTTAAGATAGTCAACCGCTGCCTTGGCAAAGGAATTGTCATTTGCTCCTTCAAGTTCAAGAGTAATTGATGTTTTTCCTAATTCTTTTAGACCTTCTTTAAAAAGTTCAGCGGCTTTTGTGGCATCATATTTATAAGGTTGGGCAGCGTAAGTTGCGAAATCTTCTCCATTTGGTGCTTGATCTAATTTTTTAGGAGTCACAGTATTCGTAATTGAAAAACTTGGCGCCGCAATTTCTAACAAGTTTTTTCTATTTGTTGCTAAGTTTAAAGCTTGACGAATTTTTAAGTTTGAAAGTTCGGGAACTTTACCAGATTGATTGTATTCTAAAACATCAATTCTTGGTGAAGTTAGTGCTTTATAATCTTTATTTTTCTTATTTGCAGAAACTAATTCCGGAGTGGCCAAATTAGCGACATCAAGTTTTCCAGATTTGAAAAGATTAACAGCGGTGTTAGGATTATTTACAATTTGATAAGTTGCTCCAGAAAGCTTAACATTTTTGGCGTCATAGAATTGATCATTTTTTACAATTGAAAAAGTTTCATTTGAACCAGTCCAATTATTTTTTCCTTTGACAAATTTGAAAGCACCATTATAAAGACTGGTGTCTGAACTTGTTCCATATTTATTTCCCATTTTTTTAACGAAAGCTTCATTGACAGGATAATAAGCTGGAAGTGTCAGCAATTTATTGAAGTAAGGAGTAGGTGTTGCTAAAGTGATGACTAATTTCGTATCAGATTCAGCTTTAATTCCAAGGGTATCAACTGGTTTTTTGCCAGTCATTATTTCGCTGGCATTAGCAACAGGTGTTAAGGCATATGCGTATTGTGAACCAGTTTTTGGGTCAACGGTTCTTTGCCAACCATAAACAAAATCAGCAGCTCTTAATTTAGCACCGTTTGACCACTTTAAACCGTCACGCAAAGTTACATTATAAGTTTTGCCATCTTTTGAAATGTCAATTGATTTTGCCAAATCGTTGACAACTTGCGCTTTGGGATTCCAACGGACAAGTCCAGCATCAACATTGAGAAGAACATCAATGGAATTGACGTCAGCAGCCATGCTAGTGTCAAGGGTTAAAATATTGCTTGCAAAGCTGTATTTGGCTTCCTGAGCGGAATCTTCAGATTTACTGACAGAATTTCCACAGGCTGTCAGTAAAAGGGCAGCAGAAAGTGAAAATGCAGAGAAAGCAAAAATTTTTGATTTATTCATGAAATTGTTTTTTCCTTATTAAAATTTTCCAAGAGCAAAGCGCTCCCAAAATAACTTTACCCTAAAATAGTGAAATATAAAAATATGTTGTTTGGATTTTAGATAAAAAATACTGACAGGAAAATCAGAAAATTTTGTCAACCTTTTTAGCTGATTTATCTTCTCAAATTTCTGTCAGTAACTTTTTTACTTTCTGTCAGTGAAAATTATTTATTTTTCAGACTCAAAATCATAAAGAGCCGTTGATAAGTAGCGTTCTCCATTATCAGGAGCAATCGCTAACACTTTTTTACCCTTACCTAATTTTTTAGCTACTTCAAGGGCAGCATAAATGGCTGCGCCCGAAGAAATTCCAACTAAAAATCCTTCTTTTCCTCCAAGATGACGAGCCGTTAAAATGGCATCATCTCCTTTGACCCGAATGATTTCATCATAAGATTTAGTGTCAAGATTCCCAGGAATAAAACCAGCAGAAATACCTTGGATTTTATGTGGGCCAGCAGCCTCACCCGAGAGAATAGCAGATTCATCAGCTTCGACAACATAAGTTTTGATAGTTGGATTTGCTTTTTTGAGGGCATGCGAAACTCCTGTTATCGTTCCACCAGTCCCTGCACCTGCCACAAAGGCATCAAGTCCAGTTGGCCCAAAAGCATCAATAATCTCAGCTCCTGTTGTTTTTTCATGAATTTCAGGATTTGCGGGATTTTCAAATTGCATGGCAAGAAAATAACCTTCTGTTTCTGAGAGTTCTTTTGCCTTAGCAATTGCTGCTTTCATTCCACCACTAGCGGGTGTTAAAACTAATTGAGCCCCGTAAGCTTGAATCAATTTGCGACGTTCAAGTGAGAATGACTCTGGCATGACAATGACAACTTTGTAACCCAAAGCAGAGCCAACGAAGGCGAGTCCAATTCCTGTATTTCCAGAAGTCGGTTCAACGATTGTTCCACCAGGTTTTAAACGTCCATCGGCCTCAGCCGCCCGAATCATGGCAAGGGCAATCCGATCTTTCACAGAACCACCAGGATTGAAAGCTTCAAGTTTGACATAGACATCAGCACTCTCTGCTGGAACATGTTGAAGTTTAACAATTGGAGTTTGTCCGATTAATTCAGTAATGTTATCATAAATTTTAGTCATTTTTTCGCTCCTTTTACTTTATTATAGCTCAAATAAAAAGATTTGCCTCCTAATATTATAATCATGGCTCTAAAAAAAATTTATGATGTGAAATTTAAAAAATAATAAAGAAAAGACTTTACAAATCGCCAGAAAATTTTTATACTAGTAAGTAACAATAAAAATACAATTGGCATATTTTAGTCAAAAAATTATCTAATATTAAAGAGGAGACTCGATGAAACAGAAACATAAATTAGCGCTTGGTGCGTCAATTGTTGCTTTGGCAAGTCTTGGTGGGATTAAAGCACAAGCTGCATCTGTTCAAGAAATTATTAACGCTGCGGTACCAGTGGCAAATGACTACGGACTTTATCCATCAGTAATGATTGCCCAAGGGATTTTAGAATCAAGTGGTGGACAAAGTGCCTTAGCAAGCAATTATAATAATATTTTTGGAGTTAAATACACTTCTGGTACACCTGTTTATCTACCAACACAAGAGTATTTGAATGGAACAATGACAAATGTTGTTGAACCCTTCCAAGCTTATAGCTCAGTTTATGACGCATGTGTTGCCCAAGCTAAAATGTTACGTGCTTCATCATATTATTCTGGGGCTTGGCGTGAAAATACAAGTTCTTACTTAGATGCGACAGCTTGGCTTGAAGGACGTTATGCCACGGATCCAACTTATGCTTCTAAATTGAATAGCGTGATTTCTGAACTTGGTTTAAGTGTTTATGACCAAGGAGGAGAAATATCAGGAGGAACTGCTGTTACAACTAGTTCATCAGCCTCAACAAATTCAGCTGGCACATACAAAGTACAAGAGGGTGATTCATTATCAGCAATCGCTGCTCAATATGGTACAACTGTTGATGCACTTGTGTCAGCAAATAGTTTAGAAAATGCGAACGATATTCATGTAGGAGAAGTTTTGCAAGTTGCTGGTGCTAGCACAACTACAACAAGTACCAATACAACTTCCAATGTATCGTCAAGTTCTACTTATACCGTCAAATCAGGAGATAGTTTATATTCGATTGCGGAACAATATGGAATGACTGTTTCATCACTGATGTCAGCCAATGGAATTTATGATGTTAATTCAATGCTTCAAGTAGGACAAGTATTGCAAGTAACTGTAAGTACTAGTGCAACAACTTCAAACACAACGACTTCAAACAGTTATACAATTCAAAATGGTGACAGCATTTATTCAATTGCCACAGCAAATGGTATGACAGCTGACCAATTAGCAGCCCTCAATGGATTTGGAATTAATGACATGATTCATCCAGGACAAACAATTAGAATCTAAATAAAAAAGTTACTGACAATAGAATCAGTAACTTTTATTTATTGGAAAAAAGGATTATTTTGTTTTTCAGTACCAATACTTGTTTTGGGACCATGACCAGGAAAGACTTGAGTATTTTCATCAAGTGTGAAGAGCTGCTCACGAATTGATTTTAAAAGTTGCGCTTGATTTCCAGTAGGTAAATCCCAGCGTCCTATAGCATTCTTAAAAAGTGCGTCTCCACTAAATACAAAAGACTCATTTTCCAATTTAAAAAGCAGACTTACTCCACCAATAGAATGTCCCGGCGTTTCGAGCACTTGAAACTTGAAAGCATCAATATCGTAAAACTGATTAATTTCATAAAAATAATCAGCTTCAGGGCCAGTCACAGCAGTTCCTAGGAAAAAGAATGATGCATTTAATTTAGGATTTTTCATCCATTCTTTTTCAGCTGAATGAAGATAAATAGGAACATCAGGAAAATGTTTCCTTAGTTCATTCAGCCCTATAATGTGGTCGAAATGAGCGTGTGTCAGTAAAATAGCGGAGATTGTTTTGTCAGTAATTTTAAGACGTTCAAGAAGTGCTGACGAATCACTTCCAGGATCAATAATGAGATGTGAAGTAGAATTGCTCAGGAGATATGTATTCTCCTGAGCAATTTTATTAACAATTTTTTCAATTTTCATTTAACTACCATTAGCGGAGGATTGACTTATTGTTTGACCAGAACTATCTGTTTTAACAAGAGCAGTTCCTTCTTGACTAACACCCTCAGGCATTGTCCATGTCGCAACAGATGAAGGATCAGGAGTAAGTTGAGTCATCATAGATGAGAAAACTTTGGTTGCAATCTGAGTACTTGTACCATAAATTGGCGTCATTCGATTTGAATAACCGGTCCAAACAGCCATTGAATACTGAGGAGTATAACCAACAAAGTTTTCGTCTGGAGAAACCATACCTGGAAGGGAACCGTATTTCTCAGTGATTTGATCCATTTCACTATCTGTATAGTTAGATGTACCAGTTTTACCAGCGGCTGCTAAGCCGGGAACAGCAGCGTAAGAACCAACAGATTCAGAAAGTGGCAATGTTAAAACACTTTGAAGAATATTGGTCATGATATAAGCGGTTGAGGCTTGCATTGCTCGTGAGCGGTCCGGTTTGTATTCAACTGTACGACCATCGGGGAAGACAACTTTGGAAACATAATAAGGTTTAGTGTAAATCCCACCATTTGAGAAGGCAGCATAAGCAGCAGCCATTTTTTCAGAACTTGCTCCACCATTTTTAGAGTTACTAGAGATGGCATTAGAGTATTCCAGAGGATCTAAAGTAATTCCTAGACCATTAACAAATTTGCTAGAATTATCTAGTCCAACATTGATTAAAGTTTTAACAGCTGGGATGTTACGTGAAAGTGCTAAGGCACTTTTGACAGTCATTGAACCAAAATAAGTATTATCCCAGTTTTTTAAAGGCGTTCCATTTGGATAAGTAGTTGGGGAATCGGAAACATAATTATTAGTTGAAGTATAAATATTATTTTCAAAAGCTGGACCGTAGTCGACAATTGGCTTCATGGTCGAACCCCAATCTCGGTCTGTTTGCACGGCTTGGTTAAAGCCAAAAGTAACATTGCTTGGTTGATTACGACCACCAATTTGTGCAATTACAGCACCTGTTTTGACATCAGTAACTGTTGAAGCAACTTGCATTGTATCATCTGGATAAGTGATATAGTTGCCAGTGTTAACAATATTATATAGATTTTGTTGGGCTGTTGTATCAAGAGTAGTATAAATTTTAGCTCCCTCAGTCAAAATATCATCTCCAGCCAAAGTTTTAGCTTGAGCAATTGCCTGTTTGAGGAAATTATCAGCATAACTTGGAATAGTTACACTTTGTTTTAAAGGTTGAAGTCCATCATCAATTGGGGTAGCCAGTGCTTTCTTTTCTTCTTCAGCTGTAATTTTATCGTAACGACGCATTGCACGGATAACCATATCACGGCGCCATTTAGCAGAAGTAGGGTTAGTATATGGATTATAAGTATTAGGAGCTTGAGGCATTCCAGCAAGTAGGGCAAGTTGAGCGATTGAAAGCTGAGTTAAATCTTTGCCATAATAGGCTTGGGAAGCAGTTCCCATTCCATAATAACCATTTGCCATATTAACCTTATTAACATAAGCTGTAAAAATTTGCTCCTTGGTCCATTTTTGGTCTAATTTTAAGGCCATCCAAGCTTCTTGAATTTTAACACTCAAAGTTTGGTCTGATTCATCGGTTGAGAAGAATGAAAGCTTAATGAGCTGCATATCAAGTGTAGAACCACCGTTTAAAGAACCACCTTTTAAATTATTAACAAAAGCTCCAGCAATCCGAATGGGGTCAATTCCACGAGTATTGAAGAAACGATGGTCTTCAATAGAAGTAACCGCATTAACCAACATTACTGGAATATTATCAGTTTTAACCAGATTTCTTTGTTCAGCTCCTAAAGTTGCCACCACTTTTTCGCTAGAGTCATAAACTTTAGTAGAAGGTTTAGATTCAAGTTTGTCCAAAGTGAGTGCAGGTGCATCCTTAGCATAATAAACGAAAACGGCGCCCCCAGCGGCTAAGGCTAGGATAATTAAAGAAAAGAAAGCAATTAAAAATAATTTTACTGCCGTCCACATTTTAGATTTGGCGGAACCGCGTTTCGTACGTTTTTTTTGTTTATTTTTCTTAGATTTAGTAGAAATTTTACTGTACCTCACAAAGTTTATTCACAATTTCTAGATAAGGAATTCTAGGAATGTGGTTCGTTTCAATTTTATAGCCATTTTCGCGAATATGAGAAAGCGGAATTGACTTTAAACCGCCTTTTTCGTAATAAAAAGTAATCAAACACGAAGATGGAAGAAGATATGTTTCATTTAACCTTGCAAAGTGCAAGAGGACAAAAGCAATTCCCCCTTGAGCGAGAACATTACTCATGTGAACAATTTGATGCTCATGGAAATTTTTTAGAGGGAAAACAGTTTTTTGCTGTGTTTCCTTTGCTTCAAAGTCGATGTAGTGACCTTTATAGACTCCAGAGTAGTCAGTAGTAGATGCTTGCCTGAAGTAAGCTTCTGTAATTTTTGCACGACTCCTTTGTGGATAATCTACTTTAACGATTTGAATTGGTGTTGGCTTTTTGTGAATAACTGCAAGTCCACGAGAAAGATAATACTCATTTGTTGCATTAATTTCAGCTTCAAAATTCATTCCCCGCTTCCCGAAGGCAACCATCCCTTTGGTTTTTGAGGTGCTTTTTTTAGTTACTGACAGCTCTGTCAGTGATTTTTTTTTCTTAGGAACAGTGCTGTAAGCTCGCGACCTTCCATTAGGATAATTAACCATTCTGTTTTCTACCTTTATAAAATTCTCAGTTAGTTATATAATGTCTATTATAACATAAATTTTACAAGGGGAAAATATTTATGAATTCACTACTAATCATGGGTTATACAAGTTTTGACCTAGGTATTTTCAATGAAAAAGACATAAAAGTATCAATAATAAAAAAAACAATTAGAAGAAAATTAATTAACTTTTTGGAGGAAGGCCTTCGTTGGATTATTTTTACAGGTAATTTGGGTTTTGAATACTGGGCGTTGGAAGTAGCAAAGGAACTTCAGACAGATTATGACTTTCAAATTGTGACAATTTTTTCTTTTGAAACACATGGCCAAAATTGGAACGAAAGTAATCAAGTTAAGTTGGCAGCTTTCAAACAAGTAGATTTTGTGAAATATGCTTTTGAAACTTATGAAAGTCCAAGCCAATTCCGCCAGTACAATGATTTTATACTGGAAAATACCGAGGGAGCTTTTGTTTTTTACGATGAAGAAAATGAGACAAAATTAAAATATATGGTTGAAAAAATGAAACAAAACACTAATTATGAAGTTTATTTGCTTGATTTTGAAGATTTACAAGAAACTTTTGAAGAAATGAATGAGTGATTTCGTAATTTTTAGAAGAAAATAATTACTAAAAATCATAACGTCACTTTTTTTGCGATATTAATTTTGATATAATACTTAGCAGATGTAAATTAGTTTTTATCCAATGAGGAGAAAAATAAACTTACTGATAATTTTAAAAGGATGGGAAATAGGACTGTGATTGATTTATATTTGTCGCCATCATGTACCAGTTGCCGTAAAGCGCGCGCTTGGTTGCAAAGCCATAAGGTTCCCTTTGTAGAGCACAACATTTTGACACAACCGATGACAACAAACGATTTGCGTCATATCTTGACGAAAACGGAAAATGGAACAGAAGATATTATTTCGACACGGTCAAAAGTTTTTCAAAAATTGGCTGTGGATGTTGATAATTTGACTATTAATGAATTATTAGACTTGGTAACAGAATTTCCAAATCTATTAAGACGTCCAATTATTACTGACTCAAAACACCTACAAATTGGCTTTAACGAGGATGAAATTCGTGCATTTTTGCCACGTGAATATCGTCGAGCAGAAATGTTAAGTACAATAGATTAAGATTTAGGCAGCAAAATTTACTGACAACAATTCTGTCAGTAAATTTTTGCTGAATTTTATAGATTTTTTAGCCTGAACGGGCAGGAGAAGCATGAAAGAAAATTATAATTATCCTCTTGATTTAAGTTGGAGTACTACTGAAATGACAGAAGTGCTCTCTTTTTTCAATCAAGTTGAAAAATTTTATGAAAGCAAAGTTGAAAAAGAAGTTTTTTTAGAATCCTATAATGCTTTCAAAAAGATTGTTCCCTCAAAAATGCAAGAAAAACAGCTTGGGCGTGATTTTGAACTAAGCAGTGGTTACTCACTTTATCATGCAGTCAAGGAGGTAAAAGCTAGTGGAAAACGATTTGTCAGTGCTGACAAGGCTTGAATTAGCTAAAGATTGGGTAAGAGATGCTGGAAATTTCTTAAAAGAAAATATAGCTGCTCCGTTGGAAATTACTGAAAAGACTCGCTATGATGACTTAGTGACAAATTTTGACAAAGAAGTCCAAGAGCAAATAGTAGCCAATATTCTCCATCATTTCCCGGAAGATAAAATTTTAGCCGAAGAAGACGAAGAAAAAATAAAGTTCGATTCAGAAATTCCGCATCTCTGGGTCTTAGACCCCATTGATGGAACAACAAATTTTATTGTTCAAAAAGATAATTTTGCCGTGATGCTTGCTTATTATGAGTATGGTGTTGGTAAATTTGGTCTGATACTAGATGTAATGAAGGATAAACTTTATTGGTGTGATAGCCACAAAGCCTTTTGTAATCAAAAAGAATTGGAACTCAAAGAAAGACCTTTGGCTCAAAGTTTACTTGGAGTGAATAGTTACATGTATAGATCTAATAGTGGAGGCTTGTTAGATTTAAGCCATCAAACTTTAGGGGTTCGTATCATTGGCAGTGCAGGTATCAGCTATGGTCAGCTTCTGGAAGGAAAAATAATTGGGTATTTCAGTAGTCTTCAACCTTGGGATTATGCAGCCGGAAGTATTATTGCTGAAAGAATTGGCTATGTTACATTGACCATATCGGGTGAAAGTCCCCATTTTAACTGTAGAGAGCGAGTGTTCACTGCTCCCTCATACTTAATTTCTGAAATACAAAAATACATCAAAAAATAAACAGAGTGAAATATTTCAGAAAAATGGAAGGTACTTTTGTGTTATAATCTAAAAATATAAAATAAAATTTAGAGGAAAAATAGGATTTAAATGATGGATAAAATAATTGTAAAAGGTGGGCAAACAAAACTTCAAGGTGAAGTTGAAATTGAAGGAGCAAAGAACGCCGTTCTTCCTCTTCTTGCAGCAACATTACTCGCTAGTGAGGGTGAAGTTGTACTTACTAATGTCCCTATTTTAAGCGACGTTTTTATGATGAATAATTTGGTAAGTCATCTTGGAACTGCGATTAGCTTTGACCAAGAAGCAAAGAAAATTATTGCTAAATCAAATTCAGAAATAAAAACAACTGCACCATATGAGTATGTCAGCAAAATGCGTGCCTCAATCGTTGTTATGGGACCAATCTTAGCCCGCAACGGACAAGCACGTGTATCAATGCCAGGTGGATGTTCCATTGGATCTCGACCAATTGATTTACATTTACGCGGTTTTGAACAAATGGGAGCAACAATCACTCAAAATGCTGGTTATATTGAAGCTAAGGCTGATAAATTAAAAGGAGCTCATATTTATCTTGACTTTCCATCAGTAGGAGCTACTCAAAATCTTATTCTTGCTGCGACACTAGCTGACGGGACAACGACACTTGAAAATGCAGCACGTGAACCAGAAATTGTTGACTTAGCAAACCTCCTAAATAAAATGGGAGCAAATGTTAAGGGGGCCGGAACAGATACAATTATTATTAAAGGTGTTGAAAAAATGCATGGGGCAAACCATTCAGTTGTTCAAGACCGAATTGAAGCAGGAACTTTCATGGTTGCGGCCGCAATGACACAAGGTGATGTTTTAATCAAAGATGCGATTGCTGAACATAACCGTCCATTGATTTCAAAACTTAGCGAAATGGGTGTTAATTTTACCCAAGAAGAATCTGGACTTCGAGTTGTTGGGCCTGAAAAACTAAAAGCAACAAGCGTTAAGACTTTACCACACCCAGGATTTCCTACAGATATGCAATCACAAATGACAGCTGCTCAGGCCGTTGCCGTGGGAGAATCAGTGATGGTAGAGACAGTATTTGAAAATCGTTTCCAACATTTGAAAGAAATGCGTCGTATGGGATTGGAAGTTGACATTACTAGAAATACAGCGCTTATTCAAGGAAATTCAAATTTACAAGGCGCTGCGGTAAAATCAACAGATTTACGGGCAAGTGCCGCATTGATTCTTTTGGGATTGGTTGCCAAAGGGCAAACAACTGTTAGAAGATTAAGTCATTTAGACCGAGGTTACTATAAATTCCATGAAAAATTAAAAGCTCTGGGAGCTGATATTATTCGTGTAGAAGACGAAGACGGAGAAGGCTAATGTTTAAGAAAACCATAAAATTTTTAGGACTAAGACTCTCTATTATTATTTTTGTTATAGTTCTACTAGTTCTTGCCGCCGTTTTAGGACTTATGGTTGGTTATGGTTTTCTAGGTGGAGGAAATCCTTCCAACGTTTTCAACCATAATTTATGGAAAGAAGTTATGGATAAACTTAGCCCTGCAAAATAATAAAAGACTTGATTCGGAAAAATCAGGCCTTTTATTTTGCTAAGAAATTACATTTTATAAGTCAAAAAAGCTAGTCTTTCTTGAAATATAGCGGATTTTATGCTATTCTTGAAATGTATGAATTTCTGAGCTCAGGCTCAAAATAAGGAGAAAAAAATGACTGTAAGTTTTGAAAAAACTAGTGATACTAAAGGTACACTCTCATTTTCAATTGACCAAGAAACAATTAAAACTGGGCTTGACAAAGCCTTTAATAAAGTAAAAGCTAACATTAGCGTTCCTGGTTTCCGTAAAGGTAAAATCAGCCGTCAAATGTTTAATAAAATGTACGGTGAAGAAGCACTTTTTGAAGAAGCTTTAAACGCTGTTCTTCCAACTGCTTATGATGCAGCTGTAAAAGAAGCTGGTATCGAACCAGTTGCACAACCAAAAATTGATGTTGCAAAAATGGAAAAAGGTTCTGACTGGGAATTGACTGCAGAAGTTGTTGTAAAACCAACCGTTTCACTTGGTGACTACAAAGACCTTACAGTTGAAGTAGAAGCAACAAAAGAAGTTTCTGACGAAGAAGTTGAAACACGCTTGACTAACTCTCAAAACAATTTAGCTGAACTTGTAGTAAAAGAAACTGCTGCTGAAAATGGTGATACTGTTGTTATTGACTTCGTTGGTTCAGTTGATGGTGTTGAATTTGAAGGTGGAAAAGGTTCTAACCACAGTCTTGAACTTGGTTCAGGTCAATTCATTCCAGGATTTGAAGAACAACTTGTTGGAACTAAAGCTGGTGAAACTGTAGAAGTTAAAGTTACATTCCCAGAAAACTATCAAGCTGAAGACCTTGCTGGTAAAGAAGCACTCTTTGTTACAACTGTTAATGAAGTAAAAGCAAAAGAATTACCAGAACTTGATGATGAACTTGCTAAAGATATTGACGAAGAAGTTGAAACTTTGGATGAGCTTAAAGCTAAATTCCGTAAAGAACTTGAAGAATCAAAAGCAGAAGCTTATAATGATGCTGTAGAAACTGCTGCAATCGAAGCTGCTGTTGCCAATGCTGAAATCAAAGAAATTCCAGAAGAAATGATTCACGAAGAAGTTCATCGCGCTATGAACGAATTTCTTGGTGGAATGCAACAACAAGGAATCTCTCCAGAAATGTACTTCCAAATTACTGGAACTTCTGAAGATGATCTTCATAAACAATATGAAGCAGACGCTGACAAACGCGTGCGTACAAACTTGGTAATCGAAGCAATTGCTGCTGCTGAAAACTTTACAACTTCAGATGAAGAAGTTAAAGCAGAAATTGAAGATCTTGCTGGTCAATACAACATGCCTGTTGAACAAGTTGAAAAACTTCTTCCAGTTGATATGCTTAAACATGATATTGCAATGAAAAAAGCAGTGGAAGTTATTGCAACAACAGCAAAAGTAAAATAATTTCATATAATAATGATAAAAAAATAAGTGTCAGTAACTACTGGTACTTATTTTTTTATTATTAATTCGAATTTTGAGTGAGATTTAGTTCATGGATTTATCATAATAAGTGAAAAATCGATCCGATTATGAGTATAAGTTATAAAAAGTATACATGATAAAACATGACAACCGTGGGATTTTCCGGATGTAAGATAAAAAAAGGTATAAAA
>ENA-UOZX01000053-UOZX01000053.1-food-metagenome-genome-assembly--contig:-NODE-53-length-54734-cov-5.260210_pt1 | contig 54734 bp, 48 predicted proteins | sample MGYA00249884_ERZ772741 | MGnify/ENA primary metagenome ERZ772741 (study PRJEB29005, sample SAMN08379464) | food metagenome | isolation source: cheese - non spiked | study: EMG produced TPA metagenomics...
AGTGATTGCTTTGGGCTTTTTAATTTCTGTTCGGATTAATTATAGAATTTGCCAGCCTAAAAAAACACCCCCACTCAAAACCAGAAAGGACTGGTTGGATTGGGGGCGTAAACGTGCTCCAGCAGGCATACTCCTCCGGTTAGCTACACCAGCCACACGACCAACAAGTTGGTCATTCGGCTGCCTATGCTAATCCTCGGCGTATAACTGCCTGCTTCCGCACTCTATTTGAATGTTACGATTGTTGCGCCATTGCCGCCTGCGTTTGCTGGGGCGTATTCGTATTTTTTGACTTGGCGATTGCCTTTTAGGTAGTCCTGGACACCTTGGCGGATTGCACCGGTGCCTTTTCCATGGACGATTGTCACTTGTTGGTAGTTCGCTAACAAGGCCGCATCGACATATTGATCGACTTCAGCCATTGCTTCTTCGTAGCGTTTGCCCCGCAAATCAAGTTGGGCTTTAACATGCCGCGCTCCACCGCTGTTGACAGTTGTCACGTGTCGTTGAGGTCGCTTATCTTCAACGACTTTTTGTTTCTCGAGGTCTTCATTAGCAATCTTCATCTTGATAATGCCCATTTGAACTTCCCAGTTCTTGGCATCGATTTGCCGGACTAATGTCCCACGTTGACCGTATGAAGTAACTAAAACATCATCGCCTTCTTTAAGGGTTTGACGTCGTTTTGCCCGTTGCAATACTTTGTTTTTCTTCAAGGTTGTTTCTTGGTGCAATTGCCCTAATTCCGACTTCGCATCGATTAATTGATTTTCCTTAATCTGGGCGCCTTGATTCATCTGCATATCCCGCAACTTGGTGATCACTTTGTCTGCTTTAACTTCAGCTTTTTCGACGATTGCATTCGCTTTTTCTTTCGCCTTCGTCATTTCTGTTTCACGGTCTTCGAAGAATTGTTGATAAGCGTTGGATAACTGTTGATGTAAATCAGTGGCTTCTGATAATTCATGGCGCAAGGCTTGGTATTCCGTTTCGGCTGCCTTACGTTGATTTTCGAGATCGGTAATCATATTGTTTAAATCTTGGCTTTCATCGTTCATCAATTGTTTGGCTTGTTGGACGATTGTACTTGGTAAACCAAGTCGTGTTGAAATATCGAACGCATTACTACGACCAGGCACCCCAATTAATAAACGGTACGTTGGTTGTAAGGTAGCAATATCGAATTCCATGCTAGCATTAATCGTTTGTGGCCGATTGTAACCGTAAATTTTCAATTCTGGATAATGGGTTGAAGCAACGACATCAGCGCCAACAATCCCAATTTGATCCAAGATAGCGATGGCTAAAGCCGCCCCTTCTTGTGGATCAGTCCCTGCCCCCAATTCATCGAGCAAGACCAAACTACGATTATCGATATGTTGAAGAATCTGAATGATATTTTCCATGTGCGCTGAGAACGTACTCAAGTTCTGTTCAATTGATTGTTCATCACCAATATCAGCAAAAATATCCGAGAAGACGCCGACTTGGCTCTCTTCACGCGCAGTGATAAATAAACCAGATTGTGCCATCACTTGGACTAAGCCCAATGTTTTCAACGTGATGGTTTTCCCACCGGTATTGGGACCCGTAACAACGATGGCCTGATAATCCGCCCCAATCGCGATGTCATTAGCAACGACTTTAGCTGGGTCGATTAATGGGTGCCGTGCTTGTTTGAGTTCAACATGGTTTTCTAAATTAATCAGCGGTTCAGTGGCCTTCAACGCTTTAGCAAGTTGAGCCTTAGCATTGACAAAATCGAGTTGCCCCAATAATTCAGCGTTGGCTAAAATATTGTGGCGTTCTGGCATGATGGCTTCCGATAATTCCGCCAAAATCCGTTCAATTTCTTGTTGTTCTTCAATTTGTAATTGGCGCAAGCGGTTATTCAATTCCATGAGGGCTTGTGGTTCCATGAAAAGGGTCTGACCACTAGCACTCTGATCATGCACAACGCCGCCGAATTGGCCACGGTATTCTTGCTTAACAGGAATGACATAGCGGTCATTCCGAATCGTGACAATCGAATCACTCAGATATTTAGCTTTAGCACCGTGTGTATAACTTGCCATCCGCGATCTGATTTGGCCTTCCAATTGTTTTAAACTAGTCCGTAAGCCACGCAACTTGGTTGAAGCCGTGTCTAAAACGGCGCCATCATCAGCAACAGAACTTCTAATCTTTTCAGTTAGTTGCGGTAAAGTCACCAATTGGGCAACTAAGTCTGGCAACGCCTTTAAGGTTAATTCATCTTTTTCTAAGTCATCAAAGAAACGCACAACCGCAGAAGTCGCACGTAAAACCCGCCCAACTTGCGCGAGTTCGGTACCGTTTAAAGTCGCACCGATTTCGATTCGTTTCAGGTGCGGACGAATATTATCTAACTGTGGCAAAGGAATGCCACCTTTTAGCCGTTCAATATCGACCCCATCTTTGGTCTGGTCCAAGCGTTCTTGAATCAATTCCGCATCGTTGGAAGGGGTTAATTGTGTGATTTGTTCTTGACCAAACGCCGTGATGGCATGGCCTTGAAGCATTTGTTTAATTTTATCGTATTCTAGTGTTTGTAATATTTTATGATTCATTTAAGTTAGCTCCTTCTAAAAAAGGGGCGACTTCCGTCAGCCCCAACTGCACTATCCATTTTAGCCAGCAATCCACCAGCTCGTCACTTGAGAGGTGAGGACTGGTGTGTGTAAGACAATGACGCGCGCAACTGTCGAGTTTTCCAATGTCTTCTGTAAGCCATCGACTGGCACTAAAGCCAGCACGTAGAGGAGCAAAAAGAGCCCCACGTAAACGACCAAGAAACTCAAAAGTCCACCGGCTGCCTTGTTAAATTGCTTCAAACCTGGCATATAAGTCAATGAATTCAACAATAGTCCGATGAAGCGCACCAACAAGCCACCGATAAACATCACGAGGACAAAGGCGACGCCGATATAAAACGCATCATCGAGTGACAACCCGATACTCTTTTGGAAAAATGCAAAATAGCTGTCTTCAGTTGCCGATGGGTATGGCACCATTAAACTTAGCTTAGGCCCTAGTGTTTGGCTCATCGCTTTGGCAATCCAAAAGACTATAAAGTAGCCAATCGTGTAGACGGCTTGCATGATAAACCCCCGTCTGACCCCTGTGTAAATGGCATATAACAGCATTAAGATAATAATTAGACTTAACATGAGTTCCCCTTAGATACGCGTTTTGTGGCGCGGATGTGTGTATGATTGATTGGATAAAGTATTCTGAAACGTGCTCCATAAGCCATCTTCTTCCGGTTAGTTTCATACCGCAAACGATCGGCCTTGCCGGTCATTCACGGTATGCTACTAATCCTCAGAGTATGACCATCTGCAGTCGCACTCTAATTTTATTTGCTAGTTCAACTGAACTATTTTATCATGAAATAAGGGAAAGTGGCAATTTTACTCCGAATCTCTTCATTTGCCACTCATTAAGGAGCCAATCGTATGCAAGCAGTCATTAAAGTGACACCCTCACAATTAACTACTATTCAAAAAAATTATCCGACCAACCGTCAACTACCGCCGGGGGCCGTTTTTGCGCACCAAGCCAATGGACTAAGCATTACCGGCTATAAATCTGGCAAAGTACTTTTCCAAGGCGCTAGTGCCGAACGAGAAGCTGCTAAGTGGGGCACCGCTGCCCCTAGCAAAGCAAAATCTGCTAGCCGTACTAAGCCTAAAGCCGCCAAAGGCGATGTTTTACCAGCTGATTTTGCCAAATGGTCCGTTTTAGGCTCAGATGAAGTTGGTAACGGAAGCTACTTCGGTCCGCTGACCATCGCCGCCGTCTATGTCAGCCAAGAAAATCTGGCGTTCGTCAATAGCCTAGGCGTCGCGGATTCCAAAACGCTAACCGATGCACAAATCGATCAGATGGCAATCAAGATGATGGCTAAACTCCCCTATCACATCGTCAACATCATGCCACCGAAATACAATGAAGTACACGCCACAATGAACATCGAAAAAATGAAGGCCATCAGCCATAATTTCGCACTCCTCAAAGTCCTCCAAAAAATCCAACCCGAAAAACCCGCTGGCATCCTCATTGATCAATTCGAACCACGCGGCATTTACTACAACTATTTGAAGAATGAACCGGTTGTTTTACGCGAGAACGTTTATTTCTCAACCAAGGCGGAACAATTTCACCTCGCCGTTGCTGCCGCTTCAATCATTGCGCGCCACCAAGCCAACCTATCAATGCTTGAACTGTCTAAAAAAGCGGGCCGCCAAATTCCGCTTGGCAATCATCAAGCAGTTAACCAAATCGCCGCAGATTTACTCGCACAAGGTGGCATCGATTACCTAGGCGAATTCGCTAAATTGCATTTTATTAACACGGAAAAAGCGAAAAAATTATTATAGAGTGCGTTTAAAGCGGGTTGACTCTGAGCATTAGCACAGTGTTGTGAATGACCGACAAAGTCGGTCGTTTGCAATACGAAGCTAAGCACAAGAGTCAGCTTTAAAAAGCACGTTTCAACCCACACCTTCTCCACATAAAAAAAGGGTCCCGACTGCAATTTAATTAATTGCTATCGGGACCCTTTTTGAAATAGATGGTGATAACGTGCTTTCATCAACAACTTCCTGTGCTTTGCTACACTTATCAAATCGGCGATTGCATCGCCAATTCGCTAAGTTAGGCAAATGCTCAGAAGTTCCCCGTTGATGGCGCACTTCTTTTCTTTAACGTGCTTTTCAAACCATACTTCTGCGGCTAGCTACGTCCCGCAAACGATCGACTTCGTCGCTCATTCACGGGACTATGCTAGTCCTCAAAGTATAACCGGTTTGAACGCACTTATTTCATGTTGTCGTCTGCCAAAAATGTGTTTAGTACTTCTTCAACCATTTCCCATTCTTCGTCGTCTTCGATTGGGAATAGGTCACCTTTGCTGGCATCGCCTGCATCGTCTGATGTGAATGAGAAAGCTTGGATATCAACTTCTTCATCTTCTTCAGCGCTTGTTGGGTACAATAGCACGTATGATTTACCGTAATCTTCTGAATCAAATGTAAAGAGCACTTGGTATAATTCCTCGTTACCTTGGTCGTCGATTAGTGTAATTTGTTGTTCTTCATCTTGGTGGATGTTCTTGTTATCTTCAGTCATTCATCAAAACTCCTTAATTGTTTTATTTATTAGCCTTGTGTTAAGCGACCGTGCGCGTCCAAGTAGTTCTGCAAAATCATCACCGCAGCAAGCTTATCAATCACTTGCTTCCGTTTCTTACGTGACGTATCTGCTTGTTCCACTAACATGCGTTCAGCCTGAACCGTTGTTAGGCGTTCATCGATGTAATCAACCGGAATCTCTGGGAAAAGTTCACTCAGCATTGCCCCGTATTCTTGCGCTTTAAGCGCCCGTGGCCCAATCGAATTATTCATATTCTTGGGTAACCCCAAAACAAAACCAGTCACTTGATGTTCTGCAACCAATTCCTTGACGCGGTCTAACCCAAATTCTGATTCATCTTCATTGATGCGAATAATCTCGACCCCTTGAGCTGTCCAGCCCAATAGATCACTAATCGCAATGCCAACCGTTCTTGATCCTACATCAAATCCCATTAAGCGCATTATTTCGTCGTTTCCTTATCCAAATAATTTTTAACTAATTCCTCGATAATCTCATCACGTTCGTGCTTGCGAATTAAATTACGAGCATCATTATAGCGCGGAATGTATGCTGGATCACCGGACAACAGATAACCTACAATCTGATTAATTGGGTTGTAGCCCTTCTCTTCTAATGTCTGATAGACCGTCGTTAATGTTTCATGAACATTCTTGGGGCTATTTTTACCAAAATCAAAATGGACTGTTTTATCTAGATTCATCTCTCAACACCTCAACTTTTCGCTACTTATACAACCATATTCTACTCGAAAACAGGACAAAGTACAACTCTCCCCTCTCTTAGCAGAATGCGGATGAGAGATAACTATAACACATTTCGCTAAATTGATTAACAAAAAGAACAAAAAAATAACGGGATTGCAATCAATAAAAAATTGACGACAATCCCGTTATAAGTTAAGCGTTCGCTAAAGCTGTTTTAGCAGCTGCCAAAGCATTTGCGATCCCAGCTGGATTCTTCCCACCAGCTTGGGCCATGTCTGGACGGCCACCACCGCCACCACCAACGAGTGGTGCGATTTGTTTAATCAAATCACCGGCTTTAATCCCCGCTTTAATCGCATCAGGTGCGACCGCGACAATCAAGCTAACCTTATCTCCCGCAACTGTTGCGAGCACTAAGACATCTGAAATTTGTTTTTGTTGCCATTGATCCGCTAATTGTCGTAATTCGTTCATTCCGGCAACTTTTGCATCAGCAGCCACTAAGCGCCATTGACCAACTGTTTCGACATTTTCAAAAACATTGCCAGCTTGTTGTTGGGCAAATTTTGCTTTGAGTTGTTCGTTTTCTTTTTGTTCTGCTTTTAAGTCAGATTGTAATTGTTGAATCTTCTTAGGTAAATCCTTGGTTTGAGCAACTTTCAATTCACCAGCTAATTCATTTAATAAGGCTTGTTTGTCATTCAAATACTTGAAGGCTGCCTTTGAAGTCACGGCTTCAATCCGGCGCGTCCCGGCACCAATCCCAGATTCGCTCGTAATCTTGAATAGCCCAAGATCAGCAGTGTTAGCAGCATGCGTCCCACCACAAAGTTCCATTGAGTAATCACCGATTTGAACCACTCGGACTGTCTTACCATATTTTTCGGTAAAGAGTGCGATGGCCCCCATTTGTTTAGCTGTTTCAATATCGGTTTCAACAGTATTCACAGGTAGTGCAGCCCAAATTTTTTCGTTCACAATTTTTTCCACAGTGGCTAATTGATCTGGTGTGACTTGACCGAGGTTCGTAAAATCAAACCGTAAGTAGTCAGGTTCAACCAATGAACCAGCTTGATGCGTATGTTCGCCTAAAACATCACGCAAGGCTTGATCCAATAAATGCGTTGCGGTGTGATTCTTAATGACGCCACCGCGGAAGGTTGGATCAACTGATAAGACATAGTGGACACCACTAATCATTTCTTCGAGCACTTCAACGGTGTGTAATGGTTGCCCGTTTGGTGCGTATTGCACGTCAGTCACTTTAGCGACTACTTGCCCAGCTAGGTTCTTAATGATCCCTTGATCAGCAACTTGGCCCCCCATTTCAGCATAGAATGGTGTTTGGTCGAAGATTAATTGCGCCGTACCACTCTTAATCGTTTGTTGTTCGGCATTATCTTGTAAGATGACGCTTAACTTACTTTCTGTTTCAAGCGTTGTATAACCAGTGAAGGTACTTTCCACTTTGATATCCATTAAAAGTTCGTTTTGCATCCCCATTGATTGTTCATCACTACGGGCATTACGTGCACGTGATTTTTGTTGTGCCATTTCACTTTCGAAACCAGCTTGATCAACCGTTAAGCCTTCATCTTCGGCATATTCAGTTGTCAATTCGATTGGGAAACCATACGTATCAAATAACTTGAAAGCATCTGCCCCAGCAATTTCACTTTGACCAGCAGCTTTGACACTGTCAATCGTTTGGTTCAATAAACGTAAACCATCATTCAAGGTTTCACGGAAACGATCTTCTTCAGAACGGATGACTTTTTCGATGAATTCTTTTTGTGCTAATACGTCTGGGTAATAGCTTTGCATGATTTCACCAACGATTGGTACTAACTTGTACATGAAAGCGTCGTTGATGCCGAGTTTCTTACCATTTAAGATGGCCCGACGAATTAAACGGCGGAGTACATAGCCGCGACCTTCATTGGCCGGCATTGCACCGTCACCAATTGCAAACGTCACAGCCCGCGCATGATCTGCGATAATCTTGAATGAAATATCATCAGCTGCATTTTGACCGTATTGTTTGTGGTCACTCATCTTAGCTGTCGCTTCGATCAATGGCATGAATAAATCTGTTTCAAAGTTGGTTGGGGCTTCTCGAATCACTGAAACAAGTCGTTCGAGGCCCATCCCCGTATCAATGTTCTTGTGGGGTTGTTCAACATATTCGCCGTTTGGTAAATGGTTGAATTCTGAGAACACGATGTTCCAAACTTCCAGATAACGTTCGTTTTCGCCACCAGGATAGTTTTCAGGATCATCTTCGCTAACGTTGTTGAAGCTTTGACCACGATCGTAGAAAATTTCTGAATCGGGGCCACAGGGGCCTTCACCGATATCCCAGAAATTATCTTCAACTTCAATGATGTGTGATTCTGGCAAACCGACTTTTTCATGCCAAATCCGGTGCGCATCTTGATCTTTAGGATAAACCGTCACGTATAATTTTTCAGGATCGAAACCAATCCACTTGTCGCTGGTTAAGAATTCCCAAGCCCATGGAATCGCATCTTCTTTGAAATAGTCCCCGACAGAAAAGTTGCCGAGCATTTCGAAGAAAGTATGGTGACGAGCAGTCTTCCCAACATTTTCAATATCGTTGGTCCGAATACTCTTTTGTGCATTGGTAATCCGTGGATTATTAGGTACAACGCGACCATCGAAATACTTCTTTAGGGTCGCAACCCCTGAGTTAATCCATAATAATGTCGGATCATCATCTGGGACAAGCGATGCACTTGGTTCGACATCATGACCCTTTTCTTTAAAGAAATCTAAGAACATTTGGCGCACTTGCGCACTGGTTAGTTTTTTCATCATGTTTGCTCCTTCAAAAAAATAAAACACCGCTGCAATTTCAAGGACGCAAAAGCGCGGTACCACCTTGATTGCAACGATGTTAGTCGTTAACCTCTTTATGAGTTTATTGAATTGTTTGTGATGTTGGGGAGCACGTCAACCAATGGCGGCACCTTCTCTCAGTCTAGAAAGGCGTTCCTGTCTCCGTCAGTTCGTTGCGTATATCCCAACACTTCCAAAGTATAAAAAAGATTTGCTGAATTGTCAACTAATCCAAGGTAACGGTAATCGCAGGCCGATAGTAGCACTGAAGCGTCGGATTGCCCAATGCCGCCGTTTGAATCCCAGATTCATAGGCGGGTGCTTCAGGCAACCATTGTTCCAAACTATACCGTCCCCCTGTCACACAAGCACCACCCTTATAAACAAGTGGATCTTGAGTAAGTTCATAACCGTCAGCGGCTGTTGCTTGTAACCCAAATGGCATCTGCTGGCGCTGAGTCGGTCGTGGTAAGTGATTACCACTTAACCACAACGTCTTACTCCCTGCACCTTTAAGCCATTCATACTGATCAACACTCACCAGATCAAAACCGCGCCGCCGCAATGTCTGGCGTAGTTCACTTTCGTCACCATTAGTTTTTTCAAACACTTGGTAACAATCTGGTCGCCCACCCGCTTGTAAAATTAGGTGCGCACTTTCAAGTGTTTCAGCTGAATTTTGTTCCCGCCGCGCCCGAAACAAGGTATTTTGGATTTCCGCCAAAAACTGACGCCCAACTAGTTGGTTTCCATTAAAACGTCCTGTTGTCGTTTCATACTCGCCTTGGAGTACCCACTCACTTGAAATTGGTGTTTGTGCCACTAACATCGGTGCCATATTAACAATCCGATATTCTGATGTCATCTGATCAACGTATTGATCGACATCCGCTTGCGTCGCCCAAACGAGTCCTTGATCAACTGGTAACGTACGTTTAGTTTGTGCAAACCACTCACTCGGTGCTAAGTGGGCTGCCCCTGCTTGCCATCCCAACTGCACATTAGCTTGGCCGGGGATAAAAATAAACTGCTGCCCAGCTAGCCGGGCACTGTAAGTTTGAAATACTTGAGTGCCAATCGTTGCGGTCTCACTCTGAATCGCTTCAATTGGAATCAGCGGGCTAACAAAGTAGCGCAACACCTGGCCAAAATTAGCGCGCCGTGCTTCTTCGGATAACGATAACCAGTTCAGTAATTGTAAGTCATTTTCATGCATCACAGCCACCTCGATTATGAATTAACTAGCTATTTTGCTTCTTGTTTTGACGTTTCTTTTCACGTAATTCAAGTCGTTGTTCAATCCGGCGTTTCTTTTGTGCATCTTGTTTAATGGCTGCTTTAATCTTTTTCTTATAACCGGGTTTGCGTTTAAGTTTGGCCTTTTTGACCATCCCTTTCATGCCGACATCTAATTCATGCGTGGTAGCTACCCGTTTTTTACGACGGTTCCGATCATATGATGTGACCAATTCGCCATCTTTAAATGTCTTTGGTGTGAACTTGATGCCCATTGCTTCAATTTGTGCAACGGCTTGTTCATCATCTGGACCATAAAGCGTAATCGCGGTTCCTTTAAGACCATTCCGACCAGTCCGACCAACCCGGTGAATGAAGAATTCTAAATCTTCACGTGGGACTTCAGCATTAATGACCATGCTAATCCCTTCGATATCAATACCGCGGGCCGCTAAATCAGTTGCCACAACATATTGATAGTCTAAGTTATGAATTTCTTTCATAATCCGTTTACGTTGGCGTGGTGGAATATCGCCATGAATTTTAGCGACTTTCAAGCCTTGTGATTGTAAATAACGGTGGATGTCATCAACCTTGCTCTTCGTATTAGCGAAAACCAAGACCATGAAAGGATGGCCCATCGTCAATAATGAATAAATGGTTTGGTTGAGGGCTTTCCCCTTCGTTGGCACTAACCAGTTGTCGATTGTTGGGCTAATCACAGTTTCGTTTTTAACTTCTTCAATCACAGGATTGTGCATGTATTTTTGTAAGAAGGGTTGTAACTTATCAGGAATGGTTGCTGAGAAGACCATCATTTGTAAGTCTTCTGGCAAACGACTAGCGATGTCATCAACTGGCTTCAAAAAGCCCATGTCAAGTGTCATATCCGCTTCATCGATGACCAAGATCTTCGCTGTATAAATCTTAAGCGCCTTGCTCTTGATTAAATCTAAAATTCGACCAGGAGTCCCAATCACAATCTGTGGTTGATGTTGTTCGAGTTTTTCGATTTGGCGTTGCTTGTCAGTCCCACCAACATAACGACCAATCCGAATATCCCCCGTCATGTGTTGAGTGATTAATTCGGCAGCCGTATAGATTTGGTAAGCCAATTCGCGACTTGGGGCTGTGATGACGATTTGAACTTCGTCTTTTTCAGGCACCAGTTTATTTAAAAGGGGTAATAAGAACGCGTGGGTTTTCCCACTCCCCGTTTGTGATTGACCGATAACACTTTTACCAGCGTTGATGGCTGGAATCACACGCCGTTGAACCGCCGTGGGTTTTGTAAAGTGCATGTCGTCTAAAGCCGCAATGATTTCGGGTTTTAGATTAAATTGTGTAAATTGATTATCCATAAAGTCCTGCTTTCTATTGTTTGAATCCGGTAAATCTGGATCTGCGTCTATTCAGTGTACTGCGCGGCTAGCGCTGATAATTCTGCAATAATTATGTCGATTTCAGCTTGATCAGCTGCCTTAGCGCCACTAGCGAGTGGATGACCACCGCCATCATGTTGCTTCGCTAGTTCATTAATGATTGGGCCCTTTGAGCGGAAATGCACGCGGTAAGTGTCATCTGCTTGTTGCACGAAGATGACCCACGTTGATACCCCTTTCAAACGACCGGGTGTTCCAACAATCGAGTGTACTTGTTGCGGTTCAACATGTAACCGGTCCTGGGTTGCGCGATCAACCACTAAGTAGGCGACTTGTTGGTCGTTCACTTGAAGTTGATCGAATAAGTACCCTTGTAATTTGGCTTGTTCCAACGTGATTTCGTTCATCTTTTGATTGAGCTTATCATGGTGAATATCAAACGTCATCATTTGGGCGGCACATTCCATGGTATGTGGACTGGTTGAATTAAACATGAAGCGCCCCGTATCGCCGACAATCCCGGCATATAAAACACGCGCAGCTGCTTGATTGAATTGTAAGTGGCCTTCGCTGTTATTGACGATGTCAATAATGATTTCTGAGGTACTTGAGGCATCAGGTAACACCCAGTTTAAATCACCATAAGGATCATCGTTGGGATGATGATCAATTTTGATTAATTCAGCGCCTAAGTTAAACGTCTCACCACTAATCCGAGGTGAGTTGGCTGTATCAGTCACAATCACTAATGCACCTTGATAAGCAGCCGGTTCAATTTCTTGAACGTTTGCGAGCCATGCCAAGTTACCGGTGTCGCTCCCGACTTGGTAAATCGTCTTGTCTGGGTAGCTGTTACGCAGTACTTCAGCTAAGCCAACTTGTGAGCCAATCGCATCAGGATCAGGATTGACATGACGATGGATGATAATCGTATCGTAAGTTTCAATTTTAGCAATAATTTGTTCTGGAGTTGTCATTTATTAACCTCTTTCTAAGAGTTGACCAGTGACGAGTGCCTTAGCCACAATCACATGATTGGCGTAAACATCGACATCGATTTTAGCTGAACGCCGTCCAATTTCGAGCAAGCGTGGTAAAATCTGAATCTGCGTGTCGATTTGAATCAACCGTAAATAATGGAGGTTGATCTGTTCAATCATTGAATAGCGCTGATGTTGCGTCTGGAGCATTTGTTGACAAGCTGCCGAAACCGCTTCGGTCAGTACACCAAACGAAATTGTCCCTAAGTTATTCGTCATCTGGGGCGTCACTTCATATTCATATGCCGCCGTATAAAAGTCTGGGACAGTTTCACTAGGACGCAGTGGTTCGACAATCTGATCATAAAACGTCTCGGCGACTTGCGGTTGGCGTTGCGCCGTTTGCATGTTGCTCATGACATCTTGCCGGGTAATTAACCCTTCTAGTTCTAAATTGTCCGCCACCACTGGCATCACTTCTAAACTATTCCAAGTCATTGAATGGCCGACACTGGCAACACTCATGTATTTTTTAACGTTCGCGGGTTCCTTGGTCATGACTTTATCCAAGGTCATCGTGGCCGGTTTATCTAAAATATCCTTCACCGTCACAATCCCAACGAGGCGCATATGTTCGTTGACGACTGGAAAACGCGATTGTTTTACCGCCGCACTCAATTGCTTGTAGTCGGCCACCGTTTGATTAGCATGTAACGTGTGGATTTCAGCAAGTGGGTGGTAGATATCAGCCACCGTTGTGATTTCTTTTTTAATCAATTGATCGGTCAACGCCCGATTAATCAATGCCGCCACCGAATAGGTATCGTAGGCAGTTTGCAAAACCGGTAAAGCCAAGTCGTTGGCCAATGCAATGACGTCCGCCGAAGTGCCAAAACCGCCGGTAATCAAAACAGCGGCCCCGTTTTCAAGTGCTAAACGTTGCACATCCGTCCGATCACCAACAATCATCAATGACTTTGGCGTAATGTAGCGCGTGATGGCATCGATTTGCATCGCGCCAATCACAAATTTGTCCAACAACTTGTCTAAACCAGCGCGGCCACCAAGGACCTCGCCGTCAATCACTTGAACGATTTCTTCAAAGGTCAGATTTTCAATCTTCCCCTTTAACTTCTGTTCAATGCGGATGGTACCGACCCGTTCAATTGTGCTGACCAGGCCGTTATTTTCTGCCGCTTTAATTGCGCGATAAGCCGTTCCTTCACTTACCGAGAGTGTTTTGGCAATTGAGCGCACCGAAATCTTGTCACCAATCGGTAAATTTTCGATGTACATTAAAATTTGATCATGCTTAGTTGCCACTCAACGCCACCACCCTTTATCAGATTTACATAGTTATTAATAGTATATCGGTTTTAGCGCACAAAAACAAAGGAAACTCAACTATTCACGCTCCCAATCGTATAACGGTAACGTGATGTTTTCAAATGTTTGCGGTGCCAAGTTAGTCACCGTAATCCCGAGCAAGCGCACGCCATCTTCTGCATGGCCGATGGTTTGCCAAATTTCCCAAGCGATCGCCTCGAGTTCAGCTGCCTTGCCGACATATTCGTTAAATGTTTTACGCTTAGTAATAGTTTCAAATTGGCGATTCCGCACTTTTAAAACAACTGTCAAACCGTGTTTTTGATTCTTGCGTAAACGCCGTTCAAGTTCAATCGCTAACTTCTTCAACTCAACTTGCACCTGCTCTTCACTGATTAGGGGTTGCCCGTAAGTATTCTCATTGCCAATTGATTTGCGTTCACGTTGGTAGGCGACCGGGCGATTATCGATGCCGCGCACGTGCCGATATAAGCCGTAGCCAAGCTTGCCGAAATTTTGCATCAGCATCATTTCTGATTGTTCAAGCAAGTCCGCCCCCGTTAAAATCCCGAGTTCTTGCATTCGCGGCGCCGTTTTCTTACCGACCCCACGGAATTTTTCAATTGGCAAGCGACTTAAAAAGGCAATCGCTTGTTCCGGCAAAACGAGTGTCCGCCCCGCTGGCTTGCGGTAATCCGATGCCATCTTTGCTAAAAATTTATTGTACGAAATCCCCGCCGAGCTGACGAGTTGGGTTTCTTTAAGGATTTCTTTTTGAATGTAGGCGACCACATCAATTGTGTGTGCCAAGCCGAGTTTATTTTCCGTGACATCAAGGTACGCTTCATCAAAAGCAATCGGTTCAATCTTATCGGTTACCGTATGAAAAATCGTGTGAATCTGTTCCGAGACCGATTGATAAAGCGGAAAATTGGGCGCCTTAAAAACGGCTTGGTGATTCGGAATCAGTTCAGCTGCTTTTTGCGCACTCATCGCCGAGTGCACACCGTATTGTCGGGCAACATAGTTCGCGGTCGTCACGACCCCTTTGCCACCAGTATCACTCGGATTACGGGCAATCACGAGGGGCTTTTGGCGTAAGTCGGGCTGTTCACGCTCTTCAATCGATGCGTAAAACGCGTCCATATCAATGTGAATGATTTTGCGACTCGTATCATTTTCTAATGGAATCTTGAACAGCTCTGCCATGTTACCCCTCCTTAATTTTTTCAACATGCTTTTTCAGGCACATTGTTCCGCTTTTGACGCACTTCTTTCTTTAACGTGCTTTTAATTCGTAACCTTCTGTGCTTTGCTACATCAGCCAAATAATCGCCCTTGGCGCTTATCCGTCTGATTAGGCAAATGCTCAAAGGCTAACCGCGAATTAACACGCTTCTTCCTTTAACGTGCTTTTATCAATAAGAAAAGCCTGGCATGAGCATCTCATACACAGACTTTGCTGACTTGTTTAATTTAATTATTTTGAGTGGGATCAAAAATCCATTCGGCCCCTGTTGTTGCCAGTAAATGTGTTGGTTCTTTTGGCGGCTTTGTTCCGTTTGTGTTCGGTGGTTGGGGCGTTTGTTCCCCTTGCCTGACTTCACGAATCGCATCGACAAATTGCCATGAAGCGGCTAATTCATGCCAATGTGTGAAGTTCGTGCCATCCCCATTGAGCGCTTCTAAAATCAAACGTTCATAAGCTTCTGGACTGTCAGCCAACATCTGTTCATCATATTGGTAAGCCAATTGATCAGGTTTCAAGGCGAATCCTTGACCGACTTCTTTACCATTAATCGTTAATGAAAAGCCTTGTTCCGGTTCGACATAGATTGTTAAGACATCAGGTGCCATTGCTGAACGATCTGACTTATCATCAGCAAAAATATTGACGCCAGTCTTCTTGAAGACGATATTGATTTGCGTTTCTTTACGTGCCAATCGTTTACCGGTCCGGACGTAAAATGGTACGCCACACCACCGTTCGTTATCAATCATCACTTTCCCAGCGACAAATGTTTCGGTTTGTGAATCAGGCGCAACGTTGGTTTCTTGTTGATACCCCGGTTTGTTTTCGCCATCCACCGATGTTTCAGCATATTGGGCGCGCACAAAGTTTTGTTTGATTTCTGCTGGTGAGTAAGGTTGAATACTTCTGAAAAGACGTGTTTTTTCACGTTGCACATCTTCTGCCGTAAAGTTAACCGGCACTTCCATTGCAAGCATTCCGATCACTTGCATGATATGGTTTTGGAACATATCGCGCAAGGCCCCCGATGTTTCGTAATAGCCAGCGCGTTCTTCAACCCCTACTGATTCAGCCAACGTAATTTGGACGTTATCAATGAATTGATTATTCCATACACCACTCAATAGACCGTTCCCAAAACGCAAAGCAACGATATTTTGAATCATCTCTTTACCAAGGTAGTGATCAATCCGGTAGATTTGGTCTTCATCAAAGGTTTGCGTCAATTCTTGGTTAAGCGCCTTAGCACTTTCATAATCGCGACCAAATGGTTTTTCGATAATCAACCGGTTAAAGCCATCCGCCGTTAGGAGCGCTTCTGATCCGAGATGACTTGCGATTGTCCCGAAGAACCGTGGTGACATTGCCATGTAATAAATCCGATTTTTGTGTAAGTCGTATTGTTCATCCAACTGACTTGCTAAAGCCTTTAATGTTTCGTAGTGCTTAGCATCCGTCACATCATGTGATTGATAATAGAAATGGCCTACGAAAGCTTCTTTAGTTGCTTGATCTTCATCAAAGTTGTCCAAAGCTGTCATGACGATTTCGTGATAATGATCATCCGTCCATGGTCGCCGTGCTGTTCCAATGACAGCGAAGTGTTCTTTTAAATAACCCTTCCGGTATAAATTAAATAATGCGGGGTATAATTTCCGTTGGGCTAAGTCCCCGGAACCACCAAAAATAATAAAGAGTGCTGCTAAATCTGTGTGCATATCTCACACCACTTTCATATAAATTAATTTTGTGGCGTCACAAAGATGTGTTGTGCCGCTTTGAGGCCGATTTTGATTTCTGTTTGACTCGTATTATTAAAAACAGTCAACGGACTTTCGAAGAGGCCAACCTTTTGGAGCGTCACACTGTCACCGACTGACAAGCCAATTTCCAGTGTATATTTTAATAAGTCATTATCATCCAATACGCGATCGATAATCGCCGTTTCACCCACTTGTAATGTTTCAAGTGCGATGTGACTTTGTTGTTCGAATTCCCCCTTGGCATTGGGTATAATCCCACCATGCGGGCAACGCGTTGGATGCCCCAAGAAATCAGCTAACCGTTCAGCCAAGTCGTGATTAGTAACATGTTCGAGTTGTTCTGCTTCTGGGTGAACCGTATTGAATTGATAATGTAACTTGTCGACTAAAAAAACTTCCCATAACCGATGATTGCGCACTAATAGGGCTGCTTCGCGGGCGCCTTCACTTGTTAGTTGAATCCCTTGGTAAGGTGTGTGGTTGACGTAGTTTTCCTTCACTAACTTATTGACCATTTCCGTGACTGATGCCGCCGAAACGTTCAATCCCGCTAGTATTTCCTTATTGGTAACTTTCTTTGCGTCGCCACCAAGTTCAAAAATAATTTTTAAATAGTCTTCTTTATTGGGTGTCATTGCCATCCCGATCCTTAATCAAGTTTGTCGACAAACTTTTCTTAGTTATCCCTGAACTAAATGAATGTCTACTCTCTATTATGCCTTATTTGTAATAATTTTCATACCATCAAGCTTCAATTTAGCCCCTTAAATAGTAAAAAATTAATCTCTTTTCAGTAACAAAAAAAGGCGGTAGACCGATTTGTTTCAGTCTACCGCCTTAAATTTATGGTCGGTCTTCTCAAACCACTAATTCTAACAAATCGCTTGGTCAATTTGCTAGAATTCTGCTTCGAGAATCCCTTTCAATTCTTTAATCAATGGTTCTTTTGGATTGGTTACCGTACAGTTATCTTCATATGCCAGTTCTGCTAAATCATCAACGTGGCGATCAAAGTCGGCCTTTGTCACGCCATTATCACGTAAACGCATCTTGATGCCGATACTTTCCGCCAATGCAGTCACAGCATCTGCGTAAGCGGCCACCAGTTCTTCAGTCGTTTTACCTGGTAAACCGAGATAACGTGCAATTTCAGCATAATCTTCATCTGCTCTGAAGTAACTGTATTTAGCCCAGAGTGCCCGTTTCGTTGGTGTCTTAGCATTATAGCGAATGACATGCGGCATTGTAATGGCAATCATCAATCCGTGTGGCAAATTGAACGCGCCGCCCAGTTTGTGCGCCAGTGAATGGTTGATACCTAATAGCGCATTGGCAAAAGCCATTCCCGCCATTGTTGACGCATCATGCATATTGGCTTTAGCTGTCTTATCACCCGCATAACTCGCTTGTAAGTTATCAAAGACTAATTTAATGGCTTGCAAACTGAGCCCTTTTGTATAATTTGACGCCATCGCTGATACGTAACTTTCAGTCGCGTGGCATAAAACGTCCATCCCAGTATGCGCAACCACGCGTGGTGGCACACTTTCGATGAATTGACTATCCACAATTGCCACATCTGGTGTTAACGCATAATCTGCCAATGGATATTTGATATGCGTTTCACTATCAGTAATGACCGCAAACGGCGTTACTTCAGAACCCGTTCCAGAAGTGGTTGGGATACAGATTATTTTCGTTCGATCGAGGTTTGGGAACTTGTAAGTCCGTTTCCGAATATCTAAGAATTTTTGCTTAGCGCCAAAGAAGTCGGCATCTTCTGAATCATAGAATAACCACATCCCTTTGGCCGCATCCATGACTGATCCCCCACCAATGGCAACAATTGTATCGGGTTTGAAGCGTTTCATCACTTCGGCGCCTTTATAAATGGTATCGGTTGATGGATCTGGTTCGACATCGGCAAAGATTTGGACCTGCACTTGATCAGTGCGGCGCGCCAAGACGTCTTCAACAATTTGCACGTAACCTAAGTCGACCATCCCTTGATCAGCGACGATAAAAACCTTATGCAAGTCCGCCATTTTTTCTAAATAGTTCACTGAATTTTTTTCAAAATAGATTTTGCTGGGCAACTTCACCCATTGCATGTTATTCCGGCGCTTGGTTAGCGTCTTCACGTTCAACAAATCGATCGTTGAAACGTTGTGGGAGATTGAGTTATGGCCGTATGACCCACAGCCTAAGGTTAATGATGGCAACATGTCATTGTATAAATCACCAATCCCACCTTGTGCTGATGGTGTATTCACTAAGACCCGGCATGCTTTCATCCGTTTTGCAAATTCGAGTGGTAAAGCTTCATCCGTTGTATGCAACGAAGCCGTATGCCCAAGACCACCAAGATCTAGCATTGCTTCACAGAGTTGCAAGCCATCTTCGCGATCTTTAGCTTTAATCATCGCAAGTACGGGTGATAATTTTTCATGTGAGAGTGGATATTGGTGTCCAACACCTTTAATTTCAGCAATTAAAACTGGCGTATCTTCTGGAATATCGATCCCAGCTAGTTTGGCAATTTTAGCAGCAGATTGGCCTGGAATTGAAGGTCGGACCGCATTCTTATCTGGGTCGATTACTGCGTCATTGAGTGCTGATAATTCGCTTGGTTTAGCGAAGTAAACCCCTTGTGCTTGGAATTCCTTCTTCACTGCCGTATAAATTTCAGCATCAACAATTACGGCTTGTTCAGAAGCACAAATCATCCCGTTATCAAATGATTTCGAGAGGATTAAATCATTGACGGCTTGTTTGATGTTCGCCGAAGCTTCGATATACGCTGGCGCATTCCCAGCCCCAACCCCCAGTGCGGGCTTACCAGTTGAATAAGCGGCTTTCACCATCCCAGGACCACCAGTTGCTAAAACAGTTGCGACCCCTTCATGGTTCATTAAAGATTGGGTAGCTGCAATACTTGGTTCTTCGATATATAAGAGTGCATCTGCTGGCATACCGGCTTTAACCGCTGCAGCTTTAATGACATTCAATGCTTCAGCCGAACAACGTTGCGCACTAGGATGGAAAGCAAAGATGATTGGATTCCGCGTTTTAATCGCGATCTCAGCTTTAAAAATCGTCGTTGAAGTTGGATTCGTGACTGGCGTTACACCAGCAATGACACCAACGGGTTCTGCAATCTTAGTGATGCCATGTTCTGGATCTTCTTCAATCACACCAACTGTTTTATTGTCTTTAATCGCATTCCAAATTTCCTCAGTTGCAAAAATATTCTTGATGGCTTTATCTTCATAAATCCCACGGCCAGTTTCTTCAACCGCCATCTTAGCGAGTGCCATATGTTGGTCTAACCCAGCAATCGCCATTTGATGGACAATATTATCAATCTTGGCTTGATCGAATGTTTCCAAAATTGCTAATGCCCGTTGTGCACGCGTCACTAAATCGGTGACCATTTCATTCACTGTATTTTCAACCGTTTCAACTGCTGCTTTCTTAACCATATCGATTCCCTCCATGCCAATTAACTATTGTGATTTATTTAACAAAGTTAGTTTAGCGCATTTTGAGTTGTTTGTAAACTATTTTGTGACTATAATTACAAATTTTATTTCTTATTTAAAGGCGATTTATCTTTTTAAAAGCCTATATTTGATAATAAATTCACTATATAATGCAAATAAAAAAGCGCTCGGTTGAAGTATTCAATCGAGCGCTCTCTGAATTATTTTGTATCTTCTTTTGTTTCTTCAACCGTTTCTTCTTCAACCACTGTTGCGGCTTCTGAAGCAGTTGGTGTTACTGTCCGGATTGCGCTCAAGTTAAACTTGAGGTAAACGCCGTCACAATCTAAGACAACGATTTTAGTATCTGTATTAACAGAATCAATCACACCGTGTAAACCACCGATTGTGATGACTGCGTCGCCTTTTTTCATTTGGTTCACCATTTCTTGGTGTTTTTGTTGTTGTTTCTTTTGTGGGCGCATCACCATGAAATACATCATTGCCATCATTAAAATTAAGATAACGAAGAAACTGGGATTAAAACCGCCGGCACCTAACACAAAGTTTGCCATTTAAAAAACCTCTTTTCAATTTTGTCTATTACTAACTCTATCAGACTTATCAAGCAACTTCCAGTGATTCACTAGAAATTCCGAGTGTTCTTTTCATTGTAACCATATTCTTCGAAGAACGCTTCTCTGAATTCCAATAAATTATCTTGTTCGATGGCATCTTGCACTTGATGCATCAAATTAATCAAGAAGTATAAGTTATGGTAACTCGTCAAATGAATCCCAAACGTTTCGTCCGCTTTAATCAAGTGGCGAATGTAAGCGCGGGTGTAGTTCTTGCAGACATAACAATCACACTTAGGATCCAGTGGGCGGAAATCTTCTGAGTACTTCGCATTCTTAACCACTAATCGGCCTTGTGAGGTCATCGTTGTCCCATTACGGGCAATCCGGGTTGGCAACACGCAATCGAACATATCGACACCGCGAATCACACCATCGATCAAGGCATCAGGCGAACCGACGCCCATCAAGTACCGTGGTTTGTCTTCAGGCAACATTGGTGTTGTGAAATCAAGCACGCGATTCATTTCGCCTTTTGATTCACCAACTGATAAGCCACCGATTGAATAACCGGGGAAGTCCATCCCAACTAAATCGCGCGCACTTTGGCGGCGTAAGTCTTCAAAGCCGGCCCCTTGGACAATCCCAAATAGACCTTGCGTTGCTGGGTTTTGATGCGCAATCAAGCCCCGTTCAGCCCAACGTGATGTCCGTTCAACTGATTTTTTAACGTAGTCATAACTTTCAAAGAATGGTGGACATTCATCGAAACTCATCATGATATCGGCACCCAAAGCATTTTCGACTTGGATTGCTTTTTCCGGTGATAAGAACAGTTTTTCGCCGCTCAAATGACTCTTGAAAGCAACCCCTTCTTCACTGATATTCCGTAATTTCGCAAGCGAGAACACTTGGAAACCACCAGAATCGGTTAACACACCGCGGTCCCAGTTCATGAACTTATGAAGACCACCGGCTTTTTCAACGATGTCTTCCCCAGGTCGTAACCAGAGATGATAGGTGTTCGATAAAATAATGCCGGCACCCATTTCTTTTAATTCTTCAGGCGCCATTGTCTTAACACTGGCTTGGGTCCCAACAGGCATAAACATGGGTGTTTTAAACGTGCCATGTGGTGTCACAATTTCACCAAGGCGCGCCCCGGTATGTTTTTCTTTCTTGATTAAACGATACTTGATCGCTGGTTCCATTTAATCGACTCCAATTCTAGGATTATTGTTGGTTCAGTAATAATTGGTACGCATAGCGTTTCGGTGACGGATCGTTTGCAATGAAGATGTCCCCACGATATTGAAAGTCTACTTTTTGAATCATATGTTGCATCGCCAAGTTATCAGGGTGCGTATCGATGCGTAAATCATGTGCACCTCGTAAACTGGCAGCGGTCACCAATAAGGTTAAAAACTGTGTCCCGAGATGTTGGCCGTGGAAGGCACTATCGAGTGCGACGCGGTGAATTGAAAAATAAGGTGTCGAACCAGATTGCCATTGACCATTGGTAATTGCTGCATAGCCAGGATCTTCAGTTGCTAGAATTGAGGCAACCCCAATCACCTGTTGGTCAGCCATCAGAATGTAACATAATTCTTGGTGAATCTCGTCCTCAAACTGAGTTTGATTAGGTTCACCTGCTTGCCATTGATTTATCTGGCGATTCTTTAAGGCGGCCTTTGCATGTTCGATAATCTCTAAAATCCGCGGTAAATCTGTAAACGTTGCTTTTCTCAAATACATCAATGCTGCCACCTCATTTTTGTCGAATTATTTAACAAACATGGCATCGCCGAAGCTAAAGAAACGATACCGTTCATCAACAGCGTGTTGATAAGCATTTAAGATGTTTTCGCGACCGGTAAATGAAGCGACCAACATCACTAAGGTTGATTTTGGTAAATGGAAGTTCGTGATGAATGCATCAACAGCTTTCCATTGATAACCAGGTTTGATAAAGATTGATGTCCAGCCACTATCAGCTTTGAGTTCACCATCAAACTTCGTCGCAATTGTTTCTAGCGTCCGAATGCTGGTTGTCCCCGTTGCCACAATGCGGCCACCATTTTGTTTGACTTCATTCAACGTTGCAGCAGCTTCTTCTGTTAATCGGTAGAATTCGCTGTGCATTTTGTGATCTTCCACGTTGTCTTCTGAAACAGGCCGGAAAGTTCCCAAACCAACATGCAACGTTAAGTACACGAGTTTGATGCCTTTATCCTGCACTTTTTGCAAGAGTTCTTCTGTCCAGTGGAAGCCAGCAGTTGGTGCGGCAGCTGAACCAGGTTCTTTAGCATAAACCGTTTGATACATTTCTGGATCATCTAATTTTTCTTTGATGTATGGTGGTAATGGCATTTCACCTAAAGCTTCTAGAATTTGCATGAAGATGCCGTCATACTTGAATTCAATCATGCGACCACCGTGTTCGAGTTCCTTGGTCACAACTGCTTTTAATTGACCATCACCAAAAACGACTTCGGTGCCGACTTTGGCCCGGCGTGCTGGCTTCATCAAGACTTCCCATTCATCGTCATGCGTGTTATTTAAAAGCAAGACTTCTTCGTGGCCGCCTGTATCAGGTTTCACACCATATAAACGTGCTGGCAAGACCCGTGTATTGTTCATGACAACTGCATCGCCGGGATTTAATTCATCGATAATGTCGTAGAAAACTTTATCTTCTAGTGCGCCTGTTTTGTGATCCATCACCAATAAACGAGACGCTGCCCGTTCAATCATCGGTGTTTGAGCAATTAATTCTTCTGGTAAATTATAATCAAAATCTTCTGTTGAAACCATTGTGTAACCTCTTTCTAATTTTCTGAATAGGGAATGCCGAGATGTTCATAACCAGCGGGCGTCACAACACGTCCCCGCGGTGTCCGTTTTAAGAACCCAATCTGTAATAAATACGGTTCGTAAACGGCTTCGATTGTTTCATTTTCTTCACCAATATTAGCCGCAATCGTCTTTAGACCGACTGGGCCGCCATGATAATAGTCAATCATCATCTGGAGAATCTTGCGGTCAATACTATCTAAGCCACGTACATCGACTTGTAGTTGACTAAGCGCATGGTCGGCAATCGCTTGATCAATTGCCGCTTGGTCCGCGACTTGAGCGTAATCGCGAATCCGTTTCAATAAGCGGTTCGCAATCCGCGGCGTCCCCCGCGAACGACGGGCAATCTCATGCGCGCCTTCTTGGACAATGGCCATGTTAAAGACATCTGCCGAGCGTTCAACGATATCGACCAAATCATCTTCATCATAGTATGCCATATGTTCGACGATTCCGAAACGATCACGTAACGGTGCCGACAATAAACCGGCCCGAGTCGTTGCGCCAATCAAGGTAAACGGTGGCAATGGGAAATGCACCGGGTGCGCAGTTGGCCCTTGTCCGACCACGATATCGATGTAGAAATCTTCCATCGCCGAATAAAGTAGTTCTTCGACCACTTTCGGCAAGCGATGAATTTCATCGATAAATAGCACATCACCAGGTTGTAACTCGTTCAACAACGCGACTAAATCGCCAGGCCGTTCAATTGCTGGCCCACTCGTCGTCCGAATCTGAACATGCAGTTCATTGGCAATCACCATCGCCAAGGTCGTCTTACCTAAACCAGGCGGGCCATATAATAGCACATGGTCCAACGACTCTTCCCGCTTTTTAGCGGCTTCAATATAAACCGCCAACTCATTTTTGACCCGGTCTTGACCGATATATTGCGCGAGGACTTGTGGCCGTAACGTCTTTTCAATACTTGTTTCTGCGAAATCTTCGTTTTCTGCGGAAACAATTCGTTCTTCTGCCATCCATTAGTCCTCCTTTATTTCTTCATTAATAAGCGTAAACCTTCACGTAAGTACTGATCCGTAGTTTGTGCATTCAAATCAGCCAGTGTTTTGGTAATCGCTTTGACTTCGCGGGCTGAATATCCAAGCGCGGTTAACGCCGCTAACGCATCGTTTAATTCTGGTGATTCACCAGGCGTACCAAGTTCGATAGCCGTTTGACCAGCGAGCGTTTCGGTTTGTTCCAAATCACCGAGCTTGCCCTTTAAATCTAAGACAATTTGTTGGGCAGTCTTCTTGCCAACCCCCGGGAACTTGGTCAAATAGCTCACATCATCATTCATAATCGCTTGGATTAACCCAGAATGATCGCTATTGGCTAAGATGGCCAAGGCACTCTTAGGACCAATTCCAGAAACACTGATTAATTTTTGGAAAATTTGCTTTTCATCTAGATCGTAAAAACCAAATAACGTGATATCCGTATCACGAACCGCTTGATAGACATAAATCTGAACGATATCGGTCGTTGATTCGGTGTAACGATACGGATTAGCAACTTGCAATTGATAGCCGACGCCTTGAACTTCTAAGACGACATAGTACGGACTAACCGCCGTCACCAAACCTTTTAAATATTCATACATAAATTTACCTACTTTACGAGAACGTATATTTGCTTGTTAAATTGTAACATAAAATCCGAATCGTGAAACAGCCAGCAGCCAAAAAGCGTAAAAGAAGGGCCTAAGTGACCCACGGCCAACTCAAACCCTAGCAATTAGTATTCACGAATCTTCGGCGGTTGGTAATCCTTGATAAAGGATGCCATCACACTGAACGAATCGGTAAATAAGTATTTTTCAAAATCGACCTGTGTTAAAAAACCTTCACTGACCATGTGGGCTAAAAATTGTTGTAACAAATCATAATAGCCTGCGACATTATAAAAAATGCAGGGACCATTTTGTTGCCCAATTCGCGCCCATGAAATAACTTCACTCATTTCTTCCAGCGTACCGGGACCACCCGGCAATGCGATAAACACATCTGCCAGTTCAATCATCTTGGCTTTACGCGCTGACATCGTATCAACCTTAATCATTTCGGTTAAACCTGGATGGACGAGTTCTTGCTGACTCATAAACCCTGGCATGACGCCGATCACTTGTCCATCATGGGCCAACACCGTATCGGCCACGGTGCCCATTAAACCAACTTGGGCGCCACCATAAATCAAGCGCGCTTTGCGCTCAGCAATCCAAGTGCCCAACGCCTTAGCCGCTTCCGTGTAGATTATTTTATTACCACTACTAGCGCCGCAATAAACGGCAATGTTTTGCGTTGCCATTAGTCAGCCTCCTTAGCGGTTAACAACCGAGCCACCGTACTGATGGGCAAGCCAACAACATTGTAAAAGTCACCGTTGATTTTCTCAACGAGCAGACTTCCCTGTCCCTGAATACCATAAGCACCAGCCTTATCCCGATACTCTTCGGTGTCTAAATACGTTTCAATCATTTCATGACTTAACGGCCAGAACGTGACATCAGTTTGGACAACCGTTTTGCGGATTTCACCATCAATGGATAACCAAACACCTGTATAAGCTTGATGCGTGCTGCCACTCAATTGCCGTAACATCTCGGCTGCATCTTGACGATCATGTGGCTTACCGTAAATCGTGCCCTGAAAACTGACAACAGTATCAGCACTGAGCACAGTGGCCTGCGGATTCTTTTGGGCGATGGATTCACCCTTAAGTTGCGCCAACGTCTGCACGTAGTCAGCTGGTGCCGTCACTGGTACCTGGCGTTCATCGATTGTTGCGGGTTGTACCTCGAAATCAGGCACGACTTTTTGTAAAAGTTCGCGGCGTCTTGGTGATTGTGATGCTAAGATAAACATTATTCGCCCTCCCAACTATGGTGTGGATCTTGAATCCGTTTAAACATCTTTTCTAAATCTTTTTGCGTGTAATGGATTAAAACGGGCCGGCCATGTGGACAGTTAAACGGATTTTCCGTCTGTGCCAAATCGACTAACAACGCTTTAGCCTGCGCATCGTCTAAGTGATGGTGCGCCTTGATTGACTGTTTACAGCTGATCATAATCGCTGTTTTTTCACGGAAATGGGCAATGTCTAACTTCCCGTTTTCCAATACAGTGTCAATCATCTCGCGAATCGTTGCTTCTTCTTGGCCTTGCGCAATCCACGTCGGATGACTATGGATAACAAAACTATTTTGGCCGAAGCTCTCTAGCTGCACACCCACTGCGGCAAGGAGTTCCTTTTGTGCTTGAATCTTAATCGCATCACTATTGGGATATTCCAACACGAGAGGCACCAATAAATTCTGGGCATCGTTGCTAACTTCACCAATTTTTTCGCGATAGTATTCGTATTTGATCCGTTCTTGGGCGGCATGTTGATCTAAAATGTAAAAACCATCCTCGCCTTCTGCTAATAAGAATGTATTGTGCAGTTGTCCAATATAGCGTAACGCTGGGAAACGCGCAATGGGTGCTGCATCTTCTTCAGGTTGTTCACCAAACGGATTTCCGACCGCCTCTGCTTCGTACTTATCATCCCACCGGGCCAATTGTTGGGGTTGTTCAAAAATCGGCAGACTATTTAAATTAGGATTAGCGGTTGGTTCTCGTTTAAGGGGTGTTTCGGTTTCCGCAATTTGCGCTGCCGCTTGCATTTCAGTTTCAACCGGCTTTTCAGGAACTGTTTGGGGCTGAATTGGCCGCACCGTACCAGTCGTATTGCGCCGTTGACTCGTAATTTGGTTTAAATCCATTTGAAGCTGGTCCACATCGACCGGTTTCGTTTGTTTTAGATTCTGCACTGCATCGGGAATTAAATTCTCGGTGCTGAGTCGCTCACGAATTGCTTTTTCAATCAACGCCATCAAAGTAGGTTCCTTACTCAAGCGGACTTCTTGCTTGGTCGGATGGACATTGACATCGATTAACAGTGGATCCATTTGAATATTTAAAACGACGACTGGATAACGGCCGACCATTAATTTTGAACCGTAACCCTTGATAATCGCCTTATTCAATTGATAATTCTTGATATAACGACCATTAATCAACACTGAAATGTAATTACGACTGGCCCGCGTTAGTTTCGGTAGCGATACATAGCCGGTTAATTTAAAATCGAGATCTTCTGCACTGACTGGCAAGAGTTGCTTAGCCATTGTAACGCCATAGATCCCGGCAATCGTCTGTTGTAAATCGTTATTACCCGCCGTTTTTAACAGCAGGTGATCATCATTGGTTAACGTGAACGCAATCTGAGGATGACTCATCGCCAAGCGATTGACGATATCGATCACGTTTGCCAATTCAGTCTGGAACGTCTTCACATATTTCAAGCGGGCTGGCGTGTTGAAGAATAAATCACGAACCGTGATTGCCGTCCCAGGGCGAATTGGATTAGTTTTCTGTTCTTCTAAGACGCCACCTTTAAAATGAGCAAATGTCCCTAACGAATCAGCGGTTGCCGTTTCAATCGTCAAATCGGACACTGACGCGATACTGGCTAACGCTTCACCCCGAAAGCCAAGTGACTGAATTTTGAAAAGATCCTGGCGCGTGGCAATCTTACTTGTCGCGTGTCGCTTAAATGCAGTGGGTACATCTTCCGGTTCAATCCCATCGCCGTTATCGATGACTTGAATCAATTGCAAACCAGCCTGTTCAATCACGATGTCAATTTGAGTACTATTGGCGTCAATCGCATTTTCTGCCAACTCTTTGACAACTGAAGCTGGCCGCTCAATTACTTCGCCCGCCGCAATTTGGTTACTTAATATTTCTGACAGTTCATGAATTTTCCCCATTAGCGTTCTCCTTTTTCTGACGTGTGGGTATTTAGTGCTAAAACGTGCTTTTCAAGCTAACTTTCTGCGCTTAGCGCTGTGAATCAAATCATCGACTGCGTCGCTAATTCGCTTCCCTGTGCTAATGCTCAAAAGTTGGACAAGCTTGAATACACTCTTATCCGAAACGTGCTTTCATCAACAACTTCTTCCGCTTTACCCCACTTGCCAAATCGGCGATTACATCGCCAATTCGTCAAGTGCTGTAAATGCTCAGAAGTTACCCGTTGATGACGCACTCTTATTTGTTTAATTCCTTTTGCCATTTGTATAGCATGTTTAGCGCGTCTAGTGGTGTGGCGCTCATTAAGTCGAATTGTTTAACCGCCGCTAGGACTTTAGCTGCTTTTGGATCCGCTTGTGGTGCCACTTCTGGTTCGAATAGTGAAATTTGTTCATCCACTTCTTCAACCGGTTCAGCAGCCGGCGCGACAGCTGCCTTTGGTTTATCTTCTAATTGATCCAAGATGATATCTGCGCGGTTCAACAACGGTGTCGGCATCCCCGCTAATTTAGCCACGTGAATCCCGTATGACTTATCAGCTGGGCCAGCCAGCATCTTGTGTAAAAAGACTAACTCGCCATTTTCTTCAACTGCCCCGACGTGGACGTTTTTCAATGCGGTTAGTGAATCCGCTAAGCTGGTCAATTCGTGATAATGCGTTGAAAAGAGTGTCTTGGCATGCACGTTGTCGTGAATGTATTCAATAATCGCTTGGGCCAAGGCCATTCCATCATAGGTGGCTGTTCCGCGTCCGATTTCGTCAAAGAGAATCAAGCTATTTTGTGTCGCGTTCATAATCGCGCGATTGGCTTCCATCATTTCGACCATGAAGGTACTTTGACCGGAAATTAAATCATCGGCCGCACCAATGCGCGTAAAGATCTGATCAAAAATCGGTAAGTTCGCAGATTTAGCCGGTACAAAACATCCCATCTGCGCCATGATGACCGTCAAAGCCAGTTGCCGCATGTACGTACTCTTCCCAGACATATTCGGACCAGTAATTAAGAGCATATCCGTATCGGTGCCCATTTGAACCGCGTTGGGAATGTATTTTTGGCGACCGAGCACTTTTTCAACCACTGGATGACGCCCATCCACTAAATCAATTTCGCGACTATCAGTCATTAATGTCGGCTGAACGTAGTGGTAGTTTTCACTGACTACGGCAAAACTTTGTAAGACATCAAGGGCCGCCACACTTTTAGCGAGGGTTTGAAGCCGTTCAATCTCCAACTTAACGGTTTCGCGAACTTGCGTGAATAACTCATATTCAAGCGCGGTTGAGCGTTCTTCGGCTTCTAAAATCAATTGTTCTTTCGCCTTTAATTCCGGTGTAATGAACCGTTCGGCGTTGGTTAAGGTTTGTTTCCGTTCATAACGTCCTTCAGGTAGCGCGTCTAAATTCGCACGTGTCACTTCGATATAGTAACCAAACACGCGATTAAAGCCAATTTTTAAATTATGAATCCCGGTAATTTCGCGTTCTTTAGCTTCAAGTTGTGCTAGCCATTGTTTCCCGTTAGACATCGCATCGCGATAATCATCTAATGTTTCGTTGTAACCCGATTGAATAATCCCACCGTCAGTCACTGAAATTGGCGCATCGGGATTGATGGCCGTTTCAATGAGCTCGCGTACATCATCAACCGGATCGAGTTGGTCTAACGCACGGTCAAAGGTCTGATCGTCATTAATGCCCGTTAAAATCGTTTTAATCGTTGGAATTTCTTCCAAGGAAGTCTTCAACTGAATTAAATCGCGGCCATTAACACTGCCAAATGCGACCCGACCTGCTAGCCGTTCTAGGTCATACACTTTTGTGAGGGCGTCTTGCAAGTTTGTCCGTTCAAAATAATGGTTCATGAAACTAGCGACTTGGCGTTGCCGGTTTTGAATCGCCTTTAAATCCAATAATGGCCGTTCTAACCATTGTTTTAATAACCGGCCACCCATTGCCGTCTTGGTTTCATCCAATAACCACAATAATGTCCCGCTCTTATGACCAGTGCGTAAAGAAGCCGTTAATTCAAGGTTCATCTTCGCAGAATGATCTAATTTTAAATATTGGGATGGCTCGTACTCTTGGGCGCGTTGTAAATGCCCTAAATGGCGTTTTTGCGTCGTTGCCAAATACAAGACCAATTGTTTAATCACGGCCAATTCAAGGGGCTGGGAGATGTTTTGTGAAACGAAGCTGACTTCGGCCGTTGCATCGCCATCTTCTTGATACGACACGAGAATTTGTTGTTGAGCAAACGCGTGCACAACCTCACTGGCAACATCGTGGTTAATGACAACTTCTTTGGTTTGTAAACTCAACATTTCGTTGAGCAATAAATCCAAACTCGCAATCTGGCTGACTTTCATCTCACCAGTTGATAAATCGGTATAAGCAAATCCAAACTGATCGCCATCAGCCACCACTGCCGTTAAGTAATTATTTTGTTTGGCATGGCCGGCTTTTTCATCCATCATCGTTCCTGGTGTGACTAGTTGAATGACTTCCCGTTTGACCATCCCTTTAGCGGTTTTAGGATCTTCCATTTGTTCACAAATGGCAACCTTGTAACCTTGATCGACTAGAATATCGATGTAATTTTGGGCTGCGTGGTGTGGTACCCCACACATTGGAATTGGATCATCCGCATTTTTATTGCGTGCTGTTAGTGTGAGTTCCAATAATTGTGAAGCTTTGACAGCATCATCATTAAAGAGTTCGTAAAAATCACCGAGGCGATAAAATAAAAAAGCGTCCGGATACTGATCCTTGACCTTTTGATATTGCGCCATCATTGGCGTTTCTTTCGTTTTTTGTGGCATGTTGTTAATCCCTCTCTCATTGACGTTGATCTGCTGCTAAGGTGCTTAAAATTGCGTATAGGGGTGATCTGGTGAAATCTGGATCGGTTTAATTGATTTAGCGTGACCCGTTTTGTCATCAATTTCAATTAAACAGCCATTCAATTGACCCGGTCCTTCGGTCACTAATTCAAACCGTTCTGGCCGTTGTGTTTTAAACCGATTAATGATCTTTTCGCGCTTCACGCCTAGAATCCCGTTATAAGGGCCAGTCATCCCAGCATCCGTTAAAACGGCTGTGCCTTCAGGTAAGACGCGCGCATCGTTTGTTTGCACATGCGTATGGGTCCCAACTAACGCTGAAATCCGGCCATCAAGATACCAAGCAAGTGCGAGTTTTTCACTCGTCGTTTCGGCATGAAAATCAACGAAGATACAGTTGGTTTCTTTACTAATTTCAGCCACCATTTCATCTAACATTTCAAACGGATCAATTAGTAGTTCATTCATCAAGGCGCGCCCTTGTAAGTTAATCACGGCTAATTTGGCTTGATTGACGTTAATCATCGTCATCCCTTGCCCAGGCGTTCCTTTGGGAAAATTGGCCGGCCGCACTAATTTTTTAGCATCGTCGATGAATTCTAAAATATCGCGCTTATTCCAAGTATGATTGCCCATCGTAATCGCATCGGCCCCAGCTTGTAAAAGATTCTTATAATCCTTTTGAGTCATCCCCTTACCATCCGCGATGTTTTCGCCGTTGATAATGGTCACCTGTGGTTTGTATTGTTGCTTTAATGCTGGTAGGTAATCATTGATCATTTTTTGACCCATTGTGCCCACTGTATCACCAATAAATAAAATTCGCATGTTGCGCCCCTTAATGTTCTTTCTCAGACTTTGATATAGCTTCTATTGTAGCAATTTTTGCCCAGAATAAAAAGTTTTGCTGTACCCGTAGAAAAACAAAAAAAGCCCCGCGCACCGAAAAGGTGGGCGGGGCTGATAACGTGCTTTTCAAACCATGTTCCTACGTTTAGCCTAATTAGCCAACCAATCGACTTCGTCGCTTATTCGTCTAATTTTGCTAATCCTCAGAACATAACCGGTTTGAACACACTTCTTCTTTTAACGTGCTTTTTGAAACTGACTCTTGCGCTTAGCTACAATCCGCAAACGATCAACTCCGTCGCTCATTCACAGATTTAGGCTAATGCTCAAAGTCAAACCGTTTCAAACACACTTCTCTTCTAACGTGCTTTTAGTTGCACCAACTTCCGCTTAATCTAAAATTGGCAGTCATCCCACAATTCGGGATAACTGCCAATTTTGTATTAATGCTCGGTTGCTAAACGCACTTCTTTCTTTAACGCGCTCCTCGATCAGTCTTTTCCGGTTAACTGCAAAATGAGCATCATGGCAAGAACCGCCACAATGCCCATTTTACTGTTAATCCTCAAAGCCTACTCAGATCGAGTCGCACTTCTAGTGTTTTAAGTGATAACTATATGTTGAAATAATAATGTTTTCGCGGTTTGCAAATGCCGTTCTTAGTCTTAGACTTGATTGGTTATGCAAAATGTTTTGCCATGGTTTTCTTGGTACGAATTGTGGGACCAAGACCGTGGTTGTAAAGTTCCGTTTTTGCGCATTCTTGCTAACAATGTCAACAAAGCGAACAATTGGTTTTTGAATTGACCGGTATGATGAATGGACATCGACGAACCGGACATTCGGAAAATCTTCCTTGAATTCAGCTTGAATTTCACGTTCCTTAGCTGGATTTTCATCCGTTGAGACATGCATCGCAATCACGTAATCCCCGATTGATTGTGCGTAATCTAGCGCACCACGGGTTACTTGGGTCACGTTGCTGACCAAGACAATAACAGTTGAACCGTCATAATCATGCAAGATGGCTTCTTTAGCACTCACGCGTAGTTGAAGCGCCACTTTCTTGTAATGATCATGAATCTTATAGAAAATCCAAATCATAACAGGCATGATGATGAAGAATGGCCAGATATCAGGTAAGCGATAAACGAAGAGAATGACTAAGATGGCAAACGAAATCAAAGCGCCAACAAAATTGGCAATTGATTTACCGAACCAATTCTTTGGTCGTTCGACCCACCATTTACGCAACATCCCAGATTGAGAAAGCGTAAATGGAATGAACACACCAACCGCATAAAGTGGAATCAAGCGTGATGTATCCCCGTTAAAGATGAAAATCAATGCCATTGAACCAATCGCCAATGTAATAATCCCGTTTGAATAACCTAAACGATCGCCACGATCCATGTACATGTGTGGCATATATTTGTCTTTGGCTAAATTATACGCTAACACTGGGAAAGCGGAGAACCCGGTATTCGCAGCGACGGCTAAAATAAAGGCTGTTGCGAACTGCACAATATAGAATAAAAAGCCTTTCCCAAAGGTATGTTGGGCCACTTGTGATAAAACAGTTACTTTTTCTGCTGGTACAATGCCGTACCAGTAGTTTAAAAATGTAATCCCAGCAAAGAAGAAACCTAAGATGGCTGCCATGATTGCTAAAGTTTCAGCCGCGTTTGTTGCACGTGGCTTCTTGAAAAATGGGACGGCATTACTGATGGCTTCAACCCCGGTTAATGATGATGAACCTGATGAGAAGGCTCTAAAAATCAACGCCATCGAAACACCTGGTACAACAGCCCCAACGGTTGATGTTGCGTGGAACGGAATCGCACCTGTGAAGATCTTATAACACCCAACGATGATCATTAAAGTCATCATCAAGACGAACAAGTAAACGGGCACCATTAAAAATGATGCTGATTCACGCATCCCACGTAGATTCATTCCCATCAAGATCAAAACGATAAAGAAGGAAATCCCTACTTGATGCCCATACAATGCCGGAATGGCCGAGGTGATCGCTTCCGCACCCGCGGAAATACTAACCGCAACGGTTAACATGTAATCCACAAGCAGTGAACCACCTGCCACTAAACCAGCATTTTTCCCCAAATTTTCACTGGAAACAACGTAGGCGCCACCACCACCTGGATAGGCGTGGATCACTTGGCGATATGACAAAGTTAATGACAATAGCAATACGAGCACAAAGGCTGCGATTGGAATTGAATACCAAATTGCCGCGGCCGAAAGGGTCGTTAATACGATGACGATTTCTTCTGTCCCGTAGGCCACTGATGACAATGCATCAGAAGATAGCATCGCTAACGCTTTAAAGCGTCCTAATTTTTGATTACCCTCATCGGAAGATTTTAACGGTTTCCCGATAAAAATCCGTTTTAACTGTTGCATAGCAATATGACCCCTTTAAATAATATTTCTAACATAAAAAGCCCTCATGTGAATATCATTCGTCGCAATCCACACAGTGACTTTTGAATTTCTCTATAACTTAAAAAAATAATTGCCGTTTATTCAAACAAATCGTATTCTACTATAGTTACGCATGAATTACTACCACAATTTAAAAAAGAACTGACCAAGGTAATCGAAACGCCTCAATTCCTTGATCAGTTCTTATTTTTTTATGATAAACGACGGGCAAAATCTGGTTTGTAATCTGAAATTTTAGTAATTCGAACTTTATCGCCAGGTTGTGGTGCTTGGATAAAGTAGCCATCACCAATGTAGATTGCGACATGGTGGGCTGTTCCAACCCCTCCCCAGAATAATAGGTCGTTTGGTTGTAATTCATTGAGCGGTACATCTTTGCCTAACTTACTTTGATCTTGTGAAACACGGGGTAATTTAATCCCATTTTTAGCGTAAACGTATTGCACTAAGCCAGAACAGTCAAATCCTTCGGGTGTGGTGCCCCCCAAAACATAGGGTACGCCTAAATATTTAACCGCTTCTTGGATAATCTTATTATTCATTAAATCCTTGTTACCAGTAATTAATGCGGCACCTGCATCACTCGCCGCTTTTTGAGCAGCCGCTTGCGCCTCTAATTCTTTCTTGAACTTCGTTTGTAGTTGCGTTAATTGGTCGTTAGCTTGTTGTTTTTGTTGATCTAAGTCCTTAATTGCAGCATCATTTTCCTGTGACAATGATACCAACTTGGCCTGTTGCGCTTCTAATTCAGTCTTTTGTTCAGCTTTTTTTCAGCTAATGAGGCCGTTTCAGCGGCATTATCCGCCTTAGCGTCTAACAGTCGATTGATGATTGAACCTTTTTGGAATAAATCGCTCAAACTTTGGCTCGACAATAAACTATCGATCATATCAAGATTAAAACTGCTATCTCGTGTTTGTAATTGCCGCAGGTTGCCTTCAATAATCGCCACTTGCTTTTGATAATCAGCAGATGTTTTGCTTAGCTCGTCTTGTTTTTCTTTAATATCCGCCTGTTTTGCAATCATTTGTTCGTTCAATTGCGTTGTTTTTAACGTTAAATTACTAATATTATTATTCAATTCGGATAGATGATCTTGTGCTGTCTTAATGGCAGTTTGCGTTTCTTCAGGCGTTGCTTGGACCGTTTGTGGTCGCGCTAGAAAGAAGCCACCTAACATTAAACAGGTTATCAGTATCCGCCGGTTTCGAAAAATCATTGTCAACACCTCCAACTATTATTATACCGCAATCAAAATTAATTAATAGGGTTGCGCACAATTTATATATGCGCATTTTTTTTGAAAAATAAAAAAGTTCCAAAACTTTTGCCAGTTTTGGAACTTTGGATTTAATCGTGCTTTTGGTTATACCGACTTCCGCTTAACTGCAAAATGGGCATTACGGCAAGAACCGCCATAATGCCCATTTCACCGTTAAACCTCAGAACAACCCGCTTTGAACACACTCATATTTTAACGTGCTCCTCGAGACGCACATCTATTATAGATCGTACATTACGAATGCTCAGAACCAAACCGTTTCAAACGCACTTCTTTACATCATACCGCCCATTGCTGATGGGTCCATGCCTGCTGCTGGTGCTGGGTTGTCTTCTGGTTTGTCAGCAACCACTGCTTCAGTTGTTAACATTAAGGCCGCCACACTAGCTGCATTTTGTAATGCTGAACGTGTCACCTTAGTTGGATCTAAGATGCCGGCTTCAATCATATTTTCCCAGTTGCCGTTGGCTGCATTGTAGCCGACTTCAACTGGTTGTGATTTAACTTTTTCAACAATTACTGAGCCTTCAAGACCAGCGTTGGTTGCGATTTGACGAACAGGTTCTTCCAATGCACGAAGCACAATGTTAATCCCGGTTTGAACGTCGCCTTCTTCTTTAAGTGCAGCAACACTTTCGATCACATCGATTAATGCTGTCCCACCGCCGGCAACGTAGCCTTCTTCAACAGCTGCACGCGTTGCGTTCAAAGCATCTTCAATCCGATATTTTTGTTCTTTCAATTCTGTTTCTGTGGCAGCACCGACTTTAATCACTGCAACGCCACCAGCTAATTTAGCCAAGCGTTCTTGTAATTTTTCACGGTCAAAGTCTGATGTTGTTTCAGCAATTTGTTTCTTGATGTTTTCAACCCGTTCAGCGATGGCATCTTTGCTACCAGCACCTTCAACGATTGTTGTATCATCTTTTGTAACAGTTACCTTACCAGCTGTCCCTAATTGATCGATAGTTGTTTCTTTCAATTCTAGACCGAGGTCACTTGTAATCACTGTGGCACCTGTTAATGTGGCGATATCTTCTAATTGTTCCTTACGACGATCACCAAAACCAGGGGCTTTTACAGCAACCACGTTGAATGTCCCACGAATCTTGTTCAAGACAAGTGTTGGTAATGCTTCGCCATCAACATCATCAGCGATGATTAACAAGGCTTTACCTTCTTGCACGATTGATTGTAAAAGTGGTAAAACATCTTGAATATTTGAAATCTTTTTATCTGTAATTAAGATATATGGGTTATCTAGGTCAGCTTCCATCTTATCGTTATCCGTTACCATGTATTGTGACAAGTAACCACGATCGAATTGCATCCCTTCAACAACGCTTAATTCAGTATCAATCCCTTTTGATTCTTCAACTGTGATGACCCCATCGTTGCCAACTTTTTCCATTGCATCAGCAATTAAACGACCAGTTTCTTCGTTAGCTGATGAAACAGCAGCCACTTGGGCAATGGCATCTTTACTTTCGACTTTGTGTGAAATTTCGTGTAACTTCTTAACAGCTTCTTTAGTTGCTAATTCAATCCCACGACGAATCCCAACTGGGTTAGCGCCGGCTGTGACATTCTTCATCCCTTCACGAATAATTGCTTGAGCTAAAACAGTAGCAGTAGTTGTCCCATCACCAGCGATGTCATTCGTTTTTGAAGCCACTTCAGAAACTAACTTAGCACCCATATTTTCAAAATGATCTTCTAATTCGATTGCTTTAGCGATTGTCACACCATCATTAGTAATTTCTGGTGAACCGTAAGCTTTTTCCAAAACAACGTTCCGGCCTTTTGGTCCTAATGTTGTTTTCACTGTGTTGGCTAATTGGTCAACCCCTGCCAACATTTTTGAACGTGCGTCTTCTGAAAATTTAAGTTCTTTTGCCATAATTTATTCACCTCAAAAAATTTTTTTGTTTATTATTATTCAACAATAGCCATAATATCTTTAGCATGGAGCACTAAATATTGTTGACCTTCATATTCAACTTCTGAACCTGCATATTTATCGTAAATAACTTCATCGTTTTCTTTAATATCAAGTGGAATTCGTTTGCCGTCACTTGTTAATGTGCCGGTACCAACTGCGACTACTTTGCCGGCTTGTGGTTTTTGTTTAGCATTACTTGCCAAAACAATCCCACCTACTGTTTGTTCTTCTTCGTCTTTAACGGCGATAATCACGCGATCTTCTAATGGTTTTAACACTTAAAATCCCTCCATCAATTTTACTTTTTTAGCACTCTATCATCTCAAGTGCTAATCACAATTTTTATCATAGCATTTTTTCAGAACATTGCAAGTATTATGCTAGCACTTTTGCAATTTGAGTGCTAATACGCTAAGCTATTGTCACAACAACCTTTGAGGAGCTTTCACATGACGCTATACAAACAAAATTTTTCAATTATCATTAGCTATTTGTTCATTTTATTGATTCCTAGTGCAGTCGTCCGTTTTGGTCATCTATCTGCCTCGTTTTTTCTAATCACAACCATTGTTGATTGCCTCGGTGCCGCCTGGTTACTCTATCTTAATCAACGCACACAAGCCAATGCCATTGAGCAGCGGCCTTTCCCACTCAAACCCATTATCATTTGGGGGTTGTGTGGCATTGTACTGGTCTTAGTAATTCAGATTCTCGCCGGCTTCATTGAACAAAACATTCTCCACATCACTGCCAAATCGCTCAACACCATTTCACTGATGACCATGATGCAACAACAACCGTTTCTTATTTTAGCAACGACCATCGCCGCACCGATTATGGAAGAAATTACATTCCGTAAAGCGGTCTTCGGCGGTTTGGCCAGTCGTTTAAATTTGATTTTGGCAGCCGTCATTTCGAGTTTACTATTTGCTTTTTTACATCAGGACGGGCATTTGTTAATCTACACGGCCATCGGTCTTTTCCTATGTTGGCTGTACCGCAAGACAGGTTCGATTTTCACCACAATCATCAGCCATGCTGGGATGAACCTGATCGTTACTTTACTGTATCTCAATCGTTAAAAAAAAGCGTTCAAACAGGCGGCTACTGCGAGCAACTTGTTTAAACGCTATTTTTATTCTTGATTTTGTTCACCAGTATAATTATCGAGGAAGTAAATCAAAGTTTGTAGCTCTTTAGCCAAATCAACATTTTGAATCCGCACGTTCGATGGCACAGAAATCCGAATTGGCGTAAAGTTCATAATCCCTTTAATCCCAGCAGCCACTAATTCATCGGTGACTTCTTGAGCTTCATCAATTGGCACTGTTAAAATGACAATCTCAATCTGTTGGTTCTTCAATTGTTCGGCCATCTCGTCCATTGAATAGACAGGAACACCGGTTTGAATTGTTCCAATCATTTCGGGTTTAACATCAAATGCTGCGCTAATCCGAATATTATTGGTTTGCTTAAAGTTGTAGTTCAATAAGGCGTGGCCTAAATTCCCCACCCCAATCAATGCAACGTTTGTCAATCGATCTTGGTTCAAGGTCTTCTTGAAAAAATCTAGCAACGAAGCGACATCATAGCCATAACCACGTTTGCCCAGTGCACCGAAATATGAAAAATCACGACGAATTGTCGCACTATCTACTTTAACTGCTTCGGATAATTCAGTAGAGGAAATTTTAGTTTTCCCTGAATTGTTCAAAAAGTTTAAATAGCGGTAATATAAAGGCAATCGTTTTGCAGTTGCTCTTGGGATATTATTCTCAACCATTTGAAACCTCCTTTTTGATTTGCTTGTGAAAATAGTGTAGTACCATACTGAAATCATACTGAATTTTCTTGTGAAAAGCAATATATTTACAATTTTGACTGTCCATCGTTTAAATCTGTTATGATAGTTGACAGTAGTATTATAAAAATGAACGCGATTAACTTTAAAAAACACCGCACGAAAGGATTTTTAGCCGTGATATTATTACAAGTTCAACAAGTCGCACGCAGTTTTGGCGGCGATTACCTTTTCAAAAATGCACAACTCGAAGTACAAGACCGCGCCCGTGTTGCCCTCGTTGGTCCAAATGGGGCTGGTAAATCAACCTTATTAAAAATGATTGCCGGCATCACAACGCCTGATGAAGGCCAAATCATTCTTAGCAAAAATGTTCAAGTCGGTTACTTAGCGCAAGATAGTGGCTTAGACTCAACCCGGACAATCTATGCAGAGATGTTAACCATTTTCGATGATCTCCGCCAAATGGAAGCCCAAATGCATGAACTCGAAACCGCAATTGCGGACACAACCATTGACCATGCTAGCGAAGAATATGCAGCCTTACTAAAACGCTATGACCGAGTCCAACACGATTTCTCTGAAGCTAATGGTTACGGCTATGAAGCCGAAATCCGTGGCGTCTTACATGGTTTCCAATTTCCAGAAGACACCTTTGAAAAGCCAATCAGTACGCTATCGGGGGGCGAACGCTCGCGACTCGCACTTGCTAAGTTATTGCTTGAGAAAAAAGACGTCCTTATTTTGGACGAACCAACGAACCATTTAGATATCGAAACACTAACGTGGTTGGAAAATTATTTACAAACTTATCCCGGTGCCTTGCTCACGGTCTCGCATGACCGGTACTTCTTAGATAAAATCACTAAAGAAGTCTACGACATGAGTCGCCACACATTGACCCATTATACCGGCAATTACAGCCATTTCTTAAGTTTAAAAGAAGCTAACCTCTCACTCGAATGGAAGGCTTATGAAAAACAACAAGCTGAAATCGATAAACTTCAGACCTTTGTTGATAAAAACTTAGTGCGCGCAAGTACCACGAAACAAGCCCAAAGTCGCCGCCGTCAACTCGAAAAGATGGATAAATTAGACCGGCCGCAAAACGAAGCCGGTAAAATTCATTTCCATTTCGAAAGCGAGCATCCAAGCGGTAACGAAGTATTGCAAGTAAGCGATGCCGCTGTCGGCTATTCCCCCGATAAAATCATGGTACAACCAATCAATTTTGAAGTGAACCGCCACGAACGCTTAGCCATCATCGGACCTAACGGAATTGGTAAATCGACCCTTCTCAAAAGTATCTTACACCAAATTCCGTTCATCAAAGGCCATGAAAAAGTCGGTAGTAACGTTTCAATCGGCTACTACGATCAAGAGCAACGCAATTTACACACTAACAAAACCGTCCTCAACGAATTATGGGATGAACACTATACAACACCTGAAAAGGAAATTCGCACACTACTTGGTAGTTTCTTATTCACCGGTGACGATGTTTTAAAGGTTGTGTCACAACTCAGTGGTGGTGAAAAAGCCCGCTTACTCTTGACGAAACTCGCGATGAACCATGACAATTTCTTAATCATGGATGAACCAACGAACCATTTGGACATTGATAGCAAGGAAGTCTTGGAAAAAGCCCTCCGTGAATTCGATGGCACCGTCCTCTTCATTTCCCATGACCGGTATTTCATCAATCAAGTCGCCACTGGCATTATCGAACTATCAGATACTGGCAGCAAACGATACCTCGGTGATTACGATTACTACCTCGCCAAGAAAGCTGAAGAAGCAGCTTACGCAGAAGCAGCTAGCCAAAACAGTGCAATTATCCAACCAAGTGCCAATGCACAAGATGACTACAAAGCAAGTAAGGAAAACCAACGTGCACAACGGAAACTAGAACGCGAAGTTACTGCTTTAGAAGAAAAAATGGCCGCACTAGAGACTAAGGCCAACGCAATCCAAGAACAAATGACCCAAGCAGACGTAATTACTAAACCCCTCATGCTTCAAGAACTACAACAAGACCTAGAAAAAGTCCAAGCTGAACTCGCTCAAACAGAATCAGACTGGGAAGAACAAGCGATGGCACTAGAAGAACTAACACAATAGAGTGCGTCAAAAGCCGGTTATGCTGCGAGCATCAGCCTAACAAGGCGAATGCTTGCTACAAGCAATCGTTTGACTTGTGTAGCTAAGCACAGAAATATGCCTGCACCACATAAAAAAGGGTAGCGATCAATATCGCTACCCTTTTGCATTTTAATTAATTTGTTTGCCGAACGGACTTAACGATAACGCCGCTAGCTTAAAGTGTTGCCGGCCAAATGGAATCCCAATAATCGTAATTGATAATAATAGCCCCCAAAAGACATGGCTCGCCCACATCACAAGACCACCTAAGAAAAACCAAACGATGTTTAATAAAAACGAACCTGCACCCCCCGTTGAAACAACGGTTGCGTTAAATGGCATCAAGGTCAATGCGCCAATCTTAAAACATTGTAGCCCGACTGGAATTCCAATAATCGTAATACTCCAGGCAATCCCCAGAATAAACCAACCGATTGCCTCTACTAATCCCCCGAATAGCCACCAAATTAATGTACCAATTAAACTCATTGAATAAACTCCTTTATACTTAATTGCCTTAATTATACCTGATTCATAAACAAAAAAAGCGGTAGCCGCCTAAAAACAGGTCGCTACCGCTTTTCTTAATCTTTTTTTAACCGATTAATGCTAACGCTTGTTTCAAGACAGTTTCGCCGTCCATCATGCCGTAAGCCTTCATATCAATTACTTCAACACCGATTCCTTTTGGTGCCAATTTTTCTTTAAATTGACCTTCCATGAAACGAACTTGAGGGCCTAATAGTACGCAGTCAATTTTTTTAGATTCGAGTTGGTTGTCTGCATCTGAAGCGCCAGTTGCAAAAATTTCTGCGTCTAAACCTTGTGCTTCAGCGGCCTTTTGCATCTTTGAAACTAATAAACTTGTTGACATCCCTGCTGCACAACATAACATGATTGTTTTTTCTGCCATAATGAATTACCCCTTAAATTTTAATTGGTTAGAAAGCGATAAAAGGCTTATAAAAAGCGTTTTCATTTCCTCTATGTTTTTAGTATAAGCGCTTTCTTTCTTAATGTCAATTAATGTTATTTAAAAATATATAAGCCGCCCATTTTGTTGACCTATCCCAATCATTAACCTGTCACCTGTTATTTTATCGCATGAAAAGTATTTTTTATGCTCCCTACTAAACACAAAAAACTGCTAACCAATGCCTAAAAATCGTCGGTTAGCAGCTTTTAGCTATTTTATTGTTTAGTATAGAATCGTTTTAATTTTGTCTGGCAACGCGATTGTGCCCGTTTCATCTGTTCAAACGTGCAATCTAGCTGGCTACACGCTTGCTCAACTGCTAGTTGCCCCGTCAAAACCCGAAAGGCCACTAACTCTAAAGCAGATAGTGTCTCTAAGTACGCCCGCATTTCAACCGTTGACTGATAGTATGCCACGGTATCTTCAGCGAGCGCATTGCATTCCGGACAACAATCAAATAACAGGGCTTGCTGATCGACCCGTCGTTTCTGAGCAAGTTCTTTGCGAATCAAGTTTAATACGTGGTGGTGAAAGCGTAATTTATAAAAACCACCAAAACTTTTGCCGCAATTTTGATCATAACACTGGCAAGTCTCATAACAGACGATTCGCGCTTCTTGTAACCAATCGTCCTCATCAAATAAGCGAATATAATATGGAGTAAAGGTGCGATAAACCATTGGTAGGTAGGCTTTAAATAAAACATCCAACGCCTCAGAATCGTTTTCAACCACCGCTTGAATTAAGTTTGCATCACGTTTTGCTAATTCCATCAATGAACCACCTCTCACGCAACCCCACGCCATTATCATAACAAGTTATCGTACATTTATTAAGAGAACGTTTGTTTAATCATCTTTTTCAGCACTTAGTGCATCTCGCACCTGTGCAAGTTGATCTAGTTGCGCCGGATTCCACGGCATATTCCGTTGCAAGGTCCGATCATGATAATGCTTGGCATCATGGTCAATTTCACGGCGCGTTCGGCGAATCTCACGATAAAAATCGTGCGAAGACACCCGCAATGCGCCCCGTGAAAAAATCGTCCACTGCTCAGCTTGATCACTCGAAACCACCGTCACTTGCGTAATCGGCGACATTAATTTACCCGCTAAGCCTTCGATATAACTGTCCGCTGTTTCATCCTCATCGGTGAAGACAACTTCCAAATTATACTGCACATAACTTTGTTTAATCCCTGGCACATACATTGCATCAAATACTAAGATGACTTCAATCTCACGAAACTTGCGATATTCTGATAATATCTGCAATAAGCGATCACGCGCATCCGCGAGATGATCATTTTGTTTCAACTTATTCAGCTCGGGCCAGTTCCCAATGATATTATAACCATCTGCAATTAAGATCTGTTTTTTCATCTGCTATACCAAAGGTTGACGGCTATTATAAGCCTGATACATTAAAACCCCCGCAGCGACACTCGCATTTAAACTTTGCACATGACCGACCATTGGAATCGTCAACGTTTGATCAACTTCTTTTTTAACAATTGGTGAAAGCCCCTTGCCTTCATTACCAATGATTAAGCCGATTGGTCCTTTAGCATCCCACTTACGATAGTCGGTACCAGCCATATCGGTGCCAAAAATCCAAAGATCACGATCCTTCAATTTCTTAATTTCTTGTGTTAAGTTTGTGACACGCGCCACTGGGATATGTTCGATCGCACCAGTCGACGTCTTAGCAACTGTTGATGTTAATCCAACCGCACGGTGTTTCGGAATGATAATCCCATGCACACCAACTGCATCAGCCGTTCGCATGATTGAACCCAAGTTGTGGGGATCTTCCAAGTTATCCAAGATTAAGATAAACGGTTCTTCTTCTCGGGCTTTGGCCTTAGCGAAAATATCATCAACACTCGCATATTCAAACGGTGCGATTGCTAAGATAATCCCTTGGTGATTTTGACGGTCACTCAATAAGTCCAACTTGTTCTTAGGCACATTTTGAATGATTAGGCGTTTTTCTTTCGCTAATTTCACAACATCGTGTACAAAGTCAGCCTTCAAGCCATCTTGTAAGAAAATTTTATTGATTTTCTTCGCATCACTGGTCTTTAATGTTTCTAAAGAAGCGTGTTTTCCGATGACGAAATCAGTTTGTTCTTCAACAGCTGCTTCTTCTACGGGTGCTGCTGGTTTCTTGTTAACTGGACGGCGCGTTGGCTTTGCCGAATTATTGGCCGTCCGACGACTATTGAATTCGTTGTTTTTTTGTTTGAATGGTTGGTTATTATTTTTTCTCATGGGTCCTCCCAGCGTCGACTTGTTGAATACACCAGTGGGCTAATTCAGCGACGCGCTCTTGTTGTTCAGTTAAGTATAGATAGCCAAAAACTGCTTCAAAGCCTGTTGAGGTCCGATAAGTCGAAACACTCGTATTCTTGGCTTTCGTATAACTTTTGGCATTTCTACCGCGTTTAAAAATATTCATTTCTTCTTCTGTTAAATAATTATCATCGATCATTAAACCAATCAAAGCAGCTTGCGCTTTAGCCGACACATAATGTGTCGCCACTTGTTGCAAGCGCGTTGGTTTGGTTAAACCGAGTTCTAGCAAATGGGCGCGGACATATACTTCGTAGGCTGAATCGCCCATATATGCCAACGCAATCCCGTTTAGTTGTAAAGCATTTTTCATGCGCGTCTCCACCTCATTCCTTGTGGTGTATCTTCCAATATAATCCCTTGATCCTTCAATTGATCGCGAATCGCATCACTGCGGGCAAAATCCTTTGCTGCCCGTGCGGCTTTGCGTTCTTCAATCAAGCTTTCGACCTCTGCATCCAATAGTTGGGCCGTCTTAAACTCAACACCAAAAATCGCCAATAAACGAGTTAAACGAGCGGTTAAATCAGCGAGCGTATCAGCTTGCACGGTTGCGCGTTCCAAATATTGATTACTTAACTTAGCGAGTTCGTATAATTCCGTTAACCCGTTTTGCACGTTAAAATCATCATCCATCGCTGTCAAAAAGGCGGCTTCCAAACTTGCCGCTTGTGCAGCAACATCTGCGTCTACGCCCGCTTCAGCAGTCGCTTGGCGGAACGCTAAGTTATCGAGGGTCGTTTTTAAACGATCCAGATTCGTTTGCGCTTCAGCTAACAATGATTCACTGTAGCGGATTGGTCGGCGATATTGCGTGCTACTCATCAAGAAACGTAATGCTTGTGGATTAACTTCTTGAATCAAATCATGCACCGTCACGAAGTTGCCCAGTGACTTACTCATTTTTTGATCATCATCCCCGACTGTCACAAAGCCATTGTGCAACCAATAGTTGACAAAATGTTTACCAGTCTTCGCTTCACTTTGAGCAATTTCATTTTCATGATGTGGGAATTCTAAATCTTGGCCACCGCCATGAATATCAATCGTATCGCCTAAATATTTGGTCGACATGACCGAACATTCGATGTGCCAGCCTGGTCGACCCTTACCCCAAGGTGAATCCCAAGCAATGTCGGTCCCTTTTTCTGACTTCCAAAGGGCAAAGTCGATTGGATCTTCCTTACGTAGGGTTTCTTCGGTTGCTGTATGTTCGCTGGCCCCTTGTTCGAGCTGATCGATATCTTGACCAGCTAGATGGCCATAGTCCTTAAATTTACGGGCACGATAGTAAACATCACCATCAACAGCATAGGCATAACCTTTATCAATTAAATCTTGAATGAACGCGATAATTTCTGGAATGTTTTCTGTCGCCCGCGGATTGAGCGTCGTCGTTTCAATATTAAGTGCTTGGGTGTCTTCTTTAAAAGCGGTGATATAGCGTTCAGCTAATTCCGGAACCGTGATTTGTTCCGCATTCGCAGCCTTAATCATCTTGTCATCAACATCGGTAAAGTTTGAGACATAATCGACTTGATAGCCACGGTATTCGAGATAGCGCCGAATCGTATCAAAGGCAATCGCACTGCGCGCATTCCCGATATGAATATAGTTATACACAGTTGGTCCACAGACGTACATTTTAACGCGGTCTGCTTGAATCGGTTTGAAGACTTCTTTTTGACGTGTGAGGGTATTATAAACGGTTAACATCGAATCTTCCTTTCTTAAACGTGCTCTTTTGGTTGCAACAACTTCCGCTTAATCTAAAATTTCAAATAATCCTAAAACCGGGATTATTCGAAATTTTTTATCAATGCTCAGTTGCTGACCGCAACCAAACGCACTCTGCTTTTAAACGTGCTTCATAAACCATCTTCCTGTGGTTAGCTACATCCGTCAAATCACCGACTTTGTCGGTAATCCGCCTGATTAGGCTAATCCTCAGAAGATACCCGGCTTATTGCGCACTCTTCCAAATAAAAAGCGTCCTTTGTTGGTTAACAAAAGACGCCGATTGAGCGTGGTTCCACTTTTCTTTGCAAAAATGCCTTGAACAGGTAACGGTGTCCCGGCTAAGTCACAAAGTCACTTGGCATTTCAGAGGTGCATTTCGATGGGTCAATCGGCTTTCTTCCAGCAATTCGAAAGCTCTCTTAACAATTGGCATCATCTACTTCTTCTCTTCATCAATTTTAACGGTTTAGTTGGTCTCCATGATACAGATTATTGACGACCGTGTAAAGTGTTCTGCGTGGCTATTTTTCTTTCAAGCCTTTTTGTTGATGCGCTGGTCTGGCAAAAATCATCCGCCCCGCAGCGGTTTGAAGCGCACTTGTCACAATGACTTCTAGCGGTTTATTTAAGTAATGTTGGCCATCTTCAACAACGATCATCGTGCCATCATCAAGATAGGCAACCCCTTGTTGCCGTTCTGTTCCGGCTTTCACCACCGTCACGGTCATCGCTTCTCCAGGTAAAACTGCGGGCTTCAACGTATTAGCGAGTTGATTGATATTGAAGACCGGTACGTTTTGAAATTCACAGACCTTGTTCAAGTTATAATCATTCGTCACGACAATCCCATCAAGTAATTTTGCCAATTTAACGAGTTTACTATCGACTTCCGTTAAATCTTCGAAATCACCGTCGTACATTTCAACAGACAAGCTATCATCTTTTTGAATATCGTTTAAGATATCCAATCCACGGCGCCCACGTGCCCGCTTCAAATTATCAGCGGAATCTGAAATTAATTGTAGTTCATGTAAGACAAAGTTTGGCACCATCAATGTGCCTTCGATAAAGCCCGTCTTAGCAATTTCTTTTATTCGGCCGTCAATAATCACACTCGTATCTAGAATCTTATACTTACGGAAATTATCGCCGACTTTACGTTCTAATACATCAGCATTGCGTTTCTTAGGTTGCATCAAACGGCGCCATTCTTCCATTCGCGTTGTCCCAATTCGAAAGCCGAGATACCCTAAGGCAATCATCAATAAAATGGGCACAACTGTATTTAATGCAAAAATGGGCATCCGGTATAGCGGAATTGAAACAACGTTTGCTAATAACAATCCAATTAGTGAAAAAACACTCCCAAATAAAATAAAACTAGGTGATTGTTTCGTTAAGGCTTTTTCAAGCCGGTGCATGGCTCTCAACATTGGTGTTGCCAGCGCCAAGAATAATAGATAGAAAATAATGGCCCCTAAAATGGCGTTAGTAATACCGTTATTGAGATACATCATGTCTTCCAAATGAACTAATGGCCAAAATACTGGGAACGCCGTAATTCCAAGCGCACCTCCTAAGATAATGAACACAATTCCTAATATTCTTTTTTTAGTAAATCGTTTTTGTTGCATCGTTCAACCTCCTCTCGCTCCAACTTATGCCTAGTTGAATACTTTCTTTAAAGTTTCTGCAATCGTGGTCACACCAATCACTTGGATATCCGTCGGTGCGTCCCACCCTTGTAAGTTATTCTTTGGTACATAAATACGTTTAAAGCCTAATTTAGCAGCTTCACTGACGCGTTGTTCAATCCGGTTGACCCGGCGAATTTCACCAGTCAGGCCGATTTCACCAACGAAACAATCAGTTGGTGGGATTTCTTTATCCCGATAGCTTGATGCAATCGAAACAGCCATCGCCAAATCAATCGCAGGTTCATCTAATTTAACACCGCCAGTTGCTTTTAAATACGCATCTTGGTTCGATAGCATGAGACTAGCACGCTTTTCGAGCACCGCCATAATCAAGGAGACCCGATTATGATCTAACCCTGAAGACGTGCGCTTTGCATTCCCGAATAGTGTTGGGGTAATTAGGGTCTGTAACTCGACCAAAATCGGCCGCGTGCCTTCCATCGAAACAACCACGGCTGAACCTGTCGCCCCTGCCAAACGTTCTTCTAGGAAAATCTCGGATGGGTTCGCGACCTCTTTTAAGCCGGCTTCACGCATTTCGAAAATCCCAATCTCATTGGTTGAACCAAACCGGTTCTTAACCGAGCGAAGAATGCGGTAAGTATGATGCGTATCCCCTTCAAAGTACAATACAGTATCTACCATGTGCTCCAAAATCTTAGGACCGGCAATAGCGCCTTCTTTAGTGACATGCCCAACCACAAAAATCGTAATCTGGTTCGTCTTCGCAATGCGCATCAATTCAGCGGTGACTTGACGCACTTGTGAAACACTACCGACTGCGGAAATCACTTCTGGTTCGCTCATCGTTTGAATTGAATCAATCACCACAAAGTCGGGTTTCATTGTTTCAATCTGATGCCGAATCTTGCCCATATCCGTTTCAGGATATAAGTAAAGTTGATCGCCATTCACATCAAGCCGGTTAGCCCGCATCTTAATCTGGGATACACTTTCTTCACCAGAAACATAAAGAATCTTACCAACCTTTTCAAGTTGTCCGGAAACTTGTAGGAGTAACGTTGATTTCCCAATCCCAGGATCCCCACCAATTAGAATCAATGAGCCCGGTACCACTCCACCGCCAAGCACGCGGTTGAGTTCGTTTAATTCAGTTTTAATACGCGGTTCCTTTTGAATATTAACGGTGCTGATTTGTTCTGGTTCAGTTGCCCGCCCTGAAATCGTAAAACTTGATTTCGCGCTAGCTGCAGGTTGTTCACGTTCTTCGACCATTTGGTTCCAAGCGCCACAATTCGGGCACCGACCTAAGAATCTCGGGGAACTATAGCCACAATTTTGGCAAACAAACTGAGTCTTAATTTTAGCCACAAAGATTCTCCTTCATTATCGAGATTAGTTTTATTTTAACATAAGTTTGTGAATTTTCGGCGACCTAGCGATTACCGTTTAGCGACCAGATGAGCCAAACCCACCCGTTCGTTTGGTGGTTACCGTCGCTTCATCATCTGCGACTAAATATGGCATGAAGATGCCTTGTCCAATTCGTTCACCTTTTTTCAAGATAACATCCCGCGGACTGAAGTTAACCATTTGGATAAAAATTTCACCTTCGTTGGCATCATTGCCGTAGTAATCCGCATCGATAATGCCGACGCCGTTGGGTAAAATTAACCCTTTTTTGAGTGGGTTGCTTGAACGGTTGGCGATCATTAAATATTCGTCGTCTTGCATGTAAGCCTTAATCCCGGTCGGTACTAGAAAGGGTTTCAACGTTTTTGATGCGCGTTCAAAATCGTCATCCACTAACGGTTTGCCATTTCGAATCATTCGGAACAAACGCACAAAGTTGTAATGCCAGATTGATGGCAACACGAAGTCCTCCGCACAAGCAAAGTCGTAGCCCGCCGAATGCGCTGTTGAACGCACCGGTAAACTCAATCCCGCCTCTTGGTATTTGGTCACAATCTCAAAGCCGCGTTTTTTCATTCCTAAAACTCCTAATATTATCGCCCATTTGGGTTCTTTTTGTACCACTGTATCATACCATGAAACCGCGGAGGCTGTGAATAATGCCTAAGACTGATTTAATTAAAAATTTAACAAAAAGCGCCCAATTAAAGCGTTTTTTTCGTATAATAGATTTATTAATACAAAAGGGGTGTCTTGATGGATAAGAATGCAATGAAAAAGATGGCAGCTGAACGCTCAGTGGATTTTGTCGAAGATAACATGATTTTAGGACTCGGAACAGGTTCAACAGTAGTTTACATGGTGGAAGCCCTCGCAAAACGGGTACAAGCAGAACACCTCAACTTAACATGTGTCTGCACCTCAATTCGTACTGAAGAACAAGCCAAATCACTTGGGATTCCGGTCAAAGCACTCAACGATGTCGACCACATTGATTTAACCATCGATGGTGCCGATGAAGTCGATGCCAACTTCCAAGGGATTAAAGGCGGCGGTGCTGCGCACTTATTCGAAAAATTAGTCGCAACTACTTCAACCCGCAACATTTGGAATGTCGATCAAGAAAAAGTGCTCGATACAAACGCTCGCTACCCACTACCAGATAAAGTCATTCAATATGGCAGCCAACAAGTGTTCAACAAAATGGCTAAAGAAGGCTTAAATCCAGAATTCCGGATGACTGCAGACGGCCAACACGTCTTAACTGATTCTAAAAACTACGTCATCGATTTACACCTCAACCAAGTCCAACATCCCCACCTACTGGCATCATGGCTCAGTGAACAAGTCGGCGTTGTTGAACATGGCCTATTCCTAGACATCGTCGACCAAGTCGTAGTTGGCGCACCTGATGGCGTGAAGATTTTAACAGCAAAATAAAGCGTGCGTTTAAAGCAGATTTGACACTGTGCACTAGCACAGTGTTTTAAATGACCGACAAAATCGGTCGTTTGCAATACGTAGCTAAGCGCAAGCGTCAGCTTTAAAAAGCACGTTTCCAAACGAACCCTCAGCGGTTCGTTTTTTTGTGTCCCGTGCTCTCATATAAATCGTTTTCTTTCACATTTATCAATCACCATTATTTTAGCTTTATCCCCGTTATTCGGTTTACATCTCCCATCTAATCAACTAGAATTAAACTAATTCAAAAATTAAGGAGTGATTAGATGACCCAAGAAATTACACATAATAATTTAATCAAGATGCGGACCGCTTTAGCTGGCGTGCCACAAGCAACGACGCTCAAAAATGCTGTGATGACGAATGGCATTAACGCCGTTAGTCAACGCCCCGATGCTGCCGTCACCCTTGATCCAACCTACTCAATCGACCTCCCCACTGGTGATGTCAGCTTTCAAAAAAAGAGTGGGCGGTGCTGGTTATTTGCCACTCTAAATACATTACGCCACGATTTCGAACAGAAATATCACGTTAAGAATTTCGAACTCTCCCAAAATTATCTATCTTTCTGGGATCGCATCGAAAAGGCGAACCTCTTTTATGAAAAGATTTTAGCAACTGCCGACAAGCCGATTACGGATCGCGAAGTCGCCTTCACCCTCGCTGGTCCCGATTTTGACGGTGGCCAATGGGACAACGCAGTGGCACTGATTCAAAAATACGGTGCTGTGCCCAAGTCGGTCATGCCCGAAACTTATAACAGTGACTTAACCACTGAATTCAACAGCACTCTTAATTTGAAACTGCGCAAAGATGCGATTCAATTACGGCAACTTGTTGCTGACAACGCTAGCGAAGCAACCATCAGTGAAACGCGGACTGGTTTCTTAAGTGAAATCTATCGGCTATGTGTTTACGCATTCGGCGAACCAGTCGAAACGTTTGACTTCACCTATCGCGATGACGACCAAAATTACCATGAAGACCGCGGTTTAACCCCGCAAAGTTTCTATCAAAAATATCTCAATCGCAACTTTGACGACTACATCACCGTTGTCAGCAGCCCCCAAACAAGTAAACAATACAACCAACTCTACAGTTTAGAATCGCAAAACACGGTAGTCGAAGGTCACCCAATGCGCCTCTTAAACTTACCCCCTGAACGTTTAAAAGCACTGGCTATCCAATCCTTACAAAACGGTGAAACAATTTGGTTTGGCAATGACGTGCTCGCGGATATGGACCGACAAAAAGGCTGGCTTGATCGCAACCTTTACGACTATTCTGGACTCTTTGGTTTCGATTTGACGATGCCAAAAGACCAACGACTTGACTACCGACAAGGCGTTGTTTCCCACGCGATGACCCTCACCGGTGTCGACCTCGTAAACGACCAACCAACGAAATGGAAAGTCGAAAACACATGGAGTGCCAAAGTCGGTACAAAAGGTTACTTCAGTATGAGCGACGCTTGGTTTGACGACTACGTTTACGAGGTAATTGTCAAAAAAGCGTACCTTACAAAAGAAGAACAAGCCGCACTCACAAAAACCCCAATTAAGCTAGACCCATGGGACGCACTGCAATAGAGTGCGTAGTAAGCCGAGTTTATCCTGAGGATTAACACAGAACGGCGAAGGATTGCGCCAGCAATCGTTTGACGTTCAGGGTTAACCGGAAGGATATGGCTTACGGAGCACGTTTCAAATCAGAGTGCGCCATCAACGGGTTACTTCTGAGCACTTACAGCACTTGACGAATTGGCAATGCAGTCGCCGATTTGCCAAGTGAGGTAAGGCGGAAGAAGTTGTTGATGAAAGCACGTTTCAAAAAAATAATGCCATTCAAACCGGGTAATTTAATTTAACCCACCAAATTTTAGAGGAGGTTTTCCACATGGTTCAACCCATTACAGCAAAAGATATTCAACAATTCAAAGCCGATTTCAAGGCAACACCACAATCCAACACAATTAAAAATGCCATTATGAACAACGGCTTTTTAGCCACGAGTGCTAATACCGATTCAAAAGCCAAAATGGCCCCCGTTTTTTCAATCGACTTAGATACCGGTGCCGTTTCCAATCAAAAGCAATCTGGTCGTTGCTGGATGTTCGCCGCGTTAAATACAATGCGCCACAGCCTCCAAGACCAATTCAAAATTAAGGATTTCGAATTGTCCCAAAACTACACCAACTTCTGGGACAAATTCGAAAAATCAAACTACTTCTACGAAAACGTCTTGAAGACTGCCAGCCAACCAATTGGCGACCGCAAAGTCGACTTCTTAATGACAACGCCCCAACAAGATGGCGGCCAATGGGACATGCTCTGCGCACTCATCGAAAAATACGGGATTGTACCTAAGTCAGTCATGCCCGAAACATATAATAGTGAAAAATCAAGCGAACTCAACGGCGTTTTGAACCTTAAACTCCGTAAAGATGCCGTTACATTACGCCAATTAGTAGCCGACGGTGTTAGCGAAGCCGACATCCAAGCTAAAAAAGACGCGATGTTAACCGAAGTTTACCGGATGCTCGTTTATGCATTGGGCGAACCACCCGTTGAATTCGACTTTGAATACCGCGATGATGATCACAACTATCACATCGAAAAAGGCCTCACACCGCAAACGTTCTATCAAAAATACGTTGGCTGGGACCTCGAAAATTACGATTCATTGATTAACTCACCAAGTGCCTACAAACCATACAACCACTTATACAGCGTTGAAATGTTGGGCAATGTGGTCGGTGGCCGTGAAGTGCGGCATTTAAACCTCGACATCGACACCTTCAAACAACTCGCGATTAAACAACTACAAGCAGGTGAATCCGTTTGGTTCGGTAGCGATGTAGGCCAATCATCTGATCGCAAACTCGGCATCATGGACACTGAAATTTATCAAAAAGATGCCATGCTCGGCATGGATCTTTCAATTTCTAAAGGCGAACGCCTTGATTACGGTGAAAGTCTCATGACCCATGCGATGGTCATCACCGGTGTCGACCTCGTCGATGGTCAACCAACCAAATGGAAGGTTGAAAACTCATGGGGTGACAAAGTTGGGACGAAAGGTTACTTCGTCATGAGTGATAGTTGGTTTGACGAATTTGTTTATCAAATCGTGATCAACAAACGCTTCTTAACGGATGAAATGAAACGCATTGAAACAGAAGAATACGATCACCCAACCGTTCTCGCACCATGGGATCCAATGGGCGCATTAGCAAGTCGCTAAACAGTAAAAGGGGCTGAGACAAAAGTAAATTTTGTCTCAGCCCCTTTTTTGATATGGCAAATTACAAGTTTAATCCGAACAAGCCCGGAATCTTTCAATGGCAGTCTG
>ENA-UOZX01000093-UOZX01000093.1-food-metagenome-genome-assembly--contig:-NODE-93-length-41717-cov-13.386347_pt1 | contig 41717 bp, 48 predicted proteins | sample MGYA00249884_ERZ772741 | MGnify/ENA primary metagenome ERZ772741 (study PRJEB29005, sample SAMN08379464) | food metagenome | isolation source: cheese - non spiked | study: EMG produced TPA metagenomics...
TGGAAGGTAACCTGTTCAAAATATGCTCCCGGGGATCGCGTATCACATGATACTGAGTTAAGTATTGCAGGGATTACGCCACCTCAGATGCCTTAACAAAAATCGGGATAAACGCCAGGTGAAATCAAAGTTGCACAATATTTAATCATGCCATCGCGCGCCGCACGGGATAAGGGATAACGAGCCGGGGATGGGGTTTCGTCAATTGCACTGCTCCAGGGCAGGAAATGCGCCTTAAGTGTGCGCCGGGGGATAATGCTTTGTAGGTGGTTTCGTGTTGAAAGTATTTTAAATCAATTAATTAGAAAAGCGTACGAAAAGTGCGGTTTAACCGAGATTTGCGATCTCAATCATATTTAACAACTAAAGATAAATTTTTTATCGCCGAAAAAACATAAGCCACAAAATTAACATTCAAATAACCTGCAAGGGATGCTCACTATGTCCTCTCCTGACTATGTCACCCAGAATGAATATCCGCTGGACGATGACACCACGCTTATGTCGACCACCGACCTCCACAGCTACATGACCCACACTAACGACACCTTTGTGCAAGTGAGTGGCTTTACGCTTCAGGAGTTGCTCGGGCAGCCGCACAACATTGTGCGCCACCCCGATATGCCGAAAGCGGCTTTTGCCGACATGTGGTACACGCTGCAAAAGGGCGAGCCCTGGAGCGGGATTGTCAAAAACCGACGTAAAAATGGCGATCACTATTGGGTACGCGCCAATGCGGTACCAATGGTGCGTAACGGCCAGATGACGGGCTATATGTCCATTCGTACCCGCGCCACCGAGGACGAGGTCGCCGCGGTGGAGCCGCTTTATAAGGCGCTCAATGAAGGACGTAGCAAAAAACGCATTCATAAAGGGCTGGTGGTGCGCAAAGGCTGGCTCGGCAAATTACCGGCGATGCCGCTGCGCTGGCGCGTGCGTAGCGTAATGGCGGTACTTTTTGCGGTGATGGCCGCAACGCTGGTTGCCAGTGCCGCAGGCTGGGCTTCGCTGGTGGCGGCAGCCGTGGTGATGCTGCTTGGCACCCTGGTGTTTGAGCAACAGATTGTCCGCCCGGTGGAAAACGTCGCAAAGCAGGCGCTCAGGGTCGCTACCGGCGAGCGTAACAGCGTGCAGCATCTTAACCGCAGCGATGAACTGGGGCTGATGCTGCGGGCCGTCGGACAACTGGGGCTGATGTGCCGCTGGCTTATCAACGACGTCTCCAGCCAGGTGGTGAGCGTGCGCGACGGCAGCGACAGGCTGGCGCAGGGTAATGAAGATCTCAACGACCGCACGCGCCAGACCGTGGCTAACGTGCAGCAGACCGTGGCAACAATGAACCAGATGGCGGCGTCGGTGCAGAGTAACTCTGAGACCGCAGCCGAAGTCGACAAGCTGTCGATGGCTGCCAGCAGCGCGGCCACGCAGGGCGGCACCGTGATGCAGACCGTGGTGAAAACCATGGATGACATTGCCGACAGTACCCAGCGCATTGGCTCTATTACCTCGCTTATCAATGACATCGCCTTCCAGACCAATATTCTGGCGCTGAACGCCGCGGTTGAGGCGGCACGCGCGGGCGAACAGGGGAAAGGCTTTGCGGTGGTGGCGGGCGAAGTGCGTCATCTTGCCAGCCGCAGCGCGAACGCGGCTAACGATATTCGCAAGCTGATCGACGCCAGCGCCAGCAAAGTGCAGTCGGGCGCCGATCAGGTCCACGCCGCGGGACGTACCATGGATGATATTGTCGAGCAGGTGAAAAACGTCACGCAGCTTATCGCGCAGATCAGCCACTCCACCTCCGAGCAGGCTACAGGCCTGACAGAGCTGACCCGTGCCGTGGCAGAACTGGACAGCATTACGCAGAAAAATGCTGACCTGGTCGAAGAGAGCGCGCAGATTTCCGCGATGGTTAAGCACCGGGCCGGACGTCTTGAAGATGCGGTTACCGTGCTGCATTAAGAAATGCATGCTTCGATAAAGCCGTTTATTCCTCCGGGGTAAACGGCTTTTTTGTTTTTCAGAATAAGTTATGTTGTTAATGAAATATTAAGTAACTAAAAAAAGTACCCGATTTTTAATTGCTACGCCCCGAATTTATTGAAAGTGGGAAATAAAAAAACGATCAAAGTCATAAAGTTAGCGCGTCTCCTACCGATAACAGCGATCGTCTGAGAAATAATCACATCGATGGGGTAAATATGTTCATACATGACGTAAAGATCGGCACGAAATTATTTCTGGCGTTTGGATTATTTATTGTCCTGATGGTCGTCAGCGCAAGCTTGTCTCTGATGAGCCTGAATCGGGCAAACAATGGAATGCAAACCATTCTTACCAGCGACTATCCAACTACGGTAAAAGCGAACCAGTTAATCGACAACTTCCAGGAATTTATCAGCACGCAGCAGCTCATGCTGCTGGACGAACAGGGAATGTACACGACGCAATCAGAACAGCGTCTGAAGGCGATAAGCGAGCGCATCACCGCAATCCTGAGCGAGCTGGACAACGCTCTCAAGGATAAAAAATCCCAACAGGTGCTGGCGGACATCCACGGCGTACGCCAGCAATATCTTGACTCGCGCTACCGCATTTTGCAGGCCGTGCAGAATAACGACCGTGCGGGCGCGATAAACGAGATGATGACCAACACCCTGGACCTGCAACAGTCTTATAAAGCGAAAGTGCAGGCGCTGATTGCGATCCAGGATCATGAAATGCAGAGTGCGGGCGAGCAGGTGGAAGGCGATTTCCGCACTAATCGTCTGCTGCTGATCCTGATTACGCTTTTCAGCGTCGCGGCAGCCAGCCTGACTGGCTGGTTCATTGTGCGATCCATTACCCGCCCGCTGAACGACGCGGTGAATTTTGCGGAGGCCATCGCCGATGGCGATCTCACCGGCAGCATTACCTCGCACGGTAAAGATGAAACCGGACTGCTCCTCACCGCATTGATGGAGATGAAAACGCGCCTGCTGGAGATTGTGCAGCAGGTGCAAACTGGATCGGAAAACATCTCCAGCGCCGCCGCGCAGATTGTCGCGGGCAACCAGGATCTGGCTACCCGCACGGAGGAGCAGGCCAGTTCCGTTGAGCAGACGGCCGCGTCGATGGAGCAGATTACCGCCACGGTGAAGAACACCGCGTCCCACACCGGAGAAGCGACGAACCTGTCTGCCGATGCGGCTGCCGTGGTCAAAAACAACGGCGAGATGATGAAGCAGGTCACCAGCAAAATGCGCCTGATTAACGAAACATCGAACAGGATGTCCGACATTATCGACCTGATCGACGCCATTGCCTTCCAGACCAACATCCTGGCGCTGAACGCGGCGGTCGAAGCGGCGCGCGCAGGTGAGCATGGTCGCGGCTTTGCGGTGGTGGCGGGTGAGGTACGCCAGCTCGCGCAGAAAAGTGCAACATCTGCGAGTGAGATCCGCCAGCTGATTGAAAGCTCCACAAGCCAGACGCAGGACGGCATGAACCTTGTGGAGAAAGCCAGCGGGCTTATCAACGGCATGGTCGGCAACGTGGAAGAGATGGACGTCATCCTGCGTGAAATTCGCCAGGCCAGCCATGAACAGACGGAAGGTATCTCGCAGATCAACAGCGCGATTGGCCTGATAGACGCCACCACCCAGCAGAACTCCGCGCTGGTGGAGGAGTCCGTTGCGGCGGCGGCATCCCTTAACGAACAGGCGATGCACCTGAAAGAGCTGGTTCGCGTGTTCCGCGTGAGCGACGGCGTGCTGGCTTAATCCAGCTGGGAGATCTCCAGTGCCGCGCGGTCAATCACGCCGATAATCTGTTTTAACTGCGCGTCGCTGAGTTCTCCCTGATTAACCTTCAGATCCAGAACCGCTTTGAAATTATCCAGCGCCCGCTTCATCTGTGGGTTTTTGCGCAGCTGGAACCCGACGGAGCGCGCCTTGATACGCGTCTGGATCTGCTCCAGCTGTTCCCGATTGTCATCCAGCCATTGCTGCCCGGCGGCGTTAATTGCAATCCGCTTACGGCCGTTCTCTTCTTCGGTAATGGTGATCAGTGCCTGATCCTGCAAGTAATCCAGCGTCGGGTAGATCACGCCAGGGCTTGGCGTGTAATGTCCCTGCGTCAGGTTCTCGATCTCTTTAATCAGCTCATAACCATGGCTCGCGTTGCGGGTCAGGATATCCAGGATCACCAGCCGCAAATCACCATGGCCAAAAAATCGTGGCCGGCGTCCGCCGCCGTCGTGTTCGTGTCGCATGTTTCTTCCTCAATTTGATATATCTAAACTATATCTAAGATATATTCAGATGCAATCTAAAAGATCTTGATTTCTGAGTTAATAGCAATCATTATCATTAAAAATTCATTCCGATATATCGTATTCACCTGAGAAGGGCATCAACATGGCATCTACCCGTTACCCTCAACGTGTCCGCAATGACCTGCGTTTTCGTGAGCTGAACGTGATGCGCACTGAGCGAGTCAGCGCAGGATTTCAGCGCATTGTACTAGGCGGCGAGGCGCTGGAGGGCTTTAGCTCTCGCGGCTTTGACGACCATACCAAAGTCTTTTTCCCGGCACCGGGCACCCCTTTCGTGCCGCCTGTGGTGACCGATGAAGGCATCGACTGGGGCGACGGGGTGCGTCCGCAGGCGCGTGACTACACCCCGCTGTACGATGACGAAAAACACGAGCTGGCGCTCGATTTTTTCGTGCATGATGGCGGCATTGCCAGCAACTGGGCGGTGGAGGCGAAGGTGGGCGACAAGCTGACCATCGGCGGTCCGCGTGGTTCGCTGGTGGTGCCGGAAGATTACGCCTGGCAGCTGTACGTGTGCGACGAGTCGGGCATGCCCGCGCTGCGCCGCCGTTTAGAAAGCATCGCAAAACTGCCTGTTCCCCCGGCGATCCACGCCATCGTCACCGTGGGCGATGCGGCGTACCAGGACTATCTGGCGCACCTGAGCGGGTTCAACATCACCTGGGTTATCGGCCACAACGAGCAGGCGGTAGCCGACCATCTTGCAGCGCTGGCCGTGCCGGAAGAGGATTACTTTATCTGGCTGACCGGAGAGGGGAAGGTGGTGAAACGCCTGAGCCGTCAGTTTGAAACCGACGCAATTGACCCACAGCTGGTACGTGCCAGTGCGTACTGGCACGCCAAATAATCAGGCTGCGGGATCCAGCTGCGCTTCGCTCACCTGATGTTCGAGCGAGGCGCATACCTCTCTCAGCGCTTTCTCCTGCTGGGCAAAGTAGGCTTCCATATTGCTGAGCGACGAGACGAGCAGCCAGGACTCTTCCTTCTCCAGCTCTGCCAGCTCGTTCACCAGGGTGTCGATTTGCTCACGCACCTGCGCCATTTTTTTGCGAATACGTTCCAGGTCGTTCAGCCTGTCGCTCGCCATCATCGGTTCAAACCCTTGTTGCAGACGGGCGACCAGCGAGCGAATGGCCTTCACGTCGCCGCGCTGTTTGGCCTGGTTGAGTTGCACCATCATCCTGTTGGCTTCCTCTTTTAAATCATCGGCAACCAGATCCGGGTGGCATAGCTTGCTCGCCTGACGCCAGAGCCGCTTCAGCTCGTTCCGATCCTCTTCAGAGAGAGCCTTGCCTTTACCCAGGCGCACTTCGGCATCATGATGCTGTTCGCGATACTTTTTGTACTCTTCGTTGGCCTCATCGCGCGCCTGACGTGCTGGCTCTTCTTCACGCGTTAAACCGGTCTCCAGCTCCATCGCTTCGGCCAGCAGGTTGGCAATCAGATTACTTTGCTGCTGAAGATGCTTGCGCGCCTCTGCCGCCTGAACGGAATCCGCAGGCAGATCTCGCCAGCGCCGGGTGAGCGTTGTCAGAACCTCTACGGCCTGCGCCATATAGCCCTGGCAGCGGCGGTAATCCTCTTCCCGACGACGCGTCTCCGCCTGCTGACGACGCAGGTTAAGCTCCGCCAGCGTTTTACGTAGGGCGAGGATCTGCTGCATCAACGGCCCGAGGCGGGAGAAATAGAGATCGTTGAACTCATCAAGCTGCTGTACCCGGGCGTTACGGCGATCAATCAGATCGCGCAAGCGCTCTTCCAGAGCTTTCAGCTCCAGCTTGCTAGCGGCCAGCTGCGGGTCACGCCACGGGGTAACGGCGCGCTGGCTTTGCAGCCAGGCGGTGATAGCGCGAAGGGCTGCGGTGTAATTTTTCTGCTCAAGCGCCGCGACGATGGACAGGAGATTATCGTCAAAGGCTTCCTCTTTGAGACGTTTCAACTGGCTCCGGATGATGTCGTCATCTTCCAGCTCAATGGCATTTTTAATGATTTCTAGCCGTTTGATCGGTGTGCTCATGATGCCTTTCGCTCTGGCGCTTAAGTATTTGAGTTAAGGTTAGTTGTTGTAAAAGCTACTGGAAATAATACACACGGATGATGATCGGCGCGATGGGGGATTTCTTTAGAATTGCAGAATGTGAAGATGGGCGCGTAACAGATGAAATGAGCAGGTTGCTTTTGATGATAAGCGCTAATCCGTTGAAATAACTAGCAATCGCTTTAAAACCAAGACCAGTCCCTACTTAAAATTACCAGGTAAAACGCGTATTCCCCCGAATAGTTTGCCCTTTCGGGAGTGCTTACGCTTCGTGTCACTGACTTTTCCTGACACCGGCAGACGATGGTTCCCCGTGCGGAATGCTTTTCCAAAGGAGTGTTGATGAAGATGAAAGCTATTGTAGTCGCCCTGCCGATCGCGATGATCCTGGCTACCGTTCTGGCGGCAAACAGAAAGAGCACTTAGGCGGTGAGCGTCTGTATGTCGACCGGGGCACTATTTCGATATGGGTAAGATCGACAGTGGATATAACAACTATGCGAACATGCGTGGCTTAAAGGATGAGCAGATGAAGGCGCATATTGTCTCTAACGAATTTACGCTGGGCATGCGTTACGTGTTTTAACCTGTTGTGAATATCACTGCTTTAAAGCAAGGCCAACACCGTGGGAGTGTGGGGCTGGCTTTTTTCTTGTGCGCATGTGGCATGTGGGGTTCCTGATTTCCATCAAAACCAACGATTATGTTTTACATAAAAATAGGTAACGATGATGATCCATGTCAGGGTAATAATACCAAAATAGTCAGGGATTAAACGCGCAAAAAGATAAGCACCAGCAACGATGAGCGCTATAGGGATATAATAAATATATGATTGCAAAAACCATAATATTGCTCGTTTCATCTTTTTAATAACTCATATAAAGCATCGCCGATTATTTCCTCATTGTTGCCACCTGATTCAATTTGATAAATTATTTTTGTCATTTGCGGTTCAATAAGAAAGTAAAGCATCTCCAGATTCTGTTGGTACAATGCCTGGTAATATGCAGGGTCCTGAAATTTGAGCTTATTAGCTGCTAGCGCCGCCACCTGTGCTTTCGAATAGATTATAGCACCGTTAACATACATTGATGATAATGAATTAACCATTCTGATATGCGACTCGTGAAAATCGCCGCTACTGATTATCAGCTTTGCAATAGTTAAGGACAGCGCTAGTTTGCTAGATTTCTCAGCGTACTCATAAGCCTTATCGCCTAATTCCTTTTTAAGAAATGCAGCGAGATTGTTACTTTTTTGCTCTCCCAGTCTTTTGAGAGTTTTCTGAAAGTAAATCTCAACCATATCAAGAGCAACATCGTTTCGGTTATAGATTTCGGCAAGTGCTAATGTGAGACGGCGGTCTTCATTTATTAGCTCGCGACAGGTATTGCGGTAGTAATCGTCTGGTATCAGGCACGAACCATAGTTAATTATACGTTGTGTACCAAGCTTTAGATTTTCGATAGCACTCATATTGGTAGCTTGTATTTCTCGCAATGCTTTGGTTAGCGCCAGGGCTAGATTCCTTTCTGATTGCAACTTCATTTTTGCATAGCCGTCTGCCATTGTAATTTCCCTTGTTGTAACATTACCCTGTCAATAATTGATCATCATTGTCATAGGGGGCAAGGAAGAAAATGAAAAAAAGCGGTAGAGTGGCAATTTATGTTCTAGTGGTGATTATTTTCTTTCTAACTATTCCAGAGATCGTCGTTCGTGTACTCACTCCGGAGCAGTTTGCTCGATTGGGTGATTTTACAAGCTTTGGTGGCTTGTTTAGTCATATCCTTTCTTTATTGATTTTCCTTGGCTTAGCTTCAATTCTGCTGGGCATACTCGCCATTTTTGTAACGAAAAAAATTTACCGCCATGTCACTCGATACAAAAGCTAATCTTCAAAACTGATCCACAAGGCGGCAGGTGAGGGGGGAGTTAAGTGTGTTCTGATCTGCGTCATACAATTGGGGTCTGGATCGAGATCGGGTTCAGTTAAGATGCCATGTAACGATAATGGAACACTGTCAGTTACATAGAAAAAGCCACTCGTTAGAGTGGCTTAATTATATGATTCTAAAGCTAAAATTTGGTGGCCCCTGCTGGACTTGAACCAGCGACCAAGCGATTATGAGTTCCTATTAAGGCAACCTAAAATCAATGGTTTGTTATGTTTATCATTGACATAGGTTGCCATTTTTTACCAAGTGTTACTCATCATTCGCCAAATCTATCGCCACTTTATCGCCATCGATAGGCAGATTTTTTTCTTCTTGCAAGACAATATCCCCATTATAAATTTCATCGACGAATTCTAGCAAAGGACGAAGTTCCGGATCACTGAGCTTTCTTTCGGAGAGGAATTTTGAGACAAAATTGGGGCCGTGAAGGCCTGTTTCAGGGCTGAAATTTTCTATTTCGCCAACAGGAACAAGATATATTCCCAATTTTTTTAATTGCTGATTAAGCTCTTTAAATGTCCCTCGTATATTTCCGCTAGGTAAACCGTTAACACCATGTTTTTTAACTTCGTTCCACGGTTTTTTTTGTTTAAAAACATCTTCTAATAAACTCTTTGATATTTTATCCGAAGGTGTTTGGCTTAGGGTTTTTAATAGTTCATCTTTTATTTCTTCATTATTTTTAGGTTTTGTTTTTTGTAAAACTTCCGAGTTTATTTGTGACCATAAGTTAAGTAATGATTCTTTGGTGCTTGTTGGGCATCCAAATGCATCAAGTGCTTTAGCAAAAGTGTTTCTTTCGGATAACAAGTCAAAATCATAAATGGCTTTAACGGGTACACCTGTTTGTCTCAAAATATTAACAATACCAGCGATTGCATGTTTTCCACCTGAAGGTACAAATGAAGTATCAGGATAGACTTTCCCATTATTCTCTGTTAGATAGTCTGCGACATAGTTTATCAAGCGGCAATCACTATCATCTTCACATATTATAACTTGTTCATGAAATATTCCATCTAACGCATTGGAATATCTCAGGTTAGGTTTTGACCAAAGCTCCTTTATTGCATCCTGATTAACTTCATGGATAATGTTAGAACCATCCTTGTATTTTATTCTTAAAATTTTTAAATTACCCTTGGTACCTTCAAGAAAGCCTCTCATGATATCACTGCTGTGAGTAGCTACAATTAACTGACCTTTTACTTCTTGGGCAAGCGTATATCCGAGACGTCTCATCTGTGGCGGATGTAAAAAAGCTTCAGGTTCATCAATTAATGAAATGTCGTATCTAAATCCCATTGTTTCAAAAAGTATCCCTGCGTAGCCCTTTATACCATCTCCCTGTTGATCCAAAAGAGGATTGTTCCGTAAAACATTTATATATTCATTGCTGACACGGTCTACCGTATTAGGTAATTCTGTTTTATCTATTAAATAGATGGGTAAATTACTCCCACCTCGATAATCAAATGCTAAGTCTTTATTAAATGCTTTTTTAAATGTTGTGCTAACATGCTCCATTAGCTCACTGTCATCATAAAGAATGTGCTGTGGTTTTGTTTTAGGCTCTTGATATGCAATGCTTTTTTGCTGGTCGCAGATGTTTAAGCGTTCTTTGGCTGTAATGTTTTTGATGAAAAAAGAACTAAGGCTGTAAATTGCTTTGCTACTCTCCCAAAGCGCTATTTCATGTTGGGAAATTCTAGCTGGCCCTAAATTATATGCATAGTTGGAATAACTTCCATTTTTTTTTATGAATTCATCCAGTTGTTGATTTGTACCTTCTTTTTTAAATTCTATATCTTTAATTACGATTGGTTGGGAGCTGGAGTCTTGTAAAACGGACATAATATCTCGTAATGTTTGCGATTTTCCGCTGTTATTTGGCCCAACAATTAGAACTTTATCGTAGTCATCCAAAGTCAGGGTTTGCCCCCCTGAAAATGTAATTGTATTTATTGATAGTTTTGGCTTAAAATTCATATGTATATCCTTATTAATAGAAGTTCAATGGGTTAAGTCTTACTGCGTCATCAAGATGATCGGGTGAAAAATGAGCATAACGCATAGTCATTTTAATATCTGAGTGGCCTAAAATTCTCTGGAGAACTAATATATTCCCACCGTTCATCATAAAGTGGCTCGCAAAGGTATGCCTCAAAACATGTGTTAGTTGACCTGCAGGTAATTCGATTCTGGTTCTTTCAAGTGCGGAACGGAATGCGCCATAGCAATCGCCAAATAACCGGCCTTTTCTATCATCAGGCAATGAGTGGTAGAGCTCTTTACTAATAGGAACAGTTCGGTTTTTTTTGCTTTTTGTATTGGTGTAAGTAATTTTATATTTCGTGAGTTGGCTTTTTTTCAAACTTTCTGCTTCAGACCAACGGGCGCCTGTAGCGAGACAAATTCTCACAACGGTTTGTAAATCACGGTGATCGTGACGTTCGCACTCTCCGAGAAGTAGAGAAATCTGATCGTGAGTTAACCACGCCATTTCCATTTCTTCTGTGCGGAATGGCCGCACATATTTCAATGGATTTTCATCTTTCCATTCTCCGAGGCGGTTTAGCTCATTGAACACCGCACGAAAGTAGGCCAGCTCCAGATTAAGCGTGCGAGGTGATACTTCTTTAACCCTGTTTGAGCGGGCGTATTCACCCTTTAGCCTCTTTTCACGGTAGCGGGAAAACATCTTCGCATCGAAATCTCGTGCAAGAGGTTCGCCCATACACTCAAAAGCATGGTGCATAGCTAACTGCCGTTTTAAGCCGTCTTTTAAGGTAATTCCATGAGCGCTATACCATGAGTCAATCAGCTCTTTTAAAGTGCGCCTATCTTCTTTTTCTTCCTGCCACGGGTTTTGGACGGTGTACTGTTCAAACGCCAGAGCCTCGCCTTTGGTGGCGAATTTCTTTCTGATACGTTTGCCTCTTGCACCGTTTGGATAGAGCTCGCAAATCCAGCCGCCGGCAGGATTTTTACGGACCGCCATCAATTAACCTCGCTGTAAACACCCACAACACGACCGATCGTTTTTATCTCATCAATCCCGCACTCGAATGGCACTTTTCCCCCTGCCACATGTAGCTTTTTGCCAGGCAAGACAGTTAACTCGCGGATACTTTTTGCTCCCTCTATATCTACTAGCCATAACCCGTCAGATAGCGAGGCGTCAAGCTCCAGAAAGTGAGTAACATTTTCTGAGCGGAGGCATTGCGGGTTATTTGGAACACGGCTAAATAGCGATTTCGAAATCCTCAACTCGCTCTCATCAACTAGTTTTCCTTCACTTAATGTGAATGATTGAATGGTTAGTTCCTCAGAAACGGATGAAGTTGAATTTTGTTCATTGGTGAACTTTTCCCCCTTACCTGTTAGCAACCATCCAATATTTGCACCTGTTTCAAGGGCACAATGGACAATGAAGTCATAAGAAATACTGCCTCGCGTATAGCGGTTTTGCAGGGAACTTGCAGCAATGTTGAAATGCCTTGCGAGCTGGATTTTCTGAGCGAAACCGTAGACATCGCAAATCCTATCTAAGACATGTTCGTTACTGATTCCTGAATCGATTTCCATAAAATTCGCATCCACGTATTGACTGTTGCGGTTTATGCGCATTAGTATGCGGCTAAACCTAAGTTGATTAATGGCAAACGTTGGCAGACTGATGACCATTAATCGTGAGTATTGGCAAACAGGGAATCATGCAATATGGCTTCTGAAATCGCAATCATCAAAATCCCCGCACCTATTGTCAGCCTGCAGCAGTTTGCAGAGTTAGAGGGTGTCTCTGAACGTACCGCATATCGTTGGACCACCGGCGATAACCCTCGCGTACCAATCGAACAACGCGTGATCCGTAAAGGCTGCAAAAAAGCGGGTGGCCCGATTCGTATCTATTACGCACGCTGGAAAGAAGAGCAAATGCGTAAAGCGTTGGGTCATTCCCGTTTTCAGCTCGTCATTGGCGCTTAATTCACTTTAAGTGAATTATAAGGATGAGGCATGTTTGATTTTAAGGTTTCTAAACATCCCCATTATGACGAAGCTTGCCGGGCTTTTGCACTGCGTCACAACATGGCGAAGCTGGCCGAACGTGCGGGAATGAATGTTCAGACATTACGTAACAAACTCAACCCGGAACAGCCTCACCAGCTCACCCCGCCGGAGTTGTGGCTGCTGACAGACCTGACCGAAGACTCAACCCTCGTTGATGGTTTTCTGGCGCAGATTCACTGTCTGCCATGCGTGCCGGTTAACGAGCTGGCAAAAGATAAATTGCAGTCTTATGTCATGCGCGCAATGCGTGAGCTCGGCGAGCTTGCGAACGGTGCAGTATCTGAGGAGCGTCTGACCTCTGCGCGTAAACACACCATGATTGAAAGCGTTAACTCTGGTATTCGCATGTTGTCTTTATCGGCACTGGCGCTGCATGCACGTCTACAGACTAATCCGGCGATGACGAGCGTGGTCGATACCATGAGCGGTATTGGCGCATCGTTCGGTCTAATTTGAGGTGCTCATGCTGAATAATGAACCGTCATTCGCGTCTCTGCTCGTTAAGCAAAGCCCCAGCATGCACTACGGCCACGGCTGGATCGCAGGTAAGGACGGCAAGCGCTGGCACCCGAGCCGCTCACAGGCTGATTTACTGGCTGGCCTCTCTACTCAAAAGCAGGGGGAATCATGGCTATCGAAGCTGTATCCGCGACTGTTCCGCTAAAAGCGGGTCAACGTCTGGCCGGTCTCAATCATGTGGCTGAATTGCGCGCGAGATACTGGGGTGATAGCTGGAAAGAGGTTGAACGTTTTGTCGATGATATGCGCGATAAACGCGATCCACAATTTGAAGAAAATACTCGGGCGCTGGCCGCTATTTTCTTTCTGGCAAAAATACCGGCGGCTCGTCATGAGCTCGAACTAAGTGAGCTGACTACTGACGAGAAAAAAGCATTGATTACAGCGATGAATCATTTTCGTGCAGTGGTGAGCTTATTCCCAAAACGGCTAACCATGCCGAATTAATCCAAACAGAAATTTAATGGCGTAAACCCGCCGGGCTTCATATTGCCCGAAATCAGGAGAGTCAATTATGCGTATAACCGAAACCCGTTGTTTTAACACTGATAGTGATGCGCTGGCCGTATTGCTGACCGATGCCAAAAAAGAAGAGCGCAAAGACCGCGCTCTTGCTGTTTCCATCCGCCTTGAGGCACTGGCTATCCTTATCACCAAAGAGGAGATGAGCGGCACCGAAGCCGCGGAGCTGCTGCGCCGTGAGGCTACCCGCTATGAGAATGAATCACAGGAGTTGCACTGATGGCCGATGCAATGGATTTAGCACAACAGCGAGAGCAGGAAGACCGCGAGCGCCACATCAGCAACGCGCGCAGCCGTATCACCGCGCCATCTTGTTTCCTTTGTGAAGCATGTGAAGCACCAATCCCGGAGGCTCGTCGTGTTGCAATTCCGGGCGTGGTCTTTTGTGTGACCTGTCAGGAAATCTCAGAACTGAAATATAAACATTATCGGGGGGTATGAATTGGCGGTTCAATTCGCTTATCCGTGGAATAATCCACGGTCGGCAATAGCCAGCCCATACCTTACCTATGACCAACAGCATCGCCGCGACCGTATGTTCGCGGCTTTGCTGCATGCGCGAAAGGTGCTTTCACTGCAGCCAGAATGCGTGCGTTTTGATGTTTATCGCACCGCTGCGGTGCTGGAGCAAAATCAGGGCAGTCAACGAGCCAATGTCTTTTTAATCAGCTTTTGCAAAAAGGCATTGCCACGTCTTGAACTGGTCGCAAAAAAATACGAGCGCGTGGGTATCGACAGTAAGGTATCAGCCGCTGTTTTCGGTTGTCATTTCGATACTGAAATCATGCAATATCTGGCGTCACGCATGGTCAATATGGTCGGCAGATACAACCGCCTCCCTGATATGTCGCGTGCCGATATTGACCTGCTGGCCGCTGATATCGCTAATTTCATTCGTGCTGAACTGGCTGACATTGATGACGCCGGGGTTAGTGAGCTTAAAACGCTCTACACCTGGTATATGCGCGCCGGTTTTATTTCACTGCAATTTAACGTTACCCCGCCGCATTGGGAGCGAGTAACAAAAAAGTATGTCGGTCAGGATGAGATAGCACCGGCAGTAATGCGCATGTTTAATGAGGTTTGGTGGCGTGGCCGTCTGCGACGTATTGCGGCGTCATGGCGCGAACATCTGCAAATTGCAGTCGGCAACGTCAGCAAGAAACGCCACGCCTACGCGAGTAAAAACTGCGTGACAGACTGGCGCGAGCAAAAGCGCCGCACGCGTGAATTTCTCAAGGGGTTGGATCTCGAAGACGAAGACGGCAACCGCATCAGCTTGATTGAAAAATACGACGGTTCTGTCGCTAACCCTGCGATACGCCGCTGCGAGCTGATGACCCGCATCCGTGGGTTTGAAAATATCTGCAATGAGCTCGGTTACGTCGGGGAGTTTTACACCCTGACCGCGCCGTCTAAATATCACGCCACCACTAAAGCAGGCTACCGTAACAGCAAATGGAACGGAGCCAGCCCGTCGGACACACAAAGTTATCTCACCGGACTTTGGGCGCGCATTCGCGCCAAACTGCACCGGGAAGAAATCCGCATTTTCGGCATACGTGTTGCCGAGCCTCATCACGACGGCACGCCGCACTGGCACATGCTTATGTTTATGTTGCCGGAAGACGTTGAGCGCGTGCGGCTCATCATTCGTGATTATGCGTGGGATGAAGAACACCACGAATTGAGAAGCGACAAAGCCAAAAAGGCGCGCTTTCATGCCGAAGCCATCGACCCGGAAAAGGGCAGCGCTACCGGCTATGTTGCTAAATACATTTCAAAAAACATCGATGGCTATGCTCTCGATGGTGAAACCGATGACGAAAGCGGTGAGCTGCTGAAAGAGACAGCGCCCGCCGTTTCAGCATGGGCGGCGCGCTGGCACATCCGTCAGTTTCAATTTATCGGCGGTGCGCCGGTGACGGTCTACCGTGAGTTGCGTCGTCTCGCTGATACAGAGACTGCGCACGGTCTGAGTGTTGAGTTTGCTGCCGTCCATGATGCCGCCGACGCTGGTGATTGGGCTGGTTACGTTAATGCGCAGGGCGGTCCGTTTGTCCGTCGCGATGAGTTACAGGTGCGCACGCTGTATGAGCCACGCCCCGAGTTTAACCAGTATGGTGAGGAAACCGTGTGCATTCGTGGCGTCTACGACTCTGCTCTCGGCGCTGGCACCCCGATTTTAACCCGGTTAACGCAGTGGAAAATTGTGCCGAAGCGTTCCGTTGATTTGGCCGTTGACGTTAAGGGCGCTCCTGCGCCCTCTCGGAGTTCTGTCAATAACTGTACGGGAAGCGAAAGCGATCCACCGATACTGGATTTATCAAAACCGCTCAGCAGGCGTGAAAGACGAGAGCTGACGAACCGACTCAGGAAGCAAAAGCCAGCAATACGGAGAAAATTCATCCATGGAACGGATGAGCAAAACGCAGTCATAGCGAAAATTATCGACGAGATACATATGACAACCGGCACCACTATCAGCCGGGGCGAAGCCCTTCATCTGATGGCAGGTGGTAAAAGTTGTTTTAACGGAAAATGGTTGCGCGGAACGGCCAAAGGAGAGGTGTTTTCCGCTGCCCCTTCACATCAGGCGCAAGCTTTCAAAATCCTAAGGCGCGTTGCGGCTTTAGCTGAAATGGCAACGAAAGTTTAACCGTTAATATTCATCCATATCATGTACATACAGTGTGTTTGGTTGCGATTTTTGCTTCACAAATTTTGCCAATACGTGCTACTGTATGTTTATACAGTATCTCGTAGGGGAGGTTGTGTGGATAGAGAACTAAACGAGCACGTTATGATCGAGCGCGTCGAAATGATTGCGCGCCTGACGGCTGAGGGTGCTTGTCAGGAAAGAGACCGTGAAATTGCACTGAATCTAATTGCGGAAATTGCAAGAGGCAACCTAATGAAAAATAACAATTTTTCTGTTGTTTTTTCCGAGCCGCCTGTTGATGAGACCTTTGCAAAGGAGGGCAAGGTGAAAGTAAACATCACGTTGGATAAAGACCAAAAAATCGGCCAGCCAGTAATTGATGCTTTTCAATGTGAATTGACCAGGCGAATACAGTCTGTTTTCCCCTCAACGCGCGTTACTGTTAAAAAAGGATCCATGACTGGTGTCGAGCTGATGGGGTTCGATAAAGATTCAGACCGCGAAGCGCTGGATGGTATCCTTCAGGAAGTATGGGAAGATGAGAGCTGGCGTTAATCCCTGAAAAATGTGCAACCATCGACCCCATGTTTGATAGCATGGGGTTGTTTTGTATGGGGATTACACACAAAGGAAAATCATGGATACCGTAATAGCATTTTTATCGCTGGCTCTCTTTATTGCTTTTATCGTGGGGTTAATCAAGCCGTCGCTGGTTCGAATGCCGAACCGTAAGCGCTCCAGTGCGGTTTATCTCGGTGGCTGTCTGGCGCTGGGTGTTATTGGCTCAATCTTATGGCCGACTGAAAAAAGTCAGCCTGTGGCAAAAACTGACGTACCGGCGGTTAAAGCGGAACCGGCTACACCAACGTTTGAGTACGCAGATAAAACCCTCAAAGAATATCGCAACGAGCCAAAAGAAACCCGGCACGATATCGTTAAAGGCTATGTTGGATTCAAAGGTGTACCGGTCAGCTCTGCCGATGCCTTTTATGCCTGTATGAGTGAGTACACTTTTACTAAAGATGATGCGTTAAAGCTCGGTGATGTGCTGGGGTGGTGTTTCAACGACTTTGAGAAGGATCCGCAATCTCTGAATAATAAAATCAATCTTGACGCATTTCAGGGTAATTTTAGCGGTTGGGATGGCTCTTATCGCCCGTTAGAGAAGCTGATAAAAGCCAGCATGAATGATGATTCCTCTTACAAACATGTTTCAACGGTCTACCATCTGATTTTGAATAAAGACCCGCATGCCGTGGTAAAAACAACGTTTCGCGGCACAAATGCGTATGGCGGTGTAGTCAAACAGACCGTAGCGGCGCGCGTCAACGTGAGAACGGGTGAGGTCGATTCGATACTCGACAATTAATAACAAAGTGACAAACACCACCGGTGCTAAAACTCGCTTTTAGTGCCGGTGGTGTTGAACAACGAGCCCGGCGAGGCGTTAGCATTTTGCCCGACTTCTGCTAAAGCACTGTATGTATGTACAGTGTTTTTTTGTGGGAGGATATATGGGCGTCAGTGACTCAAAATTTCAGGTTGTCTATCGCGGTGAGGTGTTAGAGAACTTTAAGCCAGGCGGATGGGTGTTCTTTCAGCGTCCCAAAGAGTGCGGCGGCGGTTACTGGCTAGGCCGTACATATCATGGTGTTTTCATGATTGAATATGAGCGACCGGTGTCACTCAATGAGGGTATGCGCTATCTACTTTTACTGGATGAGGTTGAGTCCAAAAGTAATGAATTTATCAATGGCTTATCGTTATTCTAATTATATAAATCACAGGAAAGGGGATGTATATGCGCTGGGGATTGCTGATAGGTTTATTTTTCTGTGGATTATCATTCGTTATTGGCCTTTTTGTCGGTGGCGTGGAATGGGAATGGAGGTTGTCAGGACACTCCAGCGAAGTTGCTTTTTGGTCTATGTTAGGTGGATGGTTATCAGGATTTGCAACGTTATTTGCTGTAATCGTCTCTTTGTGGATGGCTTATCAAGCCTCGCAGAATAATGTCGAAAAAATACACATATCGGTAGACCCTCTGAGAAAACAATATGGTATGGGGGATGCAGTTTTTTCTGTCATTAAAATCAAAAATCTCAAACCCATAGATACTCCCTTAATGAAACTGATGATACAGATTGATGGGGTGACAGCGGATCTCGCTCCTGCTGGGTTACAGAACATTAAATTGCCATATACACTTCATCAGCAGGGGGAGTCATGGCAGTTCGAAACAAACATAACTCCCTCTTCTATGGGGTGGACTTCTATTTTTCAGACATTATCAGTTGGACGGCAGTTAAGATTTAGAAAATGTTATTTCATCGTAGAAACGGCAATGCGCCAGCATCGCGTTAAAATACCTAATGAGATACTTATAAGGTTGATTAAAATCGATGAAAGTGTCCGGGACTGGAAGGAAGAAAGTAAGATAAAATAGTAATGCATGCATTAGGTGCATGAGTTTGCATTCGTTTTTTGTTCCAGCGAATGCCAGCTAGCGCCAGTGCTGGCGCGGCTCGGGGCTCGTGATGCACCTGCATTAAAAGCGACCCGTTAAGCGCGCAGGCGAGGCGGGGATAGCACTGCGCGCCAGACGTGGTGACAGGATTTATTTTACGCGTCTGTGCGCGTCGTGGTGGCGCGCTGTTATGTGCGGTCAGCTAATGAGGTGCTGGCGTGGTTGCGCCGCGTGTGCGGCGTCTGGCTCGCACTGAGGGGATGCCGCCCTGAGGCGGCATTCTGGCGGGGGTTACTCAGTTTCGATGTTGTAATCCTTAAAGCGGATCACCTCTAAACCGAGCCATTCATTGATTTCCCTGAAACGCTCCTGCAATGGCGTCAGCTCGTTTCGTACAAACACCCGCGCCACCTTCTCGATATCGCCCATTGAGCCGATATTTTCGGGCTTGCCGCCCATAAGCTGGAACGGTACGCGGTGCGCATCGAGCAGGTCGGCGGCGCTCACCTTTTTGATGTTGAAAAAATCATCCTTCGTGGCGACTTCACTCAGCGGCACAATCTTGATGCCATCCGGTTTCCCGTTCGGGGCATAGAAAAACAGGTTTTTGAAATTCCCGAGCCCTTTCGAGTCACGCATCGCGGAGCGCAGCGCCTCGACGTCGGTGCTGCTCTGTGCCGCGTCGGTGACGTACATGATGTAACCCGCGTGCGCGCCGTTCTGGTAATACTTACGACGAAACAACGTGGCGGATTCATTCAGCCAGGCTGAATTAAGCGCGCTCAGGTATTCCGGCATCCCGTAGAGCTCCTGATTGATGTCGGGCTCGAGCAGATGACAGACTGAGCCGGGGGCGAACTGGTGCGGGTGCGAGACATCCGACACGTACCAGTAAACATCCTCCTCGACACCCCTGCGGGTGTATTTGGCCGGAGAGGTTTCCAGCTTCATGAGCTGGCCGGTCACGCTCATGCGCTTCTCAAGATAGCCGTTGGCAAACACCAGATAATCGAGCACAAGGCGGCTGAAATCCTGACGTGACAGCAATGGGTGCGGGATGTAGGTGCTCGTCAGGATGTTACGCTTCACGTAAATCGGTGAGCTGTGATGCACGGCGGCGCGCAGGCTTTTCGCCAGCCCGGAGAAGTTGACCGGCGGCTCGTACCATTTGCCGTTATTGATGCACTCGACGTAGTCGAGAATATCGCGGCGATCCAGAACGGGTGACGGCTCGCCAAAGGTGAACGCCTCCATTTTCTGCGGTGCGCTGGCGGTCATGTTGGTTTGTTTTGGCTGTTTCTTTTGGCGTTTTTTCATCTTAGTTGATATCCAGAATCGAGGTTGAATGCATACCGCTACCGGCGGAAAGTGGCTCGTTTAACAGGGCGTGCATGGTCGCCCATGCGATATCCGCGTGGCTGGCTTCCTCACTGCGGCTGGCTTCATAGGTGGCACTGCGGCCACTGCTGGTCATGGTTTTGCGGATAGCCATGAATGACTGTGTGATGTCGGTCGCACCGGCGTCATACTCCAGACACCCGCGCCGGATGGTGTCTTTCGCTTTCAGCACCATTGCGGTTTTCATTTCCGGCGTGTAGCGGATGGCGCGCGCCGCCGGGAAGAATGAGCGCACGAGCTGGTAAACCCCCTGGCCGATACCGGTCGCATCGATGCCGATATAGTCGACCGTGTATTTCTCGGTTAGCGCACGGATGGCCTCGGCCTGCGCGGCAAAATCCATGCCTTTCCACTGGTGGCGCTCAAGGATGCGGAACTTGCCACCGGCAACCAGCGGCGGAGCCAGCACCGCACAGCCTGCGCTGTCGCCGGTATGTGACGGGTCGTAGCCAATCCAGACCGGACGCCAGTTAAACGGACGGTCGGCAAACGGCTCGAAGTCCTCCCACTCCTCCATCGCATCGACCATGCAACGCTGGAGCTCCTCAAACGGGAATACCGACGCCTTATCGTCGACGAACTCGCACATAAACAGGTTACGGAAGTCATCCGCGCTGTTTTCCTGTCTGAGCTGGTCGAGGTTAAACAGGGTGCAACCACCGGCGAGCGCGTCCTCAATGGTGACAATCTGCCGCCACTGGCCGTCCCCGCATAACATGCCCCCGGCAAGCGCCTGATGACTGATATCGATGTCGACACGTTCGTCGCGGTTACTGCGTCCCCGGTTAAACAGCTCGCCTGACCAGAACGGATAAGCGCCGTGCGCCAGTGTCGACGGCGTCGAAAAATAGGTGGTGCGCAGGTGCGACTGCGACGCCATACCGGAGGCAACTTTTCGCAGCTTCTGGAAGTTGGGGATCCAGAAAATCTCATCGACGTACAGGTCGCCGTTGTGACTCTGCGCGGTGTTGGAGTTGGTCCCGAGGAATATCAGCTCTGCGCCGTTGTTGCCGATGACAATCGGGTCGCCTGACAGGTCGACATCGACCAGACGCGCAAAGGCGATGATGTACTTACGGAAAACGTAAGCCTGCGTTTTACTGGCTGATAAAAATATCTGGTTTTGCCCGGTCTTAAGGGCGCGCAGGAGCGCCTCACGCGCAAAGTAGAACGTTGCGCCAATCTGGCGCGATTTCAGGATGTGGCGGATGCGGTGCTCTAACCCGGCTTTATGCCACCTGAGCTGATACTCAAAGGACTGGTCAAAGAAAATCTCTTCCAGCTTCCCGATAGCCTCGTCGCTGAAATAATTACGTTTCGGCTTTTTGCGATCCCCTTTGTTGCGGCTTGCAATGTTGGGGTTTAAATCCACCTCGTTTCCGGTCTGGCCGTAGCGGTTCACGCGCGCGAGGCGCTCCATCTGGCGCGACAGAAAATCAGCGACCTTAAAGTCGTGCGGCGTCAGGTCGGGCTTGGCGTAAAGCTGGATGAGGCGCGCCTCTAACGTCGACTCAACGCGGTTAATCGGCGCGGTTTCCTCCCATCCATCACGCTGTTTCCAGCTCTGCACCGTGGGGCGCTTGAGTTGCAGCATGTCGCAGATTTGCGGCACGGCGAACCCCTGCCAGTACAACAGCCGCGCCTGTCGTCGTGGGTCATTGAGTAATGAAAGGTCAGTTGAAATGGTCATGCTTACCTCGTTTTGATGTTAAGAGGCAAGGCTAAGGAAATGACCGTGCTTAATCGCTAAACCCCTGTTGTGTCAGGGATTGCACTTCCGCAACAGGTGGCTGATGAGGGGCTGAGTCGGGAAACTAACCCCGACCCGAAAACCCAAAATCAGGACACCTGAACAATGGCAAAGAAAGTTTCTAAATGGTTTCGCATCGGCGTCGAGGGTGACACCTGCGATGGCCGCGTCATCAGCGCTGATGACATTCAGGAAATGGCCGACACGTTCGACCCGCGCGTCTACGGTTGCCGCATTAACCTCGAACATATCAAAAGCCTCATCCCTGACAGCCCCTTTAAGCGCTATGGCGATGTGACCGCGCTTAAAGCGGAAATTATCAGCGATGACTCTGCGCTCAATGGCAAAAGGGCGCTGTTTGCCAAAATTGCCCCGCTCGATGAGCTGGTCAGCATGGTACGTGCCGGGCAGAAGGTTTACACCTCAATGGAGATCCGCCCAAATTTCTCTAACAGCGGCAAATGCTATCTCATCGGGCTGGCCGTCACCGATGACCCGGCAAGCCTCGGCACCGAATACCTTGAATTCTGTAGCCGCGCCACACAAAACCCGCTCGCCGGTAAAAAAGACCAGCCGGGCGATCTCTTCTCTGTGGCCTCACTGGCTGAGCTGGAATTTGAGGACGTACCCGACACCATGCTCAACAGCCTGACCGACAAGGTAAAGGCCATTTTCAGCCGCAAACAGGCCAGCGATGACGCCCGTCTTGCAGATGTACATGAGGCTGTGACGACCGTTACCGAGCTGGTGCAAAACAACCTCACCGCTACCGACCAGCGCGTCACCGAGCTTGAGACCGAACTGGCGCAGCTTAAGCAGGACGTGACCAGCAAGGCCGAAGAAAGCGCGCAGGCGTTTAACGCCCTCAAAAACTCCCTCGATAACACCGAAAGCCAGCGCCAGCCGCGCCGCGAGCTTTCAAAAGGTGGTACGGGCGACGAGCTGCTGACCAACTGCTGATAACCCGCCGGGCGCGCCGCCCGGCCTGATACCTATTCTATTACCCGAACAGGAAAAACCATGCGTAAACAAACCCGCTTTAAATTCAATGCCTACCTGACCCGCGTCGCGGAGCTGAACGACATTTCCACCGATGACGTGGCGAAGAAATTCACCGTCGAGCCGTCGGTCACGCAAACCATGATGGACACCGTGCAGGAATCGTCCTCATTCCTGACGAAAATCAACATCGTGCCGGTCGACGAGCTGAAAGGCGAAAAGGTCGGTGTGGGCGTTAACGGCACAATCGCGAGCACCGCCGATACTGACGGCGATGGCGAGCGTGAAACTGCTGATTTTACCGCGCTGGAGTCCAACAAATACGAGTGCGCGCAGATTAACTTTGACTTCCATATCCGCTATAAACAGCTCGACCTGTGGGCGCGATTCCAGGACTTCCAGACCCGTATCCGTAACGCCATTATCAAGCGTCAGGCGCTCGATTTCATCATGGCCGGTTTCAATGGCATTGAGCGCGCCGCAAAATCTGACCGCAAAAAAAATCCGATGCTTCAGGATGTGGCCGTGGGCTGGTTGCAGAAGTACCGCAATGAAGCGCCAGCGCGTGTGATGTCAAAAATCACCGACGAGGACGGCACGGTCATTTCCGATGTGATCCGCGTGGGTAAAAACGGCGACTATGCGAACCTCGACGCGCTGGTCATGGATGCCACCGGCAACCTGATTGATGAGATTTATCAGGATGACCCGGAGCTGGTCGTCATCACCGGTCGCAAGCTGATGGCGGATAAATACTTCCCTATCGTCAACAAAGAGCAGGAAAACAGCGAGTCGCTGGCCGCTGACATCATCATCAGCCAGAAGCGAATCGGCAACCTGCCTGCCGTGCGCGTGCCTTACTTCCCGGCGAATGCCCTGATGGTGACGCGTCTCGATAACCTGTCTATCTACTTCATGGATGACGCGCATCGCCGCAGCATCATCGAAAACCCGAAGAAAGACCGCATCGAAAACTACGAGTCAATGAATACCGACTACGTGGTCGAGGCATACGCTGCCGGTTGCCTGATTGAAAATATCAAGCTCGGTGACTTCACCGCACCTGCTGCACCGGAAAGCGGAGAGTAAGCCATGACGAGTCCCGCAGCGCGTCACATGATGCGGGTCTCGGCCTCTGAAACAGCGCGGCGGGCTGCTGTCCCGCTGCGCAATGCAACTGCCTATGAGCAGATGCTCGTTAAGCTGGCCGCAGACAACCGCACGCTAAAACAAATCCGATCTAATGAGCGAAAGGCAGATAAAAAGCGTGAGCTGCTGCCGTTCTATCTGCCATGGGTCGCTGGCGTCCTCGAAAACGGCAAAGGCGCACAGGATGACATCGTCATGACGGTCATGCTGTGGCGTCTCGATGCTGACGATATCGCCGGGGCGCTGGAAATTGCCCGTTACGCCATGACCTATGGCCTGACCATGCCGACCGGTCGACGTCCGACGCCTTACCTGCTGGCCGAAGAGGTGGCACTGGCCGCGCAGCGCCTGCTCGCTGCAAAACAGCCGGTCGAACTGGCGAACCTGCTCGATACCATTGCGCTGACAGAACGCGCTGACATGCCCGATATCGTGCGCGCGAAGCTGCACAAAATCACCGGCTATGTCCTGCTTGATGCGAATCAACTGCCCGAGGCGCTGGCGCACCTGCAACGTGCGATCCAGTTAGAGCGCACTATCGGTGTGAAAAAGGATATCGAACAGTTAGAGCGCCAGCTCAGGCCAAAACCCGAACCGGCACCGAAAACCAAAACGACTAAACCGCGCACGCGCAAACCTGCCGCTAAACCGGCGGCACGGCGCGGGCGTCCACCAAAGGCGGCAAAAGCCGCAGGTTAACCGAGCGCTCCCCGAGCCGGGCGGCACGCCGGTCAATGCGGGTATCAATTGCCCTGACTGCGACCGGCGTCCACCGCCCACCTATTACCCGAGGTTGTCATGACGACGCTGATTATTGAGCAAAACAAAGAGCCGCAGGATGTGCCGGGCGTGGTGATACCGCCGCCGGGCGTGAGCGAGCCGGTAATCAAAAACACCCCGTTTTTTCCTGATGTTGACCCGAAGCGCGTGCGTGAGGAAATGCGTTTAGAGCAGACCGTTTCCCCTGTGCGCCTGCGCCGGGCAATTAAGACCGCCATCGCAGAGACGAACGCCGAGCTGGGCGAATGGCGCGAGCGTCAGCTCGATGCCGGTTACGCCACTCTGGCGGATGTCCCGACCGACAAGCTCGACGGCGAAAGTGTGCGCGTATTCCATTACTTCAACGCCGTGTGTGCCATGACGACCGCCACGCTTTACGAGCGTTTTCGCGGCGTGGATGCGACCGCCAAAGGCGACAAAAAGGCCGACAGCATCGACAGCACTATCGATGAAATGTGGCGCGATATGCGCTGGTCTGTGGCGCGCATCCAGGACAAAGCGCGCTGCATTGTGGGGCAAATCTGATGAAAGCGTATGCGCTACAGGGCGACACCCTCGACGCGATTTGTGTGCGGTACTACGGGCGCACCGAGGACGTGGTCGAAACCGTCTTAGAAGCGAATCCCGGCCTGTCTGAGCTCGGCGTCATCCTGCCGCACGGCACGGCAATTGAACTGCCCGAGACCGACAGCGCGGCCAGAACCGAAACGGTGAATCTATGGGACTGAGTATGGAGAAAATCACCACGTTTATCGCCTACTGGCTGGCCGTCGCGCTGGCGTACCTCGGCGCAATATCTCCCGAAAAGATGGCGCTTTACGTGGGCGGCGGATGCGCCATTTTTACCGCACTTACGAATTACTGGTTTAAGCGCAAAACGTACCTCTATCTGACGTCACTCGGACTCGACAAGGGGGCTATTCGTGAAATCAATCGTTAAACGTTGCAGTGTGGCCGCAGTGCTGGCGCTGGCGGCGCTGATGCCTGATTTTCGTCTGCTTAACACCTCGCCCGAGGGGCTGGCGCTGATTGCCGACCTCGAAGGTTGTCGCCTGACGCCTTACCAGTGCAGCGCGGGAGTGTGGACGTCAGGCATCGGCCACACTGCCGGTGTCGTCCCGAAAGGGGAAATCACAGAACGTCAGGCGGCGGCGAACCTCGTCGCGGATGTGATGAACGTCGAGAGGCGTCTCGCAGTCTGCGTGCCGGTAGAAATGCCGCAGCACATTTACGACGCGCTGGTCAGCTTCTCATTCAACGTGGGAACCGGCGCGGCCTGCCGGTCGACGCTGGTCTCGTATATCAAGCGACACCAATGGTGGCAGGCGTGCGACCAGCTCACCCGCTGGGTTTATGTGAATGGCTCAATCAATAAAGGGCTGGAAAATCGCCGCGCGCGTGAGCGTGCTTATTGTCTGAAAGGAGTTTCTCAATGAAAAAATACGTGCGTTCTCTGATGTTGGATGTCCTGCTGGCTGTATTCCTGCTATGGGGGCTGGCTTCGCCGCAAAGTGCAGCACTTAATTTTGTTGCAGCGTGGGCGCTGTTTGGCTGTGTTGTCTGTATTACGGCGAGCCTCGCCGGTGTGGCTGTTTTTGACCACTGGCTACGAAATGCGGGGAAAGGTATTCCGGTAAAACCCGGGATAATGAAAATTTTCCGCGCTGTTTTCTGTAACAAGCCCTCTAAGGCGCGTCGCGCATGGTCTCTTATTATTTTTGTCGTAACCATAGGATGTCTGCTCGGCGCTGGCTGGATCTTTACCGCGCTGCTTTACCTGATTTGCGTCCTGACCTTTACGGGGGTGCGCACCTCATACCGTCAGCGCATTGAGGAGGCGGGGCTGTGTCCAGATTCATTGTGATGTTGATTGCCGCAGGTCTGGCGTTGGCGGCTGTGCTCTGGTTAAGGCATGAGAACGGTAATCTTCGGCGCTCATTTGACCGGGCAAATAAGGTCGCGACCGAACAGAAAAACGTGATCGGAATGCTGAAAAATCAGCTTTCCGTTTCGCAGGGAATCGCCAGGCGAAATGAAACCGCACAGGTCAGTTTACGTGGTGAGCTGATTGCTGCCGGTGCGATGGCCGTGCGCCGGGAAGAAACCATTACGAGACTGATGAATGAAAATGAAACGTTACGCCGCTGGTACAGCGCTGAGCTGCCTGATGTTGTGCGCAGGCTGCACACCCGCGCCGGTTGCGCCTCCGCCGGTCATTGTTTACAGCGCCTGCCCGAAAGTGAGCTGGTGCCCGATGCCGGGAAGCGACCCGGCCACTAATGGCGACCTGAGTGCAGATATCCGCAGGCTTGAGCACGCGCTCGCCGCCTGCGCGTTACAAATTGAAACCGTCAAAGCCTGTCAGGATAAACTCGATGAAGAAAGCAATCAGCCTGCGAAAAGCGCTAACTGACGCCGTCCCGCAGCTTAAAACCAACCCCGAGATGATGCGCATTTTTGCCGACGAGGGGAATATCGATGCACGGCTCGCGGCCTCCCTGTCCCACGAGAAAATTTACACCCTGAATGTGATCGTGTGCGATTTTGTTGGAGACCCTGATTTGATTTTCGTGCCGGTGGCCGCGTGGCTCAGGGAAAACCAGCCGGATATCTGCACGCTCGATGAGGGGCATAAAAAGGGCTACCGCTTCCAGATGGATTTAAACGACGAGGATACGGTTGATATCAGTATCAGCCTCCAGCTCACCGAGCGCACCATCATCAGGGAGGAAAACGGCGCGCTGCATGTGAGCTATGCCCCGGAGCCGCCACCGCCTGAACCCGTCACGCGTCCAAAAGAGCTCTATATCAACGGTGAACTGGTGAGCAAGTGGGATGAGTGACTTTAAACCCTTTGATAACCAGCTCGAGGGGCTGCTTGCTGCCCTGTCACCCGCAGGGCGTCGGAAGCTTGCCGGTGAGATTGCGAAGCAACTCAGAACGGCGCAACAGCAACGTATCAAACAGCAAAAAGCCCCCGATGGCTCACCGTATCAGGCGCGAAAGCGCCAGCCGCTGAGAGCCAAAAAAGGTCGAATTAAACGGGCGATGTTTCAAAAACTGCGCACTAACCGGTACATGAAAGCCAGTGGCCGTGAAAACGGTGCTGTGGTGGAATTTACCGGAAATGTGCAGCGTATCGCGCGTGTCCATCAGTACGGCCTTAAAGACCGGCCAAACGCACGTGCTCAGGATGTGCAGTACGCAGAGCGCCCGCTACTCGGATTTAGCCAGGGCGATGAAGATAACATTAAAGCTGTTATTATAAGTTTTTTAAATAACCAGTAATTAATATGGATTACCTTTAATAATAAAGGTAATCCACACTTTAGCTAATTCTAACTCAGTTTTATTGATTCAAGGATTTTTGCAGCCTCTTCTTTCTGAATGGCGCTTTCTTTAGTAAATTTAGTAAGAAACGGAAGTTTGTCATATTGCAGGTCTGATACCATACCCAGGGTCACTACATCCAATTTATAATGACCGGGCGTGCTTCTAGTCTGATAAACGTAGATATGATGTTTTTCATTTTGGGTAGCCTTAAGATGATAGCAAGCGGAGAGGACTTTCTCTCTATCGTCACTTGATGTTCGTGAACCAAAAATTACACCCTTGATGTGTTTGGCGTCAATTTTTATACTACGCAATGGTGCTGCAAGTTCCCGATTGACTGGCAGTCGTAACCTAAGTTCTTTCTCGTACTTCCAGTCTGAATACTTCACTCTGCCAATATCTTCTTCACCATAAGCTTTCAGACATGAGAGCAAATGTTCTGGATAGCAAGCTTCCCATTCACGGTCGCTATAGAAAAATTTAGGGATGATCTTTCCGAACCCATTAGCGCGGACCGGTTTTGATTTATATATTACATCGAAAATGGAGGTACTGCATTCTGTTGAAAGATGCATCGAAATACAATGTTCGCTGGTTTTTTTATATGATGTGAAAATCCTTAGGTTGCTTTTTAATGTAATGTTACCATCTATTGTTTCATAAATTATCGCAAAGCCTTTTTCAGCATTTCCGTAATGGCCCCACATAGTGAGATTGGTTGCGCTTTTTGAAAAGGATGTCAGGTAATTATTGTCGTTTAATTGCACCTCAAAATCATGATTTAGATATGCACTTAATGCCTGCATTGCTTTACGCGCATCCTTAAAATCAAGTTCGTTGATCGTTAGTCTGGCGAATGCATCTGAAAAATCATTAATCAGAGATTGATGGTCTAGGGTTCTTGTTTTTTTACCATTAAGTAAAGACCGCAAAATCTCATTCTTGAATGCAAGGAGCGATATAGCAAGCGGGGAATTATGTTCTAAATTTAGTTTTAAACACACTTGGACAATTAAATAATAAACAAACCTTTCCCACACTTCTTTGTTAGCATTAAAGATAAATTGTGGTTTGCATTCATGGATATCATTTAATTCGTTAGGGGAAGCAAAAAAGACCTCCCCATTGCGAAGCATTGATATACTGAGATTATCAATCGATGAGTATTTATAAAAAAGCATTCTCATTTCCTTATTAACACCAAGGTGTTCATTAAATCGAAAAAATTGGGGTGTTTCAATTGTTAATCAATTCTGCCCGCATTCTGTATGTTTAATTGGTAAGCAGTCTGTCTGTTGTATCAGAGGCTACAAAACCTGCCTTAATTGCCGCTGGCCTTGCCCGGCGGCATCCTTCCCGTATGAATAATTTAAATTCTCTACAGGAAATCGCACGCGCGGTCCGCAACCTCATCCGCACCGGCATCGTGACCGACGTCGACCTCGACGAGGGGCTGTGTCGTGTCCAGACCGGCGGCATGCAAACCACCTGGCTTAACTGGCTCACCTGTCGCGCTGGTCGCTCTCGCGTGTGGTGGGCTCCGTCCGTTGGCGAGCAGGTGCTAATGCTGGCCATCGGCGGTGAGCTCGATACGGCCTTTGTGCTGCCGGGCATTTTCTCAGATGACAATCCCGCGCCGTCAGCCTCACCCGATGCGCTTCACGTTACCTTCCCTGATGGCGCGGTCATTGAGTACGAACCCGAAAACAGTGCGCTTACCGTATCTGGCATCAAAACCGCCAACGTCACTGCGTCGGATTCCATCACGGCCACCGTGCCGGTGGTGTTGGTAAAAGCCGAAAGTCGCATCACGCTCGATACGCCCGAGGTGGTGTGTACCAACAAGCTGACGACCGGCACGCTCGAAGTGCAGAAAGGCGGGAAGATGTCCGGGAACATCGAGCACACCGGCGGGAAACTGACCTCAAACGGCGTGCAGGTGGATGACCACGACCACGGCGGCGTTGAACGGGGCGGAAGCTGGACGGAGGGTACTAAATGACGGTGCGTTATCTCGGTATGAACAGCCAGACCGGCCTCAGTATCTCTGAGGTCGAGCATATCAGGCAAAGCGTGCGCGACATTCTCGTCACGCCGGTTGGCTCGCGCGTCATGCGCCGTGAATACGGCTCGCTTCTGTCGGCACTGATTGACCAGCCGCAGACACCGGCACTGCGATTGCAGATTATGGCCGCGTGCTATTCCGCGCTCCAGAAGTGGGAGCCGCGCGTCAGTCTGACCACCATCACCTTTGAGCGGTCGGAGACCGACGGCGGGCTGTATGTCGATATCACCGGCACGCGCTCGGCTAACGGCCAGCCCTTTTCCCTCACCATTCCACTGAGTTAAACGCTATGGCAATTGTTGACCTTAACCAGCTCGCCGCGCCTGATGTCGTGGAGGTGCTGGACTATGAGACCATCCTCACGGAGCGTAAGGCGACGCTCGTCTCGTTATACCCGGAGGAACAACAGGAGGCAGTGGCGCGCACGCTGACCCTCGAATCCGAGCCGATTGTTAAGCTGCTGGAGGAAAACGCCTATCGGGAGGTTATCTGGCGGCAGCGCGTCAACGAGGCCGCGCGTGCGGTCATGCTGGCGTATGCAGAAGATGCCGACCTTGACCAGATAGGCGGAAATTATAACGTCGAGCGCCTCGTCATCACCCCGGCAGACGACACGACGTTTCCGCCCACGTCAGCCGTAATGGAATCGAATACAGACTACCGTCTGCGCATCCAACAGGCTTTTGAGGGGCTGAGTACCGCAGGCTCAACCGGTGCATATCAGTTTCATGGCCGCAGCGCCGACGGGCGCGTGGCGGATATTTCCGTCATCAGTCCTGAGCCTGCGTGTGTGACCGTATCAGTGCTGTCGCGTGAAAATAACGGCGTGGCCTCTGACGAGCTGCTCGCCATCGTGCGCGATGCGCTGAACGACGAGGACGTCAGGCCGGTGGCCGACCGCGTGACCGTGCAGTCAGCGAAAATCGTCGACTACAAAATCACCGCATCGCTTTACCTTTACCCCGGCCCCGAAAGTGAGCCGGTGCTCAGTGCGGCAAAAGCAAAGTTACAGGCGTATATCACCGCGCAGCACCGGCTCGGGCGTGACATCCGTAAATCGGCCATCTATGCGGCGCTCCACGTCGAGGGCGTGCAGCGTGTCGAGCTGGCCGCGCCGGTGGCTGACATCGTTCTCGATGACACGCAGGCGTCATGGTGCAGCGAGTACAGCGTCACCATAGGGGGTAATGATGAATGACACACGACTGTTGCCGGTGGGCTCCTCGCCGCTTGAGGTGGCGGCGGCGCGCGCCTGCGCTGAAATCGAAAATACCCCTGTACCCCTGCGCCGACTCTGGAGCCCGGACGACTGCCCGGCAAACCTCCTGCCGTGGCTGGCGTGGGCGTTTTCCGTTGACCGGTGGGATGAGAACTGGCCGGAGGCCACTAAACGGGATGTGATCCGCAATGCCTGGTATATCCACGCACACAAAGGAACGATTGGGGCAGTGCGCCGCGTGGTGGAGCCGCTCGGTTACCTGATAAACGTGTCTGAGTGGTGGCAGACAAACGACCCGCCCGGCACGTTTCGCCTCGATATCGGTGTGCTGGAGACCGGCATCACCGAGGAAATGTATTTCGAAATGGAGCGGCTTATCGCTGATGCAAAGCCAGCCAGCCGCCATCTTATCGGCCTCAATATTATTCAGGACATTCCCGGCTATCTGTACACCGGCGCCCTGAGCTATGACGGCGACATCATCACGGTTTACCCCGGATAAGTGAGAGCACAATGACAGTGAAATATAAAACGGTCATCACCAAAGCCGGTGCCGAAAAACTCGCGGCGGCGACCGTACCGAACGGGAAAAAGGTGAATTTTACGGCGATGGCCGTCGGTGATGGCGGCGGTACGCTGCCGGTACCTGACCCGAACCAGACAAAACTCGTTAAAGAAGTCTGGCGTCATGCGCTGAACAAAATCAGCCAGGACAGGAAAAATAAAAATTATGTCGTGGCGGAGCTGCTTATCCCGCCTGAGACCGGCGGTTTCTGGATGCGCGAGCTCGGGCTCTATGACGACACCGGCACGCTGATTGCGGTCGGCAATATGGCAGAGAGCTACAAGCCAGCGCTGGCGGAGGGCTCTGGCCGCGCGCAGACCGTGCGAATGGTCATTATGGTGAGCGACATCGAGTCAGTCGAGCTGACCATCGACACCTCAACGGTGATGGCAACGCAGGACTACGTCGACGACAAGCTCGCTGAGCATGAGCAGTCCCGCCGCCACCCTGACGCCACGCTCACCGCTAAGGGTTTCACTCAGCTAAGCAGTGCGACCGACAGCGCGTCTGAGAGCCTCGCAGCGACGCCGAAAGCGGTCAAGGCAGCGTATGACCTTGCGAAAGGGAAATATACGGCTCAGGACGCAACCACGGCGCAAAAGGGTATCGTCCAGCTCAGTAGCGCGACAGACAGCACGTCTGAGAGCCTCGCAGCGACGCCGAAAGCGGTTAAAGCGGTAAATAATGACCTGACGAAAGTAAAAAACAGTCTCAGGACAGCGTCGGGGAAAGATGTTGTCACCTCTCAGACCGATACTACAGCGGGCAGGGTGTTGACTGTTGGCTATGGGGGGCTTGGTGGTACAGCCCCTCGGACAACCGTGGCCGGGTCAAATAGTTATGACAATATTCCAGCTGGATTACCTTCTGGCTTCTGGACGCACGCTATTGATGGTGGTCCGTACGCTCATACTATTACATTGCTACAGGATGGAGGCGGAAACAGGGACGACAGACATCTGATTATTCCGTCAGGCAGCACAGGGAAAATTGCGATTCGCTGGGATGCCGGGCAAACAAAGAGTTACCAGTATTTTTATACCGACAAGAATAAACCTACAGCTGCGGACGTGGGTGCGGTTCCTAGCGGGCGTAAGGTTAATGGTCGTGCGCTGACAGACGATATAAACGTTACTTCTCAGGATATTTTCAACGGTCAGGCAATCGGGCTTTCGACAGAGGATTTGAACACGCTGAAAACGCCGGGGATTTATTACCAGCCAGCGAACGCCAATGCCTCAGCCGCTAGGCACTACCCCGAAAATAACGCCGGAACGCTGATTGCTTATAAAAATGCCGGAGTAACGCAGGTTTACAGGGTTTATAACAGTTCCAGAAGTTATACCCGGAGCCAGTATTCAACTGGTGCCTGGACTGCGTGGACGCCTGTTGATGCGTTTCCTGTTGGTGCTCCTATTCCGTGGCCGTCCGATGTGGCACCGTTCGGTTATGCCATTATGGCGGGGCAAACCTTCGATAAAGCGGCTTATCCCCTTCTGGCGGCAGCATATCCGTCAGGCGTAATCCCCGATATGCGCGGATGGACGATTAAAGGGAAGCCTGCAAGCGGTCGTGCAGTGCTGTCACAGGAACAGGACGGCATTAAGTCGCACAATCACGGGGCATCAGCTTCATCAACCGATCTCGGGACGAAAAATACCAGCGCATTCGATTACGGGACGAAAACGACCAGCGCCTTTGACTACGGGACTAAAACATCAAACAGCACCGGTGCACATACGCACAGCGTTTCCGGTACTGCTGCAAGTGCTGGCGACCACAGTCACGCCCAGAGAGCATGGCGTGATGGTGGGGGCGGGAATGGCGTTTATATCGACCGTAACGTCTTTAATAAAGCCGGCTTTGTTGATACGTCATCTTATACCGTAAATGCCGGGGCACACACACAGCGTAACGGGTACTGCGGCCAGCGCTGGCGCGCATGCGCATACGGTAGCCGTAGGGGCTCATACGCATACGGTGGCCGTAGGGTCGCACACACACTCGGTTGTTATGGGGTCGCATACCCACACCATTACCGTTGCCGCTGCCGGTAACGCAGAGAACACCGTTAAAAATATTGCTTATAACTACATTGTGAGGCTTGCATAATGGCTTTTAAATTTTCTGGTAAAGACCGCACTATCCGAATTTACAACCTCCGCGCAGACACCCGAGAGTTTATTGGCGCGGGGGATGCTTATATACCGGCTAATACTGGTCTCCCGGCAGACTGCACGAACATTGCCCCGCCCGACGTGCCAGAAGGAAAAGTCGCCGTATTCAACGGGGCTGCGTGGGATCTGGTCGAGGACTATCGAAATCAAACGCTATACAGCAAAGAAACAGGCGAGCGCGTAATTCTTACTGAGCTAGGTGCATTGCCAGCAGATATAACGACAGTCGCCCCTGAGGGAAACTTTATGCGATGGAATGGTGAAGGATGGGAAAAAGACACGGAGGCAGAACGCGCTGCAGCGGTGTCGTTCGCAGAAAGTGAGAAAAAGCGGCTGATGCAGGAAGCTACACTCAGCATCGAAACGTTACAGGATGCCGTAGATTTGGGTGAAGCTACTGAGAACGAGGTCAGCATGTTAACTGTGTGGAAAAAATACCGTGTTTACCTCAGCCGGGTAACACCAGCCGATGCACCAGAAATTGAATGGCCTCCGCTCCCGGTGTGATGAAATTTGATAGAAATAAAAAACCCGCGTAAAGCGGGTTTAATCATAGGGGCATTCTTCATAGTCTTTTTCTGTTTCATCACCGACAAACAGTCTGAGCCAGCAAAAGCCAAAGAGCCACCATGCAACCAGACCACCAACAACCCAGAGTAAAATCGTCATTATTGCTTCCTCGTTAATGGCGAAACGATAGCGACAATACCCATTCATTGATAATGGTTATCAGCGATCAATTAACCGTGATTGATCGCTGATAACGATCAATAATCTTTCCCGCACGCCCCGACCGCTCGCTGCCCGTTGTGCTGTCACTCCTCCAACGGCATTACGTTTCGCACACCTCATGCACAACAGAAAATAGTTGCACCCCTTAACCACGGAGTTAAACGGATGAGCGACTATCATCACGGCGTCGAGGTCATCGAGATTAACGATGGCACGCGCACCATTTCCACCGTCTCGACGGCCATCATCGGCATGGTCTGCACGGCCAGCGATGCTGACGAAAAGACATTTCCACTCAATGAGCCGGTGCTGATTACCAGCGTGCAAAACGCCATCGGTAAAGCCGGTAAACTTGGCACCCTGTCAAAATCCCTGCAAGCCATTGCCGACCAGTGCAAGCCGGTCGTTGTGGTTGTGCGCGTTGCCGAAGGTATTGAAGACCCGGACGACCCGGAAGCGGCGCAGAAAGAGACCATTTCCAACATCATCGGCACGACCGATGAAAACGGCAAATACACCGGTCTTAAAGCGCTGTTGACCGCCAAAACTGTCACCGGCGTTAAGCCGCGCATTCTCGGCGTGCCGGGGCTGGACTCTCAGGAAGTGGCGACCGCGCTCGCGGCGACCTGTCAGAGCCTGCGCGCGTTTGGCTATATCAGCGCGTGGGGCTGCAAGACCATTTCCGAAGCCATCGCCTACCGTGAGAATTTCAGCCAGCGTGAGCTGATGGTCATTCACCCTGATTTTCTGGCGTGGGATACCACGGCGAATCAGACCGATATTGCATGGGCGACCGCTCGCGCGCTCGGCCTGCGTGCCAAAATCGACCAGGAGACGGGCTGGCACAAAACGCTGTCTAACGTCGGCGTGAATGGCGTCACCGGCGTCAGTGCCTCGGTCTCGTGGGACTTGCAGGAGAAAGCCACCGACGCGAACCTGTTGAATCAGGCCGGTGTCACCACGCTAATCCGTAACGACGGCTTTAAATTTTGGGGCAACCGTACCTGCTCCGACGATCCGTTATTCCTTTTTGAAAACTACACCCGCACGGCGCAGGTGCTGGCCGACACGATGGCGGAGGCGCACGCCTGGGCGATCGATAAACCCGTCACCGCAACGCTTATCCGCGACATCGTCGCCGGTATCAATGCGAAATTCCGCGAGCTGAAAAACAACGGCTATATCGTTGACGGCTCCTGCTGGTACGACCCCGAGTCAAACAGCGTGGAAACGCTCAAAGTGGGGAAACTGTATATCGATTACGACTACACCCCCGTCCCGCCGCTGGAAAACCTGACCCTGCGCCAGCGCATCACTGATACCTATCTGGCGAACCTGTCAGAGTCGGTCAACAGCTAAGGAGCTCTGAGCATGGCATTACCACGCAAACTGAAATACCTGAACATGTTCAACGATGGCCTGAGCTACATGGGCGTTGTTGAATCCGTCACCCTGCCAAAGCTGACCCGTAAGCTTGAGAAATACCGCGGCGGCGGGATGCCGGGCTCGGTGTCGATTGACCTCGGTCTCGATGACGATGCGCTGTCGTGCGAGTGGACGCTCGGCGGTCTGCCTGACGTCGAGCTGTGGGCGCAGTACGCCTCACCGGGCGCAGACAGCGTACCGTTGCGCTTTACCGGCTCATACCAGCGCGATGACACCGGCGCGATTTCTGCCGTTGAGGTGGTCATGCGTGGCCGTCACAAAGAGTACGACGGCGGCGAAAACAAACAGGGCGAAAGCGGCACGACCAAAATCTCGACCGAGTGCGCGTACTACCAGCTCACGATTGACGGCAGGGAGGTCATCGAGATTGACGTCATCAACATGGTGCTGAAAGTCGACGGCGTCGACCGTCTGGCAGAGCATCGCAAGGCCATTGGCCTGTAACCCCCTTAACCGGTCAGTCAGGCTGGCCGGTCACTTAACTTTGACGAGAGCAACATCATGGAAAACAACATCGAAACCGGCGTTACAGAAATTGAAGTCACCGCAACCAAAAAGCCACACGTCGTGATCCTCGATAACCCCCTCATGCGCGGTGAGCAAAAAATCGGAGAGGTGACGGTTTCAAAACCTAACGCGGGAACCCTGCGCGGGGTGTCGCTGGCCTCGCTGGCAAACTCTGACGTTGACGCGCTGATTAGGGTGCTGCCGCGTATGACTTACCCGGCACTCACCGAGCATGAAATTGCCCGTCTGGATGCCTCAGACCTGATGCAGTTCGCCGCTGAGGTGATTGGTTTTTTGTCGCCATCTTCGGCTCGCTGACGTTCCCCGCAAAACTTTCGGTCGATGACCTGATGGCGGATATCGCGGTGATTTTTCACTGGCCGCCATCAGAGCTGTATTCCCTTAGCGTGACCGAGCTCCTCACATGGCGCGACAAGGCGCTACAGCGAAGCGGAAACCACTATGAGCAATAACGTCAGAATCGAGGTGCTGCTTAACGCAGTAGACCGGGCAAGCCGACCGCTAAAAGCTATCCAGAACGCCAGCAAATCCCTCGCTGGCGATATCCGCAACTCACAGACGACCCTGCGCGACCTTAACGCGCAGGCGTCACGAATTGACGGATTCAGGAAAGCGAGCGCACAGCTTGCCGTGACCGGTCAGTCGCTTAACAAAGCGAAACAGGAGGCCGCAGCGCTGGCCGTCCAGTTTAAAAACACGGAAAACCCCACCAAAGCGCAGGCGCGCGCGATGGAGGCGGCAAAAAAATCCGCCGCTGACCTGCAACTCAAATATAACGGGCTCAGGCAGTCGGTACAGCGCCAGCGCACCGAGCTTGCACAGGCCGGGATAAACACCCGCACGCTGTCGGCTGACGAGCGTCGCCTTAAAACCAGCATCAGCGAGACGACCGCCCAGCTTAACCGGCAACGTGAGGCGCTGGCGCGGGTCAGTCAGCAACAGGCAAATCTGAGCCGGGTTAAAGAGCGCTATCAGGCCGGAAAGAATATGGCCGGTAGCATGGCGGCGGCTGGCGCGGCGGGTACAGGTATAGCCACGGCTGGCACCATGGCCGGTGTAAAACTGCTGATGCCTGGCTATTCGTTTGCACAGAAAAACTCTGAGCTGCAAGCCGTGCTCGGAGTCGACAAACAGTCGCCCGAAATGGAGGCGTTACGCAAACAGGCCAGACAGCTCGGTGACAATACCGCCGCATCTGCGGACGACGCAGCGAGTGCACAAATCATCATCGCCAAAAGTGGCGGGGATGCTGATGCCATTCAGGCGGCAACGCCGGTCACCCTGAATATGGCGCTGTCGAATCAGCGCTCAATGGAGGAAAACGCTGCCCTGCTGACAGGGATGAAATCTGCGTTTCAGCTTTCCAACGACCAGATCGCGCACATTGGCGACGTGCTGTCGATGACGATGAACAAAACCGCCGCCGACTTTGACGGGCTGAGTGATGCGCTGACCTATGCCGCGCCGGTGGCGAAAAATGCCGGGGTCAGTATCGAGCAAACCGCCGCGATGATCGGTGCGTTGCACGATGCCAAAATTACCGGCTCGATGGCGGGAACGGGTAGCCGTGCAATCCTGAGCCGCCTTCAGGCTCCGACCGGTAAAACCTTTGAGGCTATCAAAGAGCTCGGCGTTAAGACTTCTGATGCCAGAGGAAACACGCGCCCGATATTTTCCATCCTGAAGGAAATGCAGCGCAGTTTTGAGAAAAACAATCTCGGTACCAGCCAGCGCGGCGAGTACATGAAAACCATCTTCGGTGAAGAGGCCAGCTCGGCGGCAGCGGTGCTGATGACCGCAGCGTCAACCGGCAAGCTCGACAAACTCACCGCAGCGTTTAAAGCCTCGGACGGTAAAACCGAGGAGCTGGTCAAAATCATGCAGGACAATCTCGGCGGCGACTTTAAAGAGTTTCAGTCTGCTTATGAGGCCGTGGGCACTGACCTGTTTGACCAGCAAAACGACGCTCTGCGAAAACTGACGCAGACGGCCACGCGATATGTTCTGAAACTTGATGGCTGGATCACCCGTAATAAATCACTGGCGACCACTCTCGGTGTAGTAGCCGGTGGCGCGCTGGCGCTCATTGGTGTGATTGGCGGGATTGGCCTGATTGCGTGGCCGGTGGTGATGGGGATTAACGCCATTATCGCCGCCGCAGGCCTGCTGGGAACGGTCTTTACCGTCGCCGGTGGCGCAATAGTCACTGCTGTCGGTGCAATCAGTCTGCCGGTGGTCGCGGTCGCCGGTGCGGTGGTGGCCGGGGCACTCCTGATTCGTAAATACTGGGAGCCCATCAGCGCATTCTTTTCGGGCGTGGTGGAGGGGCTTAAAACGGCATTTGCGCCAGTCGCTGAAATCTTCTCACCGCTGACGCCGGTGTTTGATTCCATCATCGAGAAATTGCGCGGGGTCTGGCAGTGGTTCACTGACCTGATAGCACCGGTTAAGGCGACTCAGGAAACACTGGACCGCTGCAAAAATGTCGGCGTGGCGTTTGGCAAGGCGCTGGCCGAAGCGTTAACCGCTCCCCTGAATGTCTTTAACAGACTGAGCGGAAAAGTCGGCTGGCTGCTGGAAAAATTCGGGGTCATCAAAAAAGAGTCGGACGGTCTCGACCAGACGGCCACTAAAGCCAGTGCCGCAGCCGGTGCGCAAAACGGGTCTTATATCCCGCAGACCTCCGTTTATGGCGGTTATCAGATGTACCAGCCAGTGACGGCGCCTGCTGGCCGGTCCTATGTCGACCAGAGCAAGCGGGAATACAACATTACTCTGTCGGGTGGCGTTGCGCCGGGAACTGACCTTGACCGGCGGCTCAGGGAAGCTGTCGATAAACTCGACCGGGAAGAAAGAGCGCGCCAGCGCTCAAGTATGCGCCATGATGGATGAGGACTAAAACATGTTAATGGTACTGGGTTTATTTGTATTTGAGCGCCGCACGCTGCCGCATCAGTCCATGCAGTACTCAAAGGACTACCGCTGGGCGTCAAATGACCGCATCGGCTTGCCACCGGCATATCAGTATCTCGGCGAGGGGGAAACCTCGCGCACGCTCTCGGGCGTGCTGTATCCCGAAATCACCGGCGGACGCCTGTCACTGACGGCCATCGAGCTGATGGCCGACGAGGGCAGGGCGTGGCCGCTGATTGACGGAACGGGCATGATCCACGGAATGTATGTCATCGATAAAGTGACCCACACGCACACCGAATTATGCAGCGACGGCGCGGCCAGAAAAATCGAGTTTAGTCTCTCGCTGAAACGGGTCGATGACTCGCTTGCGGCGATTTACGGCGACCTGAAAACGCAGGCTGACAATCTGGTCACGTCTGCCGGTAACTGGCTGGGAGGGCTGGCGGGATGATTACGGGAATGAATATTCAGGCCGGGGCGAAAATTGCACCGGCATTTATGCTCAAGCAGGATAGCGAAGATATTACTCAGGATTTTAGCGACCGGCTAATCAGTCTGACCATGACGGACAATCGCGGATTCGAGGCCGACCAGCTCGACATTGAGCTCGATGATTCCGACGGACAAATCGCACTGCCACCGCGCGGCGCAACGTTAACCTTATGGCTCGGCTGGCAGGGTAGCGCTCTAATAAAAAAAGGCAGTTTTACGGTGGATGAAATCGAGCACCGGGGCGCGCCTGATACGCTGACTATACGGGGGCGCAGCGCTGATTTTCGCGGGTCGCTGAACTCCCGCCGGGAGCAGTCATGGCATGACACCACGCTCGGCGTCATTGTTGAGACCATCGCAGCGCGCAACAAACTCACGGCCAGCGTGGCCGACACACTTAAAGCGATCCCCGTGCCTCACATTGACCAGACGCAGGAATCCGACGCGGTGTTTCTGTCCCGCCTGGCTGACCGTAACGGTGCATCAGTGTCGGTGAAAGCGGGGAAACTGCTGTTCCTGAAAGCCGGTAGCGGTCGGACGGTCAGCGGCAAGCCCATCCCGCAGATGACGATCGAACGCGGCGACGGCGACCGTCATCAGTTTGCGATTGCTGACCGTGAAGCCTACACCGGCGTAACGGCTAAATGGCTGCACACAAAAGACCCGAAGCCGCAAAAGCAAAAGGTGAAGCTCAAGCGCAAGCCGAAGGAGCAGCACCTGCGCGCGCTGCAACATCCAAAAGCGACAAAAACCACGTCAAAGGCCGGAGCCAAAAAAGAGCAGGAGGCGCGCGAGGGCGAGTATATGGTCGGTGAGTCTGAGAACGTGCTGGAGCTGACGACCATCTACGCGACAAAAGCGCAGGCCATGCGCGCCGCTCAGGCTAAGTGGGACAAGTTACAGCGCGGAGTGGCGGAGTTTTCAATCTCGCTGGCTATTGGTCGGGCAGATTTATTTCCTGAAACGCCGATAGCGGTCAAAGGCTTTAAGCGTGTTATAGACGAGCAGTCTTGGATAATCAGCCGGGTGGTGCATAACCTTGACGGGAACGGCTACACGACGGGCTTAGAGCTTGAGGTTAAAGTGTCGGATGTGGAGTATGTTACAGAAGAGATGAACAAATAAAAGTATTCTCAAATTGTGAAATGTTGAGTATCATTTATTCACTTATTGTGAATGAGGGCTTGATGATGTTCCATTGTCCGAAATGCCAGCACGCGGCGCATGCTCGTACGAGTAGATATTTAAGTGAGAATACTAAGGAGCGCTATCATCAATGCACAAATATAAATTGCAGCTGTACATTTGTGACGATGGAGTCCGTAGAGCGTTTTATAGTTACACCCGGAACGATAACCCCAGCTCCACCTCACCCGACCGTTGGTGGTCAGCGGCCATTATGGCTGTGATAAATTCCTGCTAAGTGCCCGCCCTGTGCGGGTTTTTTTATGCACCGAGGAAAGTCGCGTTAAAAATCTACCGCCATTTCATCGCCACTTAAAAATCTATGCAAAAAAAAGCCACTCCAATGAGTGGCTTAACTGTATGATTTTAATGATAAAATTTGGTGGCCCCTGCTGGACTTGAACCAGCGACCAAGCGATTATGAGTCG